>Ga0209270_1000408_pt1 | contig 98539 bp, 107 predicted proteins | sample MTBAKSrepl1MetaG_FD_187456 | JGI IMG/M metagenome (GOLD analysis project Ga0209270, IMG submission 187456) | Enrichment culture microbial communities from Arthur Kill intertidal strait, New Jersey, USA, that are MTBE-degrading - MTBE-AKS1... | ecosystem: Environmental > Aquatic > Marine >...
GCACCCCGGCCTCGGCCTCCCGCAGGACCCCGATGATCTGTTCTTCGGTAAATCGCTTCTTCTTCACGTCCGTCTCCTCACGGTTAGACGGACTGTACCAACTTCACCGTGGTCCTGAAATCGGGGGGCAGGTCATGGAAACCAGGATTGGTCTAAGCTTGACGGAAAGCTACGCCATGGTCCCCACCGCGGCGGTCTCTGGCATCTACTTCGCGAACCCGGAGTCGAAGTACTTCGCCGTGGCCAGGATCGCCCGGGACCAGGTGGAGAGCTACGCGGAGCGGAAGGGGATGACGGTGCAAGAGGCTGAGCGGTGGTTAGCGCCGAATCTGGAGTATGAAGGGTAGAGCCACATAACATCAACAGAAGATATTCATCAACAGAGACAAAATAGAGTAAAACAACAACCACACGCCCTGCTCTATTAAAAAAATACAAGGGAGCTCACCAGATGGCATCTAAACATCGGGTATCGGTTCTAATAACCGATTTAGACAACACTCTCTATGACTGGTTTAAACTCTGGTACACCGCATTCAATGCAATGCTGGAGTCTTTGGTTGAAGAAAGCGGCATAAAACGCGAACAATTAATAAGCGACATCAAAAAAGTACATGAACGCCACGGAACATCTGAGTACTCCTTCTTGATAGAAGAAATCGAATGCCTGCAAAGACAGCACCCGAACCAGGATCTAAAAGAAGTTTACAAAGCTGCCATTGATGCATATCGAAGCGCCAGAAAATCAGTGATGGAGCTATATCCTGGAGTTCTTGAAACACTACTAACACTTAGAGATTCTGGCGTTTTGATAGTCGGTTACACAGAATCTATGGCGTTTTACACCAATTACCGTGTACGAAATCTTGGATTAGATGGAATACTTGACTATTTATTCTCTCCTGCAGACCATGAACTCCCGGAAAGTCTAACTCAAGAACAGGTGCGGCACTACCCTGCACAGCACTACGAGCTAAAACAAACAATTCATAAAACGACCCCCGCCGGGGAACTAAAACCTAATCCTAAATTGTTACTTGATATCATACGAGACCTTGGCGCCGAACCAAACGAATGTATTTATGTTGGTGATAGCCTTTTCAAAGACATCGCTATGGCAAAGGAAGCGGGCGTATTAGACGCCTATGCAGAATATGGGGTAGCACATCAAAAAGAAGAGTACGAACTCCTTAGGCAAGTAACCCATTGGAAAACGGGGCACGTCGAAACGGAGAAAAGCTCCACAACAGACCATATAAATCCCACATACACATTACGCTCAGGACTTTCTGAATTACTTGCCAATTTCGAATTCACGCCATACATCAAACCTGAAGCAAGGCAAGATAATATACAATACATTGTTGAAGCCTGGAAAAAAACCATTGATGTCCAGCAACACTTCAACGATATAGAAATGAAAATTCGTAGCGTCGCAGTAACAGTCCTCGGCGCAACGCTTGGGGCTGCTGGTTTTTCACTAAAAGAACATTTAACCACCAACATTCTAGACACCGAAGTATCAATCGCAGCGCTATTATTATTTGTAGCATTTATTGTATGGATTGCATTCTATTTTATGGATCGATTTTGGTACCACCAACTATTATACGGTGCAGTAAACCACGGAATTGAAATAGAGAATTCTCTAAAAGTAATTCTACCGCAACTCGGACTCACACATGCGATTGGAAAGACAAGCCCATTACGGATATTCAAATGGGATATGCATTCAAAACATAAGTATAACGTTTTTTATGGGATGGGAGCATTTGGGATCATTTGCTTTTTCGTAATACTGATGCTCTCATAAAACATGACGAACCCAGCGAAAGGAGACGCCCATTAGCCGTCTCCATGCAACAGGATGTAGTCAACCCTGACGAAGTATCGTTATAGCGATAGCGCGGAAAAGGTGACGGAGTGAATATTCTTTATTCCCTCCGTTCCCTGTATAGCAGGGTTATTAATGCTATAGGCCATACGTAATGACAAGCATACGTTGCGGTTTCCAAAAGGGGGACTCAGTTCGAAGCACTACCGATCAGTTCGCCATGCATTCTGTTCATCCTGCAATCCAAATCATTTTTTCAATAGGAAGCAAGCTCTTGCTCTTGCTTCCTTTAATACCAGCCTTTTTATTCCTCAGACTTTCTCCCGCATTAGCCAATGACTGCACTTTTGAGCCTGATGGTTTTAATGTAGACGAGTATAAGAATGGCTGGATTGAAAAATTTCATCTCGAAACCAAGTGGTCACATTTGACATGTAGCCATACCAAATGTTCTGGAATAGTGAAATTCTGCAGAACCAAGTCATACATCCTAGAAGTCGGTTGCCGTCTTAAAAAACAAGACATCACATTTCAATATTGCATATGGAATAGACCCACCGCTTCGCAACCTCACATCGCTATTCGTGCAAAAAACAACCGCAACATATGGCTATGGATAGATCACGAACTAGATAGTCTCTATCTAGCAAGAGATATGTATAGAAAAGAACTTGGACTTGGCACTTGCAGCAACGATGAAGATATAATTAAATTTTTAGATATTGACTGCAGGGATACGAAATAATCTTTTCGAGGAAAATAATGTGAAACGTTTTTTATTTTTTGCAATATATTTTTTATTAATTATTGGCAGCACATCGGCTTCTCCAAAATCAACAGAAAACAAAACCCAGTGCAAAAATACATTATTATCAGCAAAAAATGCTGAAGAACTAATATCTACGCACGAAAAGTGGGCACAAACTAGCGAACGACTATTAAACCTTCCTCAGGACTTGCGAACAATTGACAACACCATCAATTCGCCCAGAAGTTTTTGCGGCTCTATTATTCAATACATGAAGCTTTACAAAAAGAATTTATTCGGCGCAGATTTATCAAACACACTATTTTTTAAAACAGAACTTAACGAATCCAACCTTAACAACAGCACTCTAAAAGGAGCTTCGTTCATAGCCACAAACCTAAAAAATACAAATTTCACAAATGTTGATCTAAGCGAAACAAGATTTAATGACGTTAATGTTGATGGCCTGATCTTTGAACCAACAAAAATACCAAAACTATCCAACTTCAATTCAATTGCAAACCTCCAAAGAATCACATACAGAAACTCACCGCGCTCACTAATAGCATTACGAACGTCATATTTATCATCAGGACTAATTTTAGAGGCAAGAAAAGTTAATTTCGCAATTCATCATACCGAATTAATAAACCATCCGACTCTGATGAGTTTCATTAAATATATATTTATAGAAAAAACAGTTGGATGGGGTCTACATGTCTGGAGACCAATAACATGGCTGCTGTTTATAACCGCCATAATGTCATTTGTTTACTCAACAGCAATAATCAGGCGTTGTGATCGAAACCACACACCTGGATCAATTAGCATACACACACTCAATGCTAAAAATGAAATAATTAAAACATCAAGATTGATTTCAGACTCTTGGGTTAGCGCCATTCTAAATGGATTAAAATTCAGCGCATTTACTTCTCTAAACATAAACTGGAAGGACATAAATATTGGAAACTGGACAACAAGACTATATAAAAATCCCGCCTCATACTCTGCAGTTGGTTTAATAAGAACACTATCCGGAATCCAATCATTATTAAGCTTGTATTTGTTTGCTTTATGGTTGCTTGCATTATTTGGGATAATAATTGAAATGTGAAATGAGGCAAGAAGGAGGAAAAAGGGTTCTTCGAACGTGAAAGGGGTCGATGACAAATGCGATCCATTTGCAAGCGTAAAGTGTGAGCGTAAAGGGGTCGGTGACAAATGAGAATCTTTATAATTACCAGTTGTCACCGACCCCTTTTCGGTGTGATGTTGCAGCTCTGACAGAACCGCGGTATCAATTTCCCCGACCTGATCGCAGACAACGGGAGGTCGGCATTCATGCAGCAGAAGAAGCCCATTCAGGAGTCGGACTGGAGGCGATGCCTGAAAATGCTGTTAGCTCCCGAGGCCGGACCGGGCCGACGAGGGGAACAGGCTGACTGCCGACCCTCTTTTCCCCGCATACTTTCACTCTTACCCCCTCCCGACCCATTGCCTCGGGCCTGGGCACAGCCTGAATGACGCGCCCTGGCTGTGCGCCTAGGCTGCGATAACCTCGCGAAGAATTTCGGGATGTCGGGCAACGATTTTCAGCAGCGTTTCGGCGGCGCCCGAGGGGCGGCGCCGACCCTGTTCCCACTGCTGCAGGGTCCGGGGCGAAATGTTCAGCGCCGCGGCGAACTGGGCCTGGGACAGGCCGCTTTTCAGGCGCGTCTCCACGATATCGTTCGCCTCGACCCCGTAGCTCGCCCCGTACCGCCCGGCCTTCACGTCCCGGATGGCCTGCAGCAGATCCTCACCGATGTTGCGCTGTGCGTCCCGCTCCAGCAGCTCTTTCTCAGGACGTGGCATGACCCATCTCCTCCGCAATCTTTCGCAGCACATCCGGTGGGATGTTCTCCCGTGCGCTCTTGGCATAGATAATCAGCAGGACAATCGCGCCGTTGGCGAGCCGCGTGGTGTAGATGACCCGCACCCCTTCCCGCTTCCCGGAACCCGCACGAACCCACCGGACTTTTCGGCATCCGCCCGACTCGGGCACCGGATCACCGCTCTCCGGATTGCCTGCAATGAACGCAGCGAATTCTCCACGCTCGCTTTCCGACCTCTAATCCGGCCAGAGCTTCGTAAACAGTGGAGACTCGTTGATCGTCAGCATCACGCGATCTATACGCCAATGGCGTTTTTCATCGCAACGGTTAAAAGGGTACGGAGGGAATATTCTTTATTCCCTCCGTACCCTTTCGAGACTCTGGACGGATGAGCGAAGTGCAACCTTCCGGCGGGGTTGCGAAGGAGGGTTCAGTACAGAACGGCATCCAGGTCCAGCATGAAGAAGCCCATGAACATCACGAACACGACGAACTCCATCAGGGTGATGAAGACAATCATGTTGGTGATGCGCCGGGCCGAGGGCTTCATCGGCTCCCAGACCCGGCGCATGTACCAGCGCCAGGGCGGCAGCCAGGACCAGCGCTTCCACAACCTGAGATAGCGGTACAGATCCTCGCCCCAGCGGGGGAGGCTGGTGTCCACCTCGCCCAGCCGCGCGTTGCGCTCGGCCTCCGGGACGCAGGAATAGTCGTCTTCTATGACCAGCTTCGTCTCGCCGCCGGCGTCGGGCTCCACCCTGAAGGTGGTCGCGCACTTCAGGCCATCGGCATAGCGCAACCGGCAGCCATCCGGCGTGGTTTCCACCCGCAGCTCCGTTTCCCACTGCAGCCCGTTGCTCAGGTTCAGGATGCGGAACCGGTAATGATCGCTTCCCACCGGCTGCCAGGAAGCGAACTCCCACTGGGAGTTGATGCGCAGGATACGCGGCAGCTCACGGCAGAATGCGCTCAGCTCCTCCACCCCGAACCGGGTCGGGATAATCACCCAGGCCGTGTCGTCGTCGTTCCTGTCCGGGTTCGGCTCAGGCATCAGGATGGGGGGCCACCAGCAGCGGGATGTTGAGCGCGCGCACCACGGGATCGAGGGACATCCTGGAGCGCAGGCCGGCCGTTCCCTTCGGCCGGGGCGAGCCGATGACCACGAGGTCGTAGCCGGCGGCGCCCGCCGCCTCCGCGAGGCACTTCGCCGGCTGGCCCACCTTGAGCTCGTAGCTGTAGCGGGCGCCGGCGCCCTCCGCCTCGGCGGAGACCCGCTCCACGTGCTCCTGCAGCTCCCGCTCCAGGGTGTTCTCCACGTACTTGCCGTACGTGATGCGGGTGCGGACGTTGTTCAGCCAGTCGTCACCCATCATGCCGGTCCAGAAATCGGGAACCACCAGGAGATGGTGGATGCCGCCCGGCGAGGCACAGAGGCTCAAGGCCAGCTCCTCCGCGGCGCGGGCTCCGGGTGTGCCGTGACTGGCAAGGAGAATGTTCTGATAGGGCATATCGTAATCCACCGATAGGGCCGGCGCCCCCGGGTGGGGGCGCCGGGCATGCTGTCGTCCCGTCCGCTTAGCCGACGAACAGATAGACGCCGAAGGCGATGATCAGCGCCGCCGCCAGCGCCATGAAATCCTCCCTGCGGTCGCTCTTGAAGATCGACAGCGCCGAACCGCGATGGAATTTCGGCTGTTGCTCTTTTTCCATGATGTCATCCTCCGGGTCAGATGGTTTCGCGTACGAACATCAGCACGACGATGAGCGACAGCACGGCCTTGGCGGAACCGACGATGCCGCCGATGACCAGCGGCTGACCACCCGCCTGCTTGATGGACGCAATGGTGATCTGCATGCCGAGACCCACGAGGCCGAAGGCGAACAGCCACGTTATCCAGTTCCGGAACGCAGACACCTTCTTCGCGGTATGACGCACCGACTTGTGCGCCTGCTTGAGCACCCCGTTGGCGTCCTTGGACAGGACCCCGGCGTTCACCAGGCCGCGCAGGACATCGTCGTCATCGATGGACATCACCTTGCGGTTCTCCAGCAGCCGGCCCAGCGCCGCCTTCTGGTCCTCCCGCGCCACCTTGCCGGCTTCCGCCTGCAGCACGGCGACGTCCTCGGACTTGAGCAGCTTGGACTCGGCGATGTTGTTGTCGAAGTACTTGCCCTTGTAATGCTGGGCCGGGGCGAAGATGCCGGTGCTCGAAAGGGCGAACATCAGGAGGAAGCCGAGCACGAACATGGGGAACTTCTCGAAGACCACCCGGCCGACGCTCACGCCCGGCGCGTTCTCCTCACGCTTCACGTACCAGACCGCCAGCCACAGGACGATGATGGGCAGCACCAACACGCGGGTGATGTTGAAGATCTCGGCCACCTTGAGCGTCTCGATGCCGTTGGGCTGGTAGGCGAGCGCGGCGCCGGCCACCTGGGCGGAGTTGAGGATGCCGGTTCCGGCCCAGGCGCCGAACTGCACGTGCCCCATGTTGAGCACGTGGCCGATGACCGGGAACAGGAACATGCAGCCCACACCCCAGAGCAGGATGGTGCCGATGGTGTAGGCAATCTCCACCGAGCGGGCCTGCACCACCGGGGCGGCGGCCACCGTCGCCGAGACGCCGCACACCCCCATGCCGGCGGACAGCACGCCGCCCATGGAATTCGGCACCTTGCGCCGGGCCCCGAACCAGAGCACCAGCCCCACCGAGCCCAGCACGAAGAAGCCGATCATCACCACCGACAGGCCGCCCAGCGAGCGCAGCTCGGCGGCGCTGTACAGGGTGCCCAGCAGGATGACGCCCGTTTTCAGGCCGAGGCGCGACAGCCGCACGCCATTCTCCGCCCACGCCGGGATCTTGAACACATTCACGATGATGATTCCGGCCAGGATGCCAAGCACCACGTAGTTGAGACCCATCACGTCGTGCAGGTACTTGTCGCCCATCACCGGCCCGAGGGACTTGCTCACCACCGCCACGTAAGGCGCCACGAACCAGCGAATCAGCATGGCGATGAGAAGAATGAAGATGCCCCCGGTTATCGAGGAGAGGTAGTAGTCCAGATTGCCTTCCTTGTGCTCTCCGAACAGGTGCCACAGACCCACGGCAACAGCGATGACACCAAAGACATAGCTCAGCGAGGTGAGCTCCCAGACCATCTTGCTGATGTGAAGGTAATTGATGACACCGTCCATGATGCCGCTGCTGGTTGCGGCCCCCATGGCCAGCATGATGATGCCCATGATGAGCAGGGCAGGGTGTTTATGCGTATAGACCATCCTCCACTCCTCCCTCTTGTATTTTAGATATATAGGGCCCCCGCTCGGGGACAGAGCAAAAAGAGGGCCCGAGGGGGGGTGCCAATTGGAAAGCAAGTAACAGGCCAGAACCATGAATCACCGTTTTCGGCAGCGGTGCGGAAGCAGCGAGACTGACCGAACAGGTCGTTATTGGATGAGACCGCCGCGGAGTTGGCTCGACAAGGACATGAGAATCAACATGGCGCGTCGCATAAACAGAATATCCGCTAACTATTGTGTTTATTGCACTTGCGGCCGCCGGACTGCTGTCTCCCGCATGAATCGGGAGAAGCTCGAAGGGATGCCGGCGGGGTGCCGCGACGGGACCGTCTTGACCGGGCTCCAATGGAAAGGGCTGCCTATCCCGCAAGGCGCCTTTCAATGTTGCAGATTGCAAAATTGCGGCGATATGCAACATTCGCGTTCGATCTTCCTGGCCTGTGATTCCCTGGCCACGCGCCAATCCATTGGCGACTGTCGCTCCGCCTCATTCCGCGATCTTCGTCTTGGCTCTCCTGGCGGCGGGTCGGGCACGCTGCCCGCGTGTCCGGTTTCCCGCCCGCGACCGCATCGATTGATAGCCGGCCGCCTTGCATCCGCCCGGTCATCGCCTAGTATTCACTAAGCGTCGGAAAATGGACGCGGATTCGAACTGACAGTGCCGCCCAAGGAGGGAAGCCATGAGCAAGACGCTGCGTATTCGTGCACCGAAATCGATGAAGCTGCATGCGATGTCGGAAAAGGAGGTCGAGAAGTACATCGCGGAGGAAGCGGGCCGGATGCTCGACGCCATGCCCAAGGACATCCGTCCCGTGGGCGTCAACAAGGTCGCCATCGACTCCCTGGTCAAGGGCACCGCCGCGGATGCCGGCGTGTGGGCCCAGTGGACCCGCGCCTGCTGCGACAAGCGGGACCGCATCGATGACTTCGTCGATCCGGTCATGCAGGAGTTCGACCAGGAGGCGTCCCTGACCCGCCCCGAGCTCGCCAACGAACACGTCGAGTCGCAGATGCGCGTGCAGACCCTGGCCTATCCCAGCATGCACGGCAAGGCGAAGACGCCGCGGAAGAAACGCTGATCCCTTCCGGCACCGCGCGGGGCAGGTTCGTGCACCTGCCCCGCGGCATGCGATGAGACTCGATCCCACCCGTCTCCGGCTGCTGCCCCGCGGCCGGTACCTGCTCGTGGTCGACCGCCGGTCCGGGCGCTGGCTCTCGCTGGCGGCCGAAGAGGAGCCCTGGCTCCGGCTGCTCGCGGCGGACGGACTGGCCCCGGTTCCGGCGGAGGTCCGGGCGCGCGTGGACCGGCTGCGCCGCCTGCTGGTCGACGCGAAGGTGGGCGTCGACGAACCCGGCCCGGCATTCGACCGCCTCAATACCCTGATCCTCAAGCTGACCAACGCCTGCAATCTGGCCTGCAGCTACTGCTACGACTACGAGAAGGTCGAGCACGCCCGGGTGATCGACGCGGAGACCGCCGAGCGCGCGATCGCCCAGGCGCTGGAGCTGTGCCCCGAGCGGCTGTGGGTCATCCTCCACGGCGGCGAGCCGATGCTGGTGTGGGACCTGGTGGAGCGGATCGTGCTGCGGGGCGAGGCGGAGGCGCGCGCCCAGGGCAAGGCGATCAGCTTCTCCGGCCAGACGAACATGACCCGGCTGGACGGGCGCATCGCCGGGTTCTCCCTGGATCACGACATCCTCTGGGGCCTGTCCATCGACGGCCCGGCGCCGGTGAACGATGCCCTGCGCGTCGGTCACGGCGGGGGCGGCAGCCATGCCCTGTTCACCGAGTGCCTGCGGCGCTTTCCCCGCTTCGTGCGCAGCTGCGGGGTGCTGAGCACGATCACCGCCCTGAACCAGGACTCGCTGCTGGCCACGGCGCGCCACTTCCGCGACCTGGGCGTGGCGTCCTGGGACTGGAGCCTGTTCCAGCCCATCGGCCGGGGCCGCGAGCTCGCCGGCCGGCTGCAGCTCGACGCCCGGGCGCTTGGCCGGGGCTGGGACGCGCTGTTCGCCGCGGTGGAAGGCGGCGAGTTCAGCGGCTTCCCGGTGAAGCCCGTGACCAAGTACCTGGACAACTTCCTCCGCGGTCCCGGCCACAACATGTGCATGCGCGCCCGGTGCGGCGCCGGGCGCGACCTGCTGTCCGTCTCCGCCGACGGGACCATCGAGGCCTGCGACTGCATCGACCCCGTGGGCCCGCTGGGCGGGCTGGGCCACATGGCCGGCGGCTCGCTGGCCGCGGCGCGGGCGGCGCCGCTGGCGGAGCGCATCCGCTCGCGGGACATGGACCGGAACGACCCCTGCGACGACTGCATCTGGTTCGCCCTCTGCGGCGGCACCTGCCTCGCCCACGCGGGGGATATCGACGCCCTGTGGCCGGAGGCGTGCGCCATGGCGCAGCTCGCCTTCGACCGCATCTCCCTGTCGCTGGCCGGGAGCGACGCCCTGATCGATTACGCCGGGAGCCTGCGATGACCCAACGGCGCAGCCTGCACAACGCCCTGAACGAGATCGCCTTCGATCCGCTGTTGCGCACCCTGGCCGCGGAGCTGCCGTTCGAACGGCTGGGCGCGCTGGCCGGCTACCTCGCCGGCGCCGATCCCTACGGCGAGGCGGACTTCGTGCGGCGCGCCCTGTCCCGGGTCGGCGCCACGGGCGGGGCCGGCGTGGAACGGTTCTTCGAACACCAGCTCTGGTGCGCCTGGCGCGAGGCCCGCTGGCAGTCCGGGGCGATGGCGGCGGAGGCCCCCCGTTTCCGGGTCGCCGGCCGGGAGTGGCTCGACGAGACCGCCGGGGCGCCCACGATCATCGTCGCGCCGATGACCGTCACCCTGTCGGACGCGGTGATGTGCATAAGGCACCTGCTGCGCGACCGTCCGTTCTCCATCTACGGCGAAGGCATCGACGCCATCGACGGCGGGCTGCCGGAGGACCGTGTCGCCGGCGGGGGGCTGAAGGCGGTGCGCGCCATCCGCGCCACGCTGGGCCGGAACGGGGTATTGTGCACCTACCCGGATTTCGTCTACCGGGGACACCCGACCCAGCCGGCCTCGCTGTTCGGCGCGCCCCGGCCCATCTCCTCGGGCTTCCTGTCGCTGGGCGCGGCCTCCGGCACCATGCTGCTGCCCTGCGTGCTGCTCCGCGAGCGCGAGGGGATCGTCGCCCAGCTCGAGGAGCCGATCCGGATCGAGCTCGACGGCCGCGGCCCGGAGGCGCGCCGGGCGGCGCTGCCGGAGATCGCCCAGGTCGTGACCGAACTCCTGGAGTCGCTGATACGGCGCGCGCCCGAGCAGTGGCTCCTGCTGCCGACCCTCACCTTCGATGCGCCGCAGATGGCGGCCCGCGGGTGAGCGGCACGGCTCCCCGGCCCGTGCGGGCCGACCGTCCCGCCCCGCCCTACCCCGCGGCGACCGCCCGCGCCCGGCGCGCCTTGAGCCACGTCACCGCCGCCAGGATGACCAGGATGGAGGGCAGCACCCCGGCGTTGACCGTCTGCCAGCCATAGTTGTACTGGAGCATCCCCGCCGAGAGGGAGGAGACGGTAACCGTGGTGAAGACCATGAAGTCGTTGAAGGCCTGGGCCTTGGCCTTTTCGCTCTCGGCGTAGGTCTCGGTCAGCAGGTCGGTGGCGCCGACGAAGAGGAAGTTCCAGCCCACCCCGAGCAGGAACAGCGCCAGCCAGAAGTGCCACATGTCGGTGCCGAGGAAGTTGACGCCGACGCACCCCAGCGTCAGCAGCGCCCCCGCTATCAGGATGTTCAGCACGCCGAAGCGCTGGATCAGCGCGCCGGTGAAGAAGGACGGCGCGAACATGCCGAAGACGTGCCACTGGATGACGAAGGCGGTGTCGCCGAAGGTGTGGGCGTGGCCCTTCATGGCCAGCGGCGTGGCGGTCATCACCAGCACCATGATGCCGTAGCCGAGCATGCCGGAGAGCACGGCGACGACGAAGGCGGGCTGGCGCAGGATGGCGCCCAGGGGCCGGCCCGGCTCGCTGTCGGAGGCGGGCGCCGGTTTCAGGACCCGCAGGAAGACGAGCGCGGCCAGCGAGAGGGCGTAGATCCCGAGCAGGGCGGCGTAGCTGCCGGCGAACTCCGGCGTGCCCAGCCAGCCGTTGGTCCAGTTGGCCAGGTTGGGCCCGGCGAAGGCCGCCACGACGCCGCCGGCCATGACGTAGGAGATGGCCTTGGGCTTGTAGTGCTCGGTGGCCACGTCCACGGCGGCGAAACGGTAGTAGATGCCGAAGCCGTTGAACATGCCCACCAGCATGGTGGCGGCGCAGAAGAGCCGGAAGTCCTGCGCCAGGATGGCGGCGACCGCGGTCACCGCGCCGGCGCCGCCCAGCGCCACGCCGATGAGAAAGCCGTTGCGCCGCCCGAGGCGCTGCATGGTGAAGGAGGCCGGGACGGTGGTGAGCATGGTGGCGAGGAACTGCAGCGCCAGCGGGATGGTGGCGAGCGACTTGTCCTCCGCCAGCAGGTAGCCCACCAGCGCGGCGGTGGCGACGATGAGGGAGTTGCCCGTCATCATCATCGCCTGGCAGAAGGCCAGCAGAAAGACATTGCGCTTCATGGTCATGCCGCCTCCTCCATCGGCGTGGATGCCGGCCCCCCGGTACCCGGTCGCGGAACAATAGCAGAGCCGCCGTGCCGGCGTCGCGCCGCCAGCGGCCCTACCCCTTCCGGGCAGTGCCTATCCCCATTTGGGGGTATCCAGGCTTTTACCCACCCGTACACTTGGTTATTTTCTCCGCCGGTGAACCGGCGTCAGCGGCCACTGCGCGCAATGAGACCCGACAACCTCGTTTCCTACCTGTTTCCACGCCAGGTGACGACCACCCACCGGGAGCGGATCATCTCCGGCCTCGGCGGTGTTCTGGCCATCTTCCTGACCGCCTGGATCGCGAGCCACGCCCTCGGCCCGGTGGTCATGCCGTTCATGATCGCCTCCATGGGCGCCTCCACCGTGCTGCTGCTGGGCGCGCCCCACAGCCCCTTCTCCCAGCCCTGGTCGTTCGTGGGCGGACACCTGGTCTCCGCGCTCATCGGCGTGTTCTGCGCCACCGAGGTGCCGAACTTCCACATGGCCGCGGGGCTGGCGGTGGGGCTGTCCATCACCGCCATGTACTACCTGCGCTGCCTGCATCCGCCCGGCGGCGCCACCGCGCTGCTGGCGGTGATCGGCGACCAGGCGATCCACGGCATGGGCTACGGCTTCGTCCTCATGCCGGTGCTGGCCAACGTGGGCGTTCTGCTGCTGGCGGCGCTGCTCATCAACCGGGTGGTGCTGCTGCGCCACTACCCCTACAACCTCTCCATGCCCGCCAAGGCGCCGTCGCCCCACGGCGAGCAGCCGCCGGTGCGGCTCGGCTTCACCGAGGACGACCTGACCGCGGCGCTGCGCTCCATGGACGGCTACATCGACGTGACCGGCGAGGACCTCGAGCGCATCTACTCCCTGGCAATCCTGCACGCCAAGCGCCGGCGCGTGGGGGACATCACCGTGGGCGACATCATGACCCGCGAGGTGGTGACGGTGGCCCCGGACGACTCGCTGGAGGCGATCTGGAAGCTGCTGCGCAACCGCGGCATCCGCGGCGCGCCGGTGGTGGACGGGGAGCGGCGGCTGCTGGGGATGGTCACGGTGGCGGACTTCCTCAAGAGCGCCAACTGGCGCCTGTGCGACACGCTGGTGCGCCATGTCCGGCTGGCGGTGGCGGGGCGGCCGCGCAACACCGCCGAGCGCATCATGACCCGCCCGCTCATCCTCGCCCGCGAAGACACCCACCTGACCGACGCCTTCCTGCTGTTCGCGCAGAACCACATCAACCACCTGCCGGTGGTGAACGGGGATGGCGCGCTGGTGGGCATCCTCACCCGGCTGGACCTGCTCGCCTCGCTGTACGGCGACATGGCGTCCGCCTCGGGCGACATCCAGCCCAGCGCCGCCTGAGCGGCGGGACGAACGGTGGGGCCCCCGGATCCCGTGAAAAGGGGGCCGGGCACGCCGCCGTGCGCAGACCAGGTCAGCGCGGCCGCTTCGGCGGACCCTCGCCCCGTTCGATGAGCAGCCGGTGGACGCCGGAGGTCTCGCTGTACTCCCTGATGCGGTGGCCGTTGCGCTCGCAGTAGACCTGGAAGTGCTCCTCGATGCACGGCCGGTGGCCAGCACCTCCAGCAGGCTGCCGGCCGGTAGGGTCGCGAGCACGCGGTTGGCCCGCAGCACGGGGAAGGGGCACTGCAGGTTCCTGGCGTCCAACTGCTGCATCTTCGTCTCCCGTGCTTGTCTTGCGGCGGGCCCGCCCGGCGCGGGCGCCGCCGCTCCATTCCGGCCGTCCCGGTCACGGCGCTTCCGCCGCCCGGTCAGCCGGGCCTGGCGGCCTCCGCCAGGCCGGCGGCGTCGATCAGTGTAATCACCCCGCGCCCGGTCTTCACCAGCCCCCGGGCGGTGAAACCCTGCATCAGCCGGGCAATCACCTCGCGGCTGGTGCCCAGGTGGCCGGCGAGTGCCTGCTGGGTCATGGACAGCACCCCGTCGGCCGAGGCGTTGCCGAGGATGAAGCCGGCCAGGCGCTGGTCGAGGGTACAGGCGTGGATCTGCTCGATCTCTCCCATCAGGCGGAACACCAGGGTGGAGAGGGTCTTCACCGTCAGATCCTGCACCGCGGGCTCGCGCTCGAACAGCCGGCGATAGATCGGACCGGGGATGATCGCCACCTCGGTGTCCGCGTCGGATTCGACCCAGGCCGGGTAGCGCAGATCGTTGAACAGGCAGTTGAGGGCCAGCACGCAGGTCTCGCCGGCGCCGATGAAATAGAGCGTCGCCTCGGTGCTCTGCGGGGTATAGGTGAACACCCGCAGCCGCCCGCGGGTGACGAGGTAGGCGCCGGAGACGCGCTGGCCCTTGTGGATCACCGCCGTGGGCCGCTCGAAGCGCACCCCCCGCAGCCCCTCCCCGAGCAGCGTCATGCCCGGGGGTGAGAGGCTGAGGTAGGACTGGACGGCGCTGAGATACCCCATTCCCGACTCCCCTGCCGAATGCAACCGGACCGCGCGCCGCTCACCGCTGCTGCGGCGCCGCGCCGGCGGACGGATAGCTTACCGCCCCGGACAGGGTTTTTCCCGCCTCTTCCGTGAGCGCCGCCAGCCGGTCACTGCTCAGCGCATGGAGGAAGGCCACCAGGTCGTCGATTTCCCCCTCGCCCAGCTCCGGCCGATCCACCTCCCTCAGCACCCGGTCGCCCGCGGACCATATCAGCAGGTGTCCCGTGCGCCCGAGCTGGACGCTGGCCATCAGCCGCACCGCCTCCTCCAGCTCCGTGACCGAGCCGTTGTGGAACCAGGGGCCGGTGAGCGCCACGTTGCGCAGCGAGGGGACGCGCCAGCTGCCGCGCGGGCTTCCGGGCGGTGCCGCGCCGCTGTCCCCGGTCAGCCCGTAGCGGGCCTCGTAGGGGGTGGGAAAGGCGGGAAAGATGCGCAGGGGCGCCTGCGGCTCGAAGACGCTGGCGGCGCTGAAGTTGGGCCCCGAGTGGCACAGCACGCAGCCGACGGACTGGAACAGGGCCATGCCCCGCAGCTGGGCGGGCGTGAGGGCGTCGAGCTCGCCGCGCACGAACCGATCGTAGGGTGCATCGGGGGTGATCAGCGTCCGCTCGTAGGCGGCGATGGCCGCCGTGATACGGTCGATGGTAATCGGCGCCCCGGGGCCGAATGCCGCCGCGAAGGCCGCGCGGTAGTCCGGATCCCCCCGCACCCGCTCTTCCACCGCCGCCAGCGACGGCATCCCCATCTCCAGCGGGTTGACCAGCGGCCCCCGGGCCTGCTCCTCGAGGGAGGCGGCGCGGCCGTCCCAGAACAGCACCGACTGGAACGCGGCGTTCCACACTGTCGGGGCGTTGCGGCTGCCCGTCCGCCCGTCGATGCCGACGGAGGTCGGGCGCCCGTCGGCGCCGCCACCGGGCACCTCGTGACAGGAGGCGCAGGCGATGGTGCCGTCGCGGGACAGCCGCCGATCGAAGAACAGCCGCTCGCCCAGCGCCACCCGGGCCGGCGTGGTCGGATTGCCGGCCGGCGCCGGCGCCGCCTCCGGCAGGGCGCGCCACGGGTAGTCCGCCGTTCCCGCCACCGGCGGGGAGGCCGTCGCCGTCGCAGTGGGCGGGAGCCGCTGCCAGACATAGCGCCGCGGGCCCGGCGTCGTGCCGGACGGCCCGTCCGCGCGCGTCGGGCGCGGCGGCTCCACCCGGGTGATCAGCGGATCGATCAGCACCCCGGGCAGGTTCGCCACCGCGAGGATGATGCCGAGCTTCAATGCGAAGGCCGCCATCCCCGTGCCCAGCGCCGTGGCCAGCAGCCACCAGCCGCCCCGCTCCAGCCGCGCCCGCGGGCCGAGATCGTAGCGCACCATGGCCAGCAGCACCGCCAAGCCCACCAGCAGCGCGGTGGCGCCCACCCCGATCACGCCCATGTTTCCGCTATCCGTCACGGTGATCCACCCTCGACCCGGCCGCACCGGTGCCGGCGCGGCCGGGTCTCCGCTCCCCTACGCCGCCGTCCGCCGGAAGAAGGTGTCCCCCGGGGTCGCCGTGGTCACCTCGGTGATGGTGTCGTAGGGCAGCCCGGCCCGTTCGTGGGCCCGGCGCACCGCCTCCGCGTCGGGCGCCATGGTGAAGCAGAAGGCCTTCCCCTCGTCATAGCCGACATGGACGCGCAGCGGCACGACGCCCTCCGCGTAGCAGGCCTGCTCGTACTGCCCGAAGAAGACCTCGAACTGCTCGGGCGTCAGCCCGGCGGGGAAGGTCCCGCCGGACCGGTCATGGGTATCGATGAAGAACTTCATCCGTTGCATGGGCTGCCTCCGTCATCGGTTGGTTGGAACCACGGGACGGAAGGTAGCCCCCGGGGGGCGCGGGGATCTGTAACAAAGGCTACACAGAAAGTGCGCGTACTTGGCACCCGGACGGGCCGCTGCCCGGGGCCTGCAGGATGCCGGCGGGGCGGGGCGAGGGTCGATCCGGCGGAAGCCGCCCCGCGGCGGGGAATATGCAACGGGGCGGCTCCCGCCGCCCCGTTGCCGGTTGCGGGTGTCGGTGTCTCAGGCGCGCTCGTCCACCGGCTGATCCGCGAGCACCTTGCGGCCGTTGATCATGGCCGAGATGAGCCCGCTGCGCTCGCGCAGCTCGGTCACCACCACCGCCGCCACGTGCAGCAGGATCGCCGCCAGCAGCAGGTAGAAGGCCGCTTCGTGGGTCTCGATGAAGGGGGAGCGGAACTCGCGCATCTCCGCGTAGGCGCCCGCCACCACCGCCTCCTTGTTCAGGGGCGTCAGCGCGGCCATCCGCTCCGCGTCGCCCCCGGTGACCCACTCGGCGAAATAGCCGCCGAAGGGGGGCATGTAGACATCGGTGCCCGCCAGGACCAGGCCGGTGACCAGCTGCACCGAGAGCAGGATGAACAGCGCCGCCACCATGAGCTGCCCGAGGGGATTGTGGCCCGCGTAGGCGGGCGGGCGTCCCCCGCGCACGCTGGCGAGGTAGTCGCGCACCCGGAGGATGTAGCGGCGGCCGAAGGCGAAGGTGGTGGTCCAGCGGGCGTAGTGGTTGCCGAGGAAGCCCCACACGATGCGCCACCCCAGGTTCAGCGCGAAGACGTAGCCGATGTAGACATGCACGGTCTTCAGCAGCACCTTGCCCCCGGGGCTCAGGCCCAGCGACTTGCCGTTGAGGAGCGCGATCCCGACGAACATGAGGCCGATGATGGACAGAACGTTGATCCAGTGGAACCAGCGCGTGGAGCGGTCCCAGACGGTCACTTCCCTGAGTGTCTGCGTGTTCTTCTCTTCCATTTTGCTTCGCCTTCCAGTGGGTTTGAACAGTGGCCGGAAGGCTAGCAGCGCTTGCTTAAGGGAAGCTTAGAGACGCCGGGAGCAGGAGGACGGGGGAGCTTCCCGGGGTGAAACCGGCGGGAGTGAAACCGGCGCAACGCTGAGGTAAGCTGCAGTCGCAGAGGAGGACCCCGGTTCTCCCGCGATGGAAGCAAGGGGCACAGAACAGGAGCCGTGGACATGCGCCTGCATATCCCTTTGATTCTGCTGTCACTGCTCGCCCCGGGCCTCGCCGGCGCGGAGCTCTTCAGCCAGCCCCGGCCGACACCACTCCCCTTCCAGGCCGCGACGGGCCTGTGGCTCTCCCCGTCCGGCTCCTCCACGTCCGCCGGGAGCGACGGCACCGTGCCCGGCCCCGACTACGCCGGCCTGCGGCGCGACGCGGGCTACCTGCTGGGCTACCAGGCCGCGACCGTGGGCCTGCTCTACCTGATGCCCGAGCGGATCAGCCGCTGGAGCGAGGAGGAGAAGAGCGACTTCCGGCTGACCCAGTGGCGGGACAACGCCAGCGAGCCGGTCTGGGACCAGGACCTCTGGTACATCAACTACATCCTCCACCCCTACTGGGGTGCGGCCTATTTCGTCCGCGGCCGGGAACGGGGCCTCGGCAACACGGGCGCCTTCTGGTACTCGGCCGCGCTCTCGGCGATGTTCGAATTTGGCGTTGAGGCCATGTTCGAGAAACCCTCGTACCAGGATCTCATCAGCACCCCGGTGGCCGGATCGCTGCTGGGGCTCTACTTCATGAGGCTGCGGGGGGATATCGAGGCGAAAGAGTCGTGGGATCTCGGCGACCGGGTACTGCTGGTGCTGACCGATCCCCTGGGCGCGCTGAACCGGCAGACGGATCGACTGCTGGGGCGACAGGCCGGGCTCGAGGTGGGATTCCTGCCGGACCGCTCGGTGACGGCCGGCCCGGCCGGACTCCGGCGCGAACAGGGGAAGTTGCAGCAGTCCGACCACTTCTGGGGCGCACGGTTCAGCCTGGCCTGGTAACACCCCCGCGCGGCAGGCGCCGGAGCGGCGGCTGCGAACACGGACAGCACAGGAGGGGTGGTTTCTGGTAGCTTGTCCCTTACGCAGACACACTCAGGTATACCGATGAACCCGGCCAAACGACTGCTACTGCCCGCCCTGGCCGCCCTGGCCGGCTGCTGGCTTCCACTCCAGGCGCAGATCCAGGCACCGCCCGCCCCCGGGGGCGCCGTCGTCGAGGCGGCGGCGCTGGACGACGCCATCCACAGGACTCTCGGCTACCTCACCCGCGCCAACCTGCCGAACGGCGAGTTCATCTACCTGGCCAACAGCGATCCCCGCCACCCCTCGCCGCTGCAGTACAACGCCGTCCGCCACGCCGCGGCCCTGTACGTGCTGGGGCTCTACCTGCGGCGGGCCGATGACGCCCCGGCCCTGGCGGCACTGCAGCGGGCGGGCCGCTTCCTCAGCGACTGCTGCATCGCCACGCCGCCGGAGCGTCCGGACCTGCTGGCCGTCTGGTCCCAGCCGGAGCTGGATCGCACCCGGGCGCCCCTGGAGGCGAACCTGGGCGGCACGGGGCTGGCGCTGGTGGGGCTGGCGGAGCTGGAGCGGCTCCAGCCCGGGGCGGTCTCGATCGCGGGGCTGCGCCGGCTGGGGGAGTTCCTCCTGTTCATGCAGAAGGATGACGGGAGCTTCCACGCCAAGTTCACCCCCGGCCAGGGGGGGCGGCGGGATACCCGCCACGCGCTCTACTACCCGGGGGAGGCCATCCTGGGGCTGCTGGCGCTCCACCGCCTGGACCCGGATCCCCGCTGGTACGCCGCGGCCGCCCGGGCCATGGCGTGGCTGGCGGAGCAGCCGGTTGAGTCGGAGGACTGGCCCCCTGACCACTGGACCCTGATCGCCACCGCCCGGCTGCTGGCCGCGGAGCCGGCCGGCGAACCGCCGCTGCCGCGCGAGCGCCTGGTCCGGCATTCCACAGAAATCGCCCGGGCCCTGCTGGCGCGCTACCGCCAGCCGGCGGACCCGGTCCTGCGCGGGAGCATACGGGAGGACGGCGTCACCACCTCCACCGCGACCACCCTCGAGGGGCTGCTGGCGGCCATGGATTTCCTGCCGCACAGCGAGGGCGAACTGCGGAAACGGATCATGGATTTCGCTGCGGACGGGATCGACTTCCTGCTCCGCGCCCAGATCCGCTCGGGGCCCTTCGACGGCGGCATCCCGTTCGCCATCCGGCCCCTGCCCGATGACGGGGAGGGCGGCGCGAACCGCGCCTTCAACCGCTACGTCACGGAGATCCGCATCGACTACGTCCAGCACGCGCTGGGAGCGATGCTGGCCTACGCGAACCTCACCCGCGCCGGCGCCCCGTGACGGGGCGCCACGGGAACCAGCCGTCGGTTGGGACTCATCCCGGAGACGGGCGCCGGGAGGCGCCGCCGGCGGTGACGGAACTTATTCCACCATCACGTCATCGGCGATGACGTCATCCGCCGGGGGCTTCTTGCCGCCGTCATCGTCGTCGCAGATGACATCGGTCACGCACAGGACGCCCGCGACGCCGAGGCCAATCATGGCCCATTGGGCCGGCGTGAGCTCGGGCATGGCCATGCCCTCGGAGCTGGAGCCGTCGGCGTTGTAGGTGACCACCCGCTTGAGCAGGGTCACACCCTGGAGATTGAGCGACTCGACCCCGCCCTGCTTGAAGTTCAGGTCGAGGATGGGCGGACGCGAGGTGTCCAGCAGGCTGGTCTGCTGCCCATCGACGCCCTCCCGCATCTGCAGGAGCGAGGCGGAGTAGACCGGCGCCCGCTGCGCCGCGGTGCTGCCGTCGAGCGGGACGTTCACCGACAGCATGGGAACGGTTTCGGTGGACATGGCGTCCGCCACCATCAGCGATGCGGAGGCCAGAACGACCACCGCCGCCATCACAGGCCATTTCTTGTGCATGAACCCCCCTTCGGAACCGGTACAGCCCGGTTTCCCTCAAGCCGCGTTCGGGGCACACCCCGACCCCATGGTACCGCCCGCCCCGGGAGCCGTCCGGGATCCGGGGCGGACAACATCCAGTATTGCCGAACGGGCGGCCGCTGTCGACGCGGGGGGGCAAGGGATCGGCCTTTCCGGAAGACCGGCCCGCACACCCGTGCCGGCCGGCACCCGCGGTGAAGGAACCATCACTTCAACTGGTACCAGGTGTATCCCATCGCACCGGCGATGGCACCGTCCAGCAGGAGGCCGATAACGTCCCCGAATCCCAGCGCGATCACCGCGGCGACGCCGGCGATGATGGCGGCCAGGAATGCCGGTTGCCTGGCCTTGGCGGCATCTCCCTTCACCAGCGCGTCGCGCGCGAAATAGACGAACGTCGCGATGCCGCCATTGATGGCGAGCGCGATGATCCCCAGCGCGGCGGACTGGGTCAACAGCAGCAGCGACAGCAGGACCAGAATCCCCGCCACGATGAGGCCGGCCAGGGTGATGGATTTCAGCAGACTGACGTTGGGTTCGGCCATCACACAGACTCCTCTTGCGGTTCGGCGGACGGATGACCGCCCGCGGCACCGCCGTTTCAGCGGTGCTCAACCAAAGAGTAGTCCGCACCGTGGGGATTGGCGCGGTGTCAGCCGTTGGGGGAAGGCGGTCAGCCCCCCTCGCGGCGGATGGCGCTCCCCTCGCTCTCCTCGAGGTAGGCCGCCTCGGTGGGCGTCAGCTCCACCTCCTCGAAGCCGGTCACCATGGGGGCGACATGGCCCAGGAAGTGGCCGCCGACGGTGAGCAGGTAGACGTGGAGCATGACGAACAGCACGATGGCGAAGGCCGCGGCGGTGTGCACCGCCGCCACCAGCGTCAGCGCCCCGTTGCCGCCACCCGTTGCGCTCCAGAGGTCGTAGGTGAGGTAGGCGATGCCGGTCACCCAGATGAGCGGGAACAGGAACAGCTTCAGCGCCAGGTAGGCGAGCGCCTGGAGCGGGTTGTGCTTGCGCCGCCAGGCCTTGCGGTAGGGGTGGGGCTCGCCCCGGAGATTGCCCCAGGCGTAGTAGCGGGCGATGCGCCACAGCCCCTTCGAGGTGGGCAGGTAGTGGCGCCAGGTGCCGGTGGTGAGATGCCAGAAGATGGCGAACAGCCACAGCACCACCAGTCCGAGAGCGGCCCCTGTATGGACGTAGACGGCGGTGTCAAAGGCGATCAGGCCGTGCAGGCCGTGGATGGCGAAGCCGGTGTAGGCGAGCGTGAGAATCAGCGCCACCTGGGACCAGTGCCAGAACCGCTCGAAGCGGCTGAAGATACGAACCGTGCGCGTGATCATGAGCCTTTCCTCCGCCGGGCCACCAGCAGCCGCAGGAGCACGTGTCCGGCCATGCCGAGCGCGGCCAGGGCCAGGGCCAGCAGGCCGATGCGATCCAGCGTGGGGGTATCGCCCCGGCCGGGCAGGTAGAACCCGGTCAGCGAGGCCAGCCGCCCCTCGCGGGCATGGCACTCGCCGCAGCCCAGCGCGTCCTCGGCGGGCGCCACCATGTGGGTGATGGGCCACCAGGACTCGGTTTCGATGAAACCGTACTTGCCGCTGAAGGGCCGCTCGTTGCTCTGCATGCCGGTGGCGATGGCCCGCTCGAAGTCGTAGTTGCCCCAGAAGGCGTCCTCGTCGTCGCCCCACAGGTGCATGTAGACCAGGGTGTTGTTGCCCTTGTCGTAGGGCTGGACGGTGTGCATGCGCTTGAACGGCCAGATGCGCGAGCCGGGGTCGTCGGGCGCGCCGGTGAAGCTGTTGATGGGGATGGGCTGACTGGCCGGATCGAAAGTGGTGTCGATGGTGGTGTAGCGCATCTGGCCGTCGAACCAGGCGTAGTCGGGCGCACGGTTCTCCGTGTAGGTGAAGTCGCCCTTGATGGACTTGTAGGTGGCGCGCTCCTCGCCGTTGCCCTGGACGTAGTCGTGCTCCTTGAAGCCCTCGCCGTCGCGCAGCCGCCCCGCGGTGCGCCAGTCCCAGTCCACCATGGTGGCCACCCCGCCACGGGCGATGGCGGGGATATGGCAGGTCTGGCAGGCCACCCGGTCCACGTGGCCGTTGAGCTTCATGCCCTTGACGCCATCCGCGGGATGGGGGGCGTCGCCGTGACATGACTCGCAGGTGGCCACGCCGCGACGCAGGCCGGGGCGGCCGGTGCCGCCGGTGTCGCGGGCGAGCATCTGGTAGCGGCTGCCGGCCAGCTGGTGCTCGGTGCTGACGTGGCAGACGGTGCAGGCGAAATCGGCGCCCTCGTCGTCCATGTGCACGTCGAGCGAGCGGTCGGCGTGGATGAGGGAGGAGTCGAGATCGCCGTGCTTGACCCCGTCGCCGCCGCCACCGTAGAAGTGGCAGCTGCCGCAGTTTTCGCGCCCGGGCAGACCGACGCTCTGGGCCACCGCCGGCCAGTCGATGGGGCCCTTGTCCTGGAACATGATGGCGCAGGCGTCGTTGCCGCGGGAGTTGGGCATGCGGTAGTAGGAACCGGTGCGGTCGTGGCAGACCAGGCAGTCGATGTTGTCCGCGTTGCCGAAGTCGAAACTCTCGTCCTTCCAGCCATAGCCGGCGTGGCACTGGGCGCACATGCCCTCGTTGCCGCGGGAGTTGGTGCAGAAGTTGTTGACCAGCGTCTTCTTGCCCAGCTGCTGGCCGGTCTCCGGATGGGTGTATTCCCAGGTCCAGTGGATGGACTTCATGAACTGGTGGCCGGCCTCGTTGTGGCAGGCGAGGCAGGCGCGGGTCACGTCGGGACCGCTGGCGAAGGGCCCCTGGAGCTCCTCGAAGCGGCTGTGATCGGCGGTGGAGGGGCCGCGGCTTTCGGTGGGCACCGTGCGCGGATTGAGCCGGAAGTGCATGTCGACATCGGAACTTCCGGCAGCGGCGCCGGGAGATGGCGAATCCGTCTCCGCGCCGACAGCGCCGGAACCCAGCGCCAACAGCATCGCGAGGGCAATCCCGGCGGGCCCTCGGGCAAGGTTCAACCAGTGGAACATATTGATCTCTCTCGCACTTCCCGGATCGGCGTGCGTCCGGGAACTATTATCGGGACTGGCCGAGGCTTTCCTGACCAAAGTCCGCATGTATTCCAATGAAACTACAAAATCGGCCGCGCATGAATGCGAATTCGCAATCGACGCATAAAAAATCCAATGCAGTCGTCTGATTAGCGCGCGCAAAACGTTGCCCTCCGGCACCGACAAATCACCGGCCGGGCCCATGCCCGGCCTGCTGGGCGGCGAACTCCTCCGGGCTGAGGGAACCGTTGCCGTCGCTGTCGACGGCGCTGAAGACTGCCGCCTGGCTGAGGCCGCGCATGGGATAACCGGCCGCCGCACGCTCGGCGATGCGCCGGTTGCGGCCGTCCACGTATTCCTGCTCCGAGATGGCGCCGTCGCCGTCGGTGTCGAACTCGGCGAAGGTGGGCATGTTGGCACCAGGCCTCATGCCGGCTCCCTTGCCTGCCCCCATTCCCGGTCCCGCCCCTGTTGCCGGTCCCATCGCCTGTCCCGCACCCACATCCGTCCCGACATCCGGCAGCAGGCCCATTTCACGCTGAGCCTGCTCCAGCTCCCCGGGCGTCACCACGCCATCGCCATCGATATCGAATTCGTTGAACTGGGGGCTGCGGGCCAGGGGGCGCCCCACCTGCCCCCGGACCGTCAGGCGCCGGTTGCGGATGGTGTTGAACTCCTGCCCGGTGATACTGCCGTCACCGTCGAGGTCGTAGACGGAGAAGGGCAAGGGACCGGTAGGCGGCAGCGGCCCGGGATCAGCGGCATGGGACAGGGGGACGCCGGCACAGAGCAGCAGGGCCAGCGGGCAGAGAAACGGGAATTTCATCGGAAAGGCTCCGGAAAATGACTGCAGAACAACATCTCCAGCGACGGTATGACATATTGTCATACCGGACAACAGGGAATTGGGTAACAAGCATAGCCCACCTCCGGCCGGCCGTCCCGGGCGGCCGGAGGCTGGAGAGCGCGGTATTTCAGCGGCCGCCGATTTCGCCCTGGAGCGCGTCCGCCATCAGGCGCCGGAACGCCTCGCCATCCAGGTGGACCAGATCCTCGTGGTCGCCGGCCTCGAACCAGATCTCCGGGGCGGCTAGAAGCCGTTCGTCGACCACCGCCGGCAGGCCGTAGGCGGCCGCCACCGGCGGCACGGCGCCAACCGCGCAGTCGGGAAACATGCGTGCGATTTCCGCCTCGGTGGCGAGCCCCAGCGGGCGCCGCAGCAGGTTGTGGATGCGCGAGAGGTGCAACCGCTCGCTGGCCGGCACCGCCGCCAGCAGGTAGCCCTCGTCGTCCTCCAGGATCACCGCCTTGGCGAGCTGCCCGGCGGGCACGTGGGAGACCGCCGCGGTGGCGCGGCTGTCCTCGGTGTGGGGGTGGGGGATCACCTCATAGGGAATGCCCTTGAGTTCGAGGTAGTCCCGGAGTCGTGCGGAGATGGCCATGTTCGCCTCCCCCGTGACTGGCACGGATCTGTATGTCTCAGCTGACTATTCAACTATAGACACTGGAGCGGGGATTGAAACGCCATCCCGGCCCACTCCGCGCACCGGGCTAGTCCGCCACCCGGGCCGCCACCCCCTCCTTCTCCTCCGCCGTCCAGACCTCGCGCGACAGTATCGCCGCGCCGTAGGCGGTGGTGATCTGGGCGATGTCGGGAATGATGAGCTCGCGCATCAGCTCCTCGCGGATCGCGGTCACCAGGCCGTGGTTGAGAGCCGGCCCCCCGTCGAAGTAGACCTGCTCCTCGATGCCGACGCGCCGGGCCAGGCGAACGGTGCGGCGGGCGATGGAGTAGTGGACGCCCGCCACCACCTCCTCCTTGCTGTAGCCGCGGGCCAGCAGGCCGATGATCTCCGACTCGGCGAACACCGCGCAGGTGCTGTTGATGGTGGGCGGCGCGCCGTCCAGCCGGACGTGGTACTCGCCCAGCTCCTCCAGGTCGATCTCCAGGTTGCGGGCCACCATCTCCAGGAAGCGGCCGGTGCCCGCGGCGCACTTGTCGTTCATGGCGAACTGCACCACGTTGCCGTCGCCGTCGATGCGGATGGCCTTGGAGTCCTGGCCGCCGATATTGATGATGGTGCGCACCGTGCCGTAGGGCGCGCCGGCCCTGAGGGCGCCCACGGCGTTGGCGGTGATCTCGCTGATGGCCTCGTCGGCGTCGCGGTAGAGCTTGCGGCCGTAGCCGGTGGCGGTCACGAAGGCGATCTGCCCGCGCTCCATGCCGCTCTCCTGCAGCAGCCGCTGGAAGGCCTCCTGGGCGTTGCGGTGGAACTGTCCGCCGCTGGGACAGGTGCTGGAGGCCACCAGTTTCTCGTCCCCGTCGATGAGGGCGATCTTGATGGCGGTGGAGCCGATGTCGATGCCGGCGAAATGGTTCATTGGCGCCGCCTCCTCCGGGAGCGCAGGGACTCGATGAAGGCCTCCACCCGGGTGGAGAGCTGGCCCACGTCGTCGGGACTGTAGTCGGTCTCCACGTAGAGGCAGGGCAGCCCGGCCTCGGCCAGGGCGCGGCTGACGGAGTGGTGCTCCATCTCGTAGACCTGGCAGCCGGCGAAGGCCTGGTAGACGACGCCGTCCACGGCATGGGTGCGGGCCAGGTCCAGCAGCCGGCGCAGGCGGTCCCCGTTGCTGGTGAAGATGGGGCAGGTGCAGGGCTTCAGGTAGCGGTCCGCCACCGCGTCCACCATGTCGTAGAGGTTCCACTCGTCCACGCTGACCGCGTCGTTGAGCATGCGGTTGGCCGAGCAGGTCTCGTCGGCCACGATGACCCCGCCCGCCTGCTCCACGAGCACCGGGATCTTGAGGTTGGGGAACACCGGAGGGGAGCCGGTGAAGAGAATCCGCGGCGCCCGCCGCAGGGCGGCGGAGATGCCCGCCTCGCGGCGCGCCTCGAGCTCCGCCACCAGGGCGTCCACCGCCGCGGTCCAGCGCTCCAGGTCGTCGAAGAAGTAGGCGTTGGTGACCAGGAACGCGTCCTTGCCCAGCAGCAGCGCCGGCGACTCGGCGCGCAGGCGCTGGAGCCGGCGGTAGGCGGCCTGGGCGCGGCTGACGGCGAGTATCGACTCGCGCAGGGAGGCGCGGGTCACCCGGCCGCCGGTCATGCGCTCGGCGGCGCGGACGAAGTCGCGCACCGAGGCGCGCCAGAAGGCGCGGGCATGCTCGCTCTCCTTGGAGGGCGGGAACTCCAGGTGGTGCACCTGGCAGCCGAGCTCCTCCATCATCTGGCCCGCCTTCTTCTTCTGGTCGCAGGTGGTGAGGTTGACCACCCGGTCCAGGGTGTCGAGCCAGGCCGGACGTTCGTCCTGCAGCAGGCCGAGGGTCGCCTTCACCAGCGAGCAGGACTTGGCCGGCATGAAGTCGGCCCCGGCCTGGTCGAAGGCGTGGGAGCCGCTGCACAGCCGCACCGGGATGCCGCCCGCCGCGCGCACGATCTCGTCGGGCACCTGCACGCAGGTGGTGCCGACGAGAGTCCCCTCCGGCTGGGCCCGCCCGCCCTCGCAGTAGACCCGGTGGAACAGCTTGTAGAAGTAGTCCATCGCCGCCGGGTTGTCGGGAAACTCCCGCTCCAGTGTGGCCAGCGCCTGGGCGGACTCGCGGATCTGCTGGGCGAGGACTGCGGCGCGCCGCCCGCCCTGGGGTGCGGCGCTCATTCGCCACCCCGCCGCTGTAGCCGCCGGAAGAAGCCTTCCTCGGTGGCCTCGTAGACGGGGATGCCCATGAAGGTGGCCTTGAGACAGCCCTCCTCCGGACAGGCGGCGACACACTTCAGGCACATCATGCAGTCGTCCTCGATCAGGGTTTTCCGTTCCACGTCGTCGGCTATGGCCTTGATCTGCATGTCGCAGACCCGGTAGCAGTCGCCGCAGCGGGTGCACTTGCCCCCGTCCTTGCGCAGCTTCAGCAGGGCGATGTTGGAGAACAGCGCCTGCAGGGCGCTCATGGGGCAGAAGAAGCAGAAGAAGCGCTTGTTGACGAACGCCCCGACGAAGAAGATGCCCAGGATCGCCATGCCCAGGCTGGTCATGACCAGGGCGGTCCGGGTGGAGAAATCGAGCGTCCACTGGGAGAAGTCGCCGGTGAAGGCGGGAATCACCATGCGCGCCGGGCAGATGGTGCAGAAGGGGGTGGCCATGTCCTCGGGGACATGGGGCAGCCCCTCCACCGGGTTGCCGATGGCGAAGGGGATCAGGATCAGCAGCACCAGCAGGATGTACTTCACCTTCTTCAGCCGGGTGAAGCTCTCCAGGCTGTAGACCGAGTAGCGCAGCCGCAGCCGCCGGCGCAGGGCGGTCATCCAGTCCTGGATGGTGCCGAGCGGGCAGACGTAGCCGCACCAGGCCTTGTTCAGCACCAGCAGCCAGGCGAAGAAGGTGAGAAAGCCGAACACCAGCCCCAGCGCCCGCCAGCTGAACAGGCTCTCCCAGGGGATGTGGGTCTGGTGCTGCAGCGGCAGCAGGTAGCAGACCCCGCCCCGGCCGGCGTCGTTGAAGCCGCAGGCGAACACCGGCAGCGAGTTGCCCAGGTCGATGTAGAGATAGCCGCCGTAGACGAGCAGCACGAAGGCGAAGAGCTGGAACCAGGTCCGGAAGCGCTGGATATCCGCGCCGTTCACGAACGCCCTAAGCCTTTTCATCGAACGCCTCCCGCCGCTCCGGGCGCCGCTGCCGCAGGCGGTAGTGGTAGACGCCGCCCACGGAGAGGGAGGCGGCGAAGAGCATCACCCCCAGCCCGTAGAGATAGGACTGGTACTCCCGCTCGGCGGGGTAGTAGGTGCCTGCCAGCGAGGCGCTGTAGTGCACCTGCGTATAGGCACGGCCGTCGAACTCACCGCTCAGGGGCTGGCGGTACTCGGCCAGGACCAGGTAGTCCTGGCGCCGGCGCTTGTCGAACTCCGGCCAGTCGGTGAAGTAGTCGCGCACCATCCGGAACTCGGCGCGTCCGTCCGGACCGGTGATCACGGACTTGCCCCAGCCGGTGTTGGAGATCAGCCGCACCTCGGCCCCGGCCACCGGCTCGCCCTGGTGGAGGGCCCGGAAGGCGATGGCTTCGCCCGAGACGGCGCGGCTGTGGAAATCCTCGTCCGGCTTGCGTTCGCGTATCAGCTCGAAGGGCACGCCGGCGGTGGTACGGGGCGGCATCCGCGACTCGGTGAAGCGCCGGTCATGGCCATTGGCGCAGCTGTGCATGAGCACTTCCGCCTTCACGACGCGGGTCTCAAGGATTCCGTCGCGGACCTCCCGGCTCAGGAGATAGGCGTTGTAGAAGCCCTCTTCCGGTATCTCGAAGCGGATGCCGCCTCCCGCCTCCGTGCTGAAGGACTTCGGCGGCACCGGGTCCCGCGCCGGGCCTTCCGCCACCACCTCCCCGGCCGGTACGGGCACGTAGGCCGCGTGGGCCGGATCGTCGCCGGCGCGCAGCCACAGCCGCTTGGCGGTGACCCCGCCGCGGCCGCGCTCCACCAGCCCGCCATGGGCCCGGCGGGTCTTTTCCGCCCACTCGGCGGTGGGGGGGAGATCGGAAAACCAGAGCGGTTCGGTCGCCGCCGCGAGGGCGGGAATCAGCAGCAGGGGCACCAGCAGCAGGGTGCCGCGAAATCCGGGCATGGGCGATAACTCCAGCGATTCGTGAACCGGGCGGCGGCGCCACTGCCGCGGCCGACCACCTCAACACGGTGGTTCAGCAAGGACCACGCCAGATCGCAAGCCACTGATAGATGAAGGAACAAGCATTCCGGGACCTGAACGACGTGCGCTATTTCGCACAACGAAACGCGCTGATGTCGTCATCTGGCACAGCGACCGATTGCACGGGTTCCATGAGAATGGAGATGGCGGACACCGGAAAGCGGCCTCCGCTACGCCCGCCGGAACTCCAGGCGGGAGGCTGATACCGCATCGGAGCCGTTCCGGGGGAGGTCGCGAAAAAAGAAGGGGGCCGGCAGTGCCGGCCCCCTTTCGGTCCATCTCGATCTGCGGCCTGCCGTGCGCTCCGACCCTCCCTGTGGCCGGCCTGTCCGCATTTCCCTGAACATCCCTGTCAGGACATCCCTGTCGCTCCCGCGGCAACGTCACTGTGCCGGCATCCGGAGCCTCCGGGGCGGCGCGCAGCGATCCGCCGACGATTGGGAGGGGGCACGTCCGCGAACTCATGCGTACCGCGCCAGCCCCCGGGTGACTCCACATTTTCACCGGGTGCGTGGAACCCCGGCCTGGCCTTCAACCCCCCGGAGAGTCGGGCGCCGACTGGAGCGGGGGGGGCTCCCCATGACTGCCGACCGGGCTCGGGCAGGAGGCTTGCGAGGCCGCGCCGCGGCCTCGCAAGCCCCCGCCCCGACTCCGGCTCTTACTGCTGCGCGGGCTCGGTGGTCTCGAAGGCGCTGAACTCGGCGGCATCCAGGCTGCCATCCTTGTTGGCGTCGGCCGCCTCCCACATGGTGGCGACATCCTCGCGCACCGCACCCTCTTCCTTGCTGATCAGGCCATCATGGTTGGTATCCAGCTGCTCGAAGGAGGTGGCCGGAGCCTGGGCCTTCTCCTCCATGCCGGCGGCGAAGGCGGCGCCGGAGGCGAGGGCGAGGATCAGGGCGGCGGATGCGAACTTGATGTTGGTCATGGCTTTCTCCTTGCTTGGGTCTGATAGTGGCTGCGAGTGAGATATCGCGGTCTTCCGTGACCCCGGGTTCCGGGAATTCTCGCCAGAATGCATGGCAACCCTCGTGCCAACCCGGTTTTTTCCGAGCCGGATTAACGGGATAGGAAGAGGTGGGCGGGAGAAGACCGGGCAGTGGCCGGGCCCGGGCGCCCGCAACCGTCGCCGGACGGCGACAAACCCTGGCGCGGCATGCCGCAACTGACTGAAAATACTCGAACCAGGGTGTCGCGATACGACGACACCCACGACAGGGGAACGCCGGTGTGAAGCGCACGGGGAGACACTTCCTGCTGCTGGCCTGCATCCTCGCCGGATCAGCGGGGGGGGGAGGAGTTCGGCACCACGGTCCCCATGACGGGCAAGGGGCTCGCCACCTATTACGTCAGCGCCGAGGTGGCCGAGCTCGCCGCCGCCGACTTCCTGGTGGACACCGGCTCCGGCTATCTCACCCTCAACGAGCAGACCCTGGCCCGCCTGCTGGAGCATGGCAGCGCCCGCTACCTGCGCGACCTGACCGGCATCCTCGCCGACGGCAACCGCCTGGTGGTGCCGATCTATTCCGTCCGTGAACTGCGCATCGGCGGCAAGTGCACCCTGCGCGACGTGGAGGCGGCGGTCTTCCCCGGCCGCACCCGCCAGATCCTCGGTCTCAGCGCCCTGAACCGGGCCGCCCCCTTCATCTTCTCGGTCGAACCACCGCAGCTGGTGCTCAGCCACTGCAGCGGCCTGGTGGAGGCCGGGGCGGAACCGGCCACGGACAGCACCCGCCCTCCGGGCGCCGCCTCACCCGGCCGCCTGCTATCACACCCCCCCGCCCCCGCTGTCCAATAACTTAGGTCAGTTCACGGAATTCGCACCCGGACCTGCCAGACTTTGGAAAACCGGGTGACGGACGTTTTTTCCGGCCGCGACAACGGACGCGGGGATGATTCCCGATGCGGCATCCACCGGGCCGCGAACAGGCATGAAACATGCTTGGCAGTCACAGCCATAACCATAACCAGTTTGAACATTGATTTCTCAAGGAGGGTCCCATGGACAGATCCATGATAGTCGGGGTGGTCATCGGCGTTGCGGTCGCCACTGCCGGCGGCACCATCGCGGGCTACAACCTGCTCAGGAAGGAACCGACCGAGGCCCAGGTGCTCTCCGTGCAGGAAGTGACCCGGACCGTCAGCACGCCGCGGGAGGAGTGCCGGGACGTGACCGTCACCCGCCAGCGCCCGGTGCAGGACGAGAAACGCATTGCCGGCACAGCCATCGGGGCGGTCGTGGGCGGCGTGGTGGGCAGCAAGATCGGCGGCGGCAGCGGCAAGACGCTCGCCACCATCGCCGGCGCGGCGGCCGGCGGCTACGCCGGCAACCAGGTGCAGAAAAACATGCAGCAGCGGGACACCTACACCGAGACGCAGCGGGAGTGTGATACGGTCTCCGACTCCCACGAGGAGGTCATCGGCTACGACGTGGAGTACCGCCTGGGCGAGCAGGTCGCCACGGTGCGGATGGATCACCGCCCCGGCGAGACCCTGCCGGTAAAGGACGGCAAGGTGGTGACCGACGCACCGGCCGGCGGACCGGAGGCCGCCAACTGATCACCCCCGTCCCGGGCCGGGAGCGACCCCTCCCGGCCCGCCCCTATCCAGCCGCACTATCTTGACCAATATACTATACTTTATGCCCCGCCCCGGCCCCCGCGGCCGCTGACGGGCGGGTTCCCATACGCGGCTGACAGGACGTCGACCCCAACCATCGGCTCCGCCGATAAGGAGTCTGTCATGGCGCGCTACTATATCGACTGCCGGGACTATCCGAGCCCCGAAACCCGCTGCACCGTGGCCCTGAGCGCCGACTCCGAGGACGAGCTCCTCGAAGCCGCCATCCAGCACGGCATCCAGGTTCACGGCTACCAGGACACCGCCGAGTTCCGGGAGGAGATCCGCAAGGGATTCAAGCGGGGAACGCCGCCTGAATAATCCCGGCGCCTCCGGTCCTCACGGAACCACGGCCGGCCCCGGAGCGGACTGCCACAGCAGCCGCCGGTTGAGCCTGAACAGGGTCAGGAAAGTCTTGGCCTGGATGAACACCAGGGGAGCCAACAGCAGGAAATAGGCCGGCGAGAACTTCTCCACCAGGCCGTTGCCGATGAGGCCGAAGGCGATGAAGAACATGCCGAAGACGAACAGCGCCACCCCGGGGCAGATCAGGGCATAGCTGCCGGGGTGGCGCTTGTCGCCGTGGAGGTAGTCCCCGAAGTAGTTCAGCCGCTTCATCACCACGTAGCCCAATCCGCCGAACAGAAGCTGGATGGCCAGGATGCTGGAGGTGAGCACGAACAGCCCCGGCCGGGACAGGGGCGCCTGGAAGCCGTGGTGCAGCCCCATCGTCATGCGGACCAGGGCGATACCCAGCAGGGTCAGGATGGGGATCACGATCCAGAGGGTGGGGCTGCTGGCCTCGGCGATGCCGTGACGGAGAATCGACTGCACTCCCAGCACCAGTTTGATCAGCGCCAGGATCACGGCGATGGCCGCGAACAGGATGGAGAAGAAGATCCCGACGGCATTGACCGTGATCTGGTGGCTCATCGCCCCCGGTGCGGCGAGTCCCACCGAGACCATGGCGAAGGCGAAGATGGCCACCATCTGCCCCAGGTCGTTGTTGCGGCCGAAGTCGAAATCCCCCCGGATCACCAGCCGGGCGAAGTAGTCGGAGTAGATGCGCAGGGCGTAGAGACCCACGACCAGGAATCCGGCGATGGCGAACGGGAACAGGTACTCCACCATCGACCAGAGACGGGGCACGAACAGCGCCCCCAGCACGAACATCACGTTGATGCTCATGGCCAGGGTGAGAGGGATCGCCATCAGCGTCACCTCGGCGTTGGAGGCGCGCAGCCGCCCGAAGGCCCCGGTCCCGCGGAACCGCCGGTATTCGCCGATATTCCATGCCAGCAGCCGGAAATGCAGAAAGGCCAGCACCGCGATCAGGACCAGCGCCAACGCCACGAGACCGCGTACGAGGGGGGCGCCGGCCGTGAGCAGGGGCATGACATGGTGGAAGGTGGGCATCGGGGTGTCCGGATGCTCCACCATGAACATCAGGTAGATGAAGAAGGAGACCGATAGCCCCCCGGCCCCAAGGGAGGCGAGGAAGTAGAGCGGGTTGTATTCAGTTCCCAGGTTGCGCCGAATCATCAGTCACTCCGAAGCATTGAACATTTATCACCGTGGGACGCGCGGTGGCCCGCACGGATGATAAGATTTTTATTATATTCTTATATATTGTCATTCAATGCTATGTGACTTCATCACCGGAACACCACCGGCCAGATCTTCCAGATCATCCAGCCGGGGATGGCCACGGCCAATGCCAGGGCAAAGTAGAGCAGCAGCGGGCACAGGTGCGGGAAATGGGCGCACGGCCGGCGCAGCGGGCAGACGACTCTGAGTGGACAGTTGTGTTCGGACATCTTCCCCTACCCCTCGTGCCCCGACCCGAACGGATGTCCGGGACGGCCATTGCCCCTGCATGGAGGCCGGACTTGGAACAGCCCCCGCGGTGCCGGGGCGCCTGCCGGCATCCTCAGCGATTCCAGCGCTCCAGGCTCCAGACACGCTGTTCCGACAGGACGCCCTGGGTGAAGGTGAACTGACGCAGGTACAGCCGCCCGCCGGCGTGTTTCAGCTCGCGGTATTCCAGGTTACGGACAACGCCCCTTTGATCGGCCCGACGGACATGGAAAAACCGGACGAAGCTCAACGTGTTCGCGTCGACCTCCAGCACCTCGATGTCCCACTGATCCCCGGCCGGGTTGATGGTGGGGAGATCGCCCCAGGTCAGCCGTTCCTCCTCCCGGTAAAGCCAGAACAGCTCATCGGAGCGGGTGCGGTCGTCAAGACCGTCCAGCTCCACCTCGAAGCGCCAGACGCCCAGGCGATCCCGCTCCACATCCAGCCTCACCCGATAGCGCTTGGTTTCCATGACGGGTTCGGCCCTCGTACCCTCGCAGGCTCCCGCCTCCATCAACCCCTTCCACCACCCCTCCAGGCCGTTCAAAAGCCTGTCGAGATCCGCCTGCTCCTCGTTCGTAAGCGCCCGCGGCTCAGGCGGGCGGTACCAGTCCGAGAACGCCTCTCCCAGGAATTCCCCGGGGCTGTCGTTGCAGGCGGGGGGTTCGCGCTCTGCCCTGACCGGAGCCGCTGGCGGGACCGGGGCTGGATGGGCGGCCGGCGGTGCCTCCTCGGCCTTCGGCGGAACCGGCATCGCCGGCACTATCACCCCTGGCTCTGGCCGGATCTCCTCGGAGGCGCACCCGGGGGGCGGGCAGTCGCCGAAGTGGACATTGCCCGCCTCGTCCACCCAGCGGTAGACAGCGGCGCCGGCGGAGGTGCCGAGGAGAAGCAGCAGCAGAACCGCCGCGAGCCTGGGCATGATGCAATACCTCCCCGCCGCTGCGGGCGACCCGGTTTCATGGTTCCCTGATCAAAAGATAGACCAGTCGACGGGCAGGAGGCTGGCGCGGCGCAACATGGAGATACCGGAACTGCCGCCCCCCGCGCACCGGGGGGGGCGGCAGGAGACGGCTATTCCCGCTCCACCAGGCCGCGGTAGCTGTGCCAGGTGGCGTAGCCGAGCACGGGGAACAGCACCACCATCGCGGCGAAGAAGGTGAGGATACCGATGCCGGTGAGCGCGACGATGAAGGCCGCCCAGATGGTCATGGCGGGGATATTCCGCGCCACCACCCGGACGCTTGTGCCCATGGCGGCCACGGGTCCGGCGTCACGGTCGACGATCATCGGGATCGCCACGGCGCTGATGACGAACACCGTCAGGGCCAGCAGGAATCCGATGCCCGCGAAGTAGGCCGCCACCCAGGGATCGCCCTCCCCCCGCAACAGCCCCAGGTAGCCCTCGATGGAGGGGGAGATCGCAGAGAACTTGACCGCAAACAGCAGCGCCGAGATGCGCACCCACGCAGCCATGACAATGGCCAGCACCACGGCGAACAGCCCCAGCTGGGTGCGGCGCTGCAGCAGCAGGCCGAGTCCGGCGCTGATGGACACCGGCATGCCCCGCTCATGCTGCCGGGCGGCGGCGTAAAGACCGGCCGCCAGGAACGGTCCCACCAGCAACAGTCCGGTCAGGAAGGCGATGGTGAACCCGGGCAGTTCCCGCGCCAGTGCCAGCACGGCGAGGCAGGCCAGGGAAAAGAGCGCACCATAGAGCAGGCTCGCGCCGGGGGCGGCGCGGAAAGTGGCGATACCCGACACCAGCCAGTCCAGCGGCTCGCTGAGATCGACTCGGCGAACTTCAGCATGACCTGCCGGCAGAGGCTTGTGCGTATTCAGGGTCTCGACGCTCATATGTCACCTCCGGTGGAGAGTGGGACGCCGGCGCTGTCGCCTCGCCGGACGCGGGGAACCAGGATCACGGGAACCAACAACAGCAGGAGGGGGGCGATGATCCGGGCGCCGCTTCCCGGTACCGTCAGGAGGACCGCGGCGAGGTGGATGGCGAACACCCCCGTGGCGATGACTGCGAGGGAACGACCGGCCATCAGCCCGGCCAGCATGCCCAGGAGCGTGTAGGGCAGGACGCCAGCCAGTAGCACCAGGGCATCGAGCCGGTAGAAGTGGCCCGCAACCGATTCCAGGGCGCCGAAGAACGCCAGCAGCAACCCCAGGGCGATGGCGGTGATGGTGATGCGGTGGGTGGTATTCGGGTCGGCATTCATCGTGATCACTCCTCCACGCTGTGTTTCGATGCGGCCCGCGCGCAGCGGTGCCTACGCACCTGTATTGAGTCGCGGACACTCGGCCAGTTCCCAACCATTTTAGTCAACTTCGTAAATTGTGCCGCCACAGTCGCCGGGCAGCGCGTCGATCCTCCTTGGCGCCCCGTCGCCGGCTGGCTAATCTTGTTCCATGATCACGGTCAGGAGGTTCCCGGACCCCGGGAATACCAGGAGGGGGCTGGAGATGGAGACCGGGCGGGTCCCGTACCGGATACCCGGCATTCCGCCGGCGGCAGGGCTTCATGTCCGCTGAGGCCGTGCCAGGCGTGGTGCTGGATGAGCGGCTGGCGGATTTCATCATCCACCACGTATCGATGAACGCGGCCGCCCGGGACCGGTACAACCGGCCCACCGTTGCGCGCGCGTATGGCTGCCGCGTGGCTCCGGACCGGCGCAGGCTGACCCTCCTGTTCCACGCCGACCAGTGTCCGGCGCTGCTCGCCTGCGTGCGCGACACCGGCGTGATGACCGTGGTCTTCAGCCGCCCCGGCACCCACGAGACCTTTCAGCTCAAGGGGCGCCACATCGCGACGGCAACGGCCTCCCGGTCCGATCACGGCGTGTTCGAGGCCTACCGGGTGTCGTTCATCGAGGAGCTGGCCTCACTCGGCTATCCGCCCGACTTCGCCCGGGCGATGATGCCGCCGGCGGGAACGGACCTGGTGGCGCTCTCCTTCGTGCCCGAAACCGTCTTCGACCAGACACCGGGCCCCCGCGCCGGCCGGCGACTGGAGGGCTGAGATGGCGATCACGCTGGATGCCATCCGCGGCTGCCTGGAGGGCGTGATCCCCGCCGTCATCGCCACCTGCGCCCCCGACGGCACGCCCAACCTGGCCTACCTCTCCCAGGTCCATTACGTGGACGGCGGACACGTGGCGCTCTCGTTCCAGTTCTTCAGCAAGACCCGGGAGAACATCCTGGCCAATCCCCGGGCGGTGGTGCAGGTGGTGGACCCGGACAGCGCCGTCCACTACCGCCTGACCCTCCACTACCTGCACACGGAGACGGCCGGTCCGCTGTTCGAGCACATGAAGGCGAAGCTCGCCGGCATCGCCTCGCACACGGGCATGAGCAAGGTGTTCCGGCTGCTCGGCGCGGACGTCTACGGGGTGGAGTCCATCGAGGCGGTGGGCGGGGGACAGCCGCCCTGCGCGCAGCCGGTCCGCAGCCGTCTGCCGTCGCTGCGCAACTGCTCGCGTGCGCTGGCCGCCTGCGCCGACCTGGACGGGCTGCTGGAGACGCTGCTCGCCGCGCTGGAGCGGGAGTTCGACATCCGTCACGCCATGGTGCTGATGGCCGATCCCGCGCGCGATCGGCTCTACACCGTGGCCAGCCGCGGCTACCCGACCTCCGGCGTGGGCTCGGAGCTCCCCTTCGGCGCCGGGATCATCGGCGTGGCGGCCCGGGAGCGCACCCCCATCCGCATCATGTACTCCGCCGGCCCCTACACCTACAGCCGGGCGCTGCGCGAGTCCCTGCTGAAGCAGGCGCCGGAGGCCGACTTCGAGACCGAGATTCCCTTCCCCGGCCTGCCCGCGCCCCAGAGCCAGCTCGCGGTGCCGCTCCTGCACGGCGACACGATCCTCGGCGTGCTCTACGTGGAGAGCAGCCGGGAGCGGCGCTTCAGCTACGAGGACGAGGATGCCCTCGCCACCCTGGCCGACCACCTCGCCCTCGCCTTCCAGCTGCTGCAGGAGAGCGGCGAGGAGTCCGGCGAGGCCGTCCCCGCCGCGACCGCCGCCGTCCGGCGGGGGCGGGCGGTGGTGATCCGCCACTACCCCGCCAACCACAGCGTCTTCATCGACGCCGACTACCTCATCAAGGGTGTGGCCGGCGCCATCTTCTGGCGCCTGCTGACCCACTTCACCGGCGAGCACCGCACCGAGTTCAGCAACCGCGAGCTGCGCCTCGATCCCGCCATCGGCCTGCCCGACAGCAGCGACAACCTGGAGGCGCGGCTGGTGCTGCTGCAGAAGCGCCTGCGGGAGCACTGCGACTTTCTCGGCATCGAAAAGACCGGCCGCGGCCGCTTCCGGCTGCGGGTGGACCGGCCCATCCGGCTGGAGGAGAGCGGCTGAGGCACCACGGCGATGGCTTCACCCAGACGGGACCCTCGCCGGGCATCTTTCCGTCCCGACCTGCTGTCAATCGGAACCCGACCGGAATAAAATCACGGTTGTTGCGGCAAATCCGGAGGGCGACCGTCCAGGAGGGTGCCGCAAAAGGATGACGAGCCGGGGCCGGCGCCACCCGCCCGCGGCCGTGTGGCAACAATAATAGGGGACAACATGAACAAGCTGACTTTCGCCGCATCCGCGGCCGCCCTGGCTTTCGGGGCGCTGCAGAACGCCCACGCGGCCTCCTACGAGTACGTGGGTTCCTGGCACGTGGGCGAAGGCCCGCAATGGGACGAGAACCCACCCGTCTACTCGGCCCAGGAGGCCGCCGCCCTCCTCTATGGCGGCAACCCGGAGGACTACGCCATCTCCACCGTCTCCGCCGATCCCGCCGACATCAACTACCTGGCCTACCTCGACGGCTGGGGCGACAGCCAGTACCTCTACAATCCCCAGCCCCAGGACTGGAAGTACGATGCCGGCAACCCGGGCTATGCCGATCCCGGCGGCGGCGGCACCGCCTACTCCGCCTATGTGCTCGACCACAGCTGTACGGACCGCTACTACGATCCCGACGCGGTGTGCACTGACAGCTTCATCAACTACGCCTTCCTCATCATCCGCGGCGGGATGCCCATGAGCTTCATGCCGCTGCTGCTGGAGGGCAGTGCCCGCAACCGGCTCGACACCCTCTACCAGCGCCGCGAGAGCACCGCCGGCGGAACGGATTCCATGGCCCTGGCGGACGGCCCCATCCGGCTGGCGGCGGCCGACACCGGCACCCGGACCGACGCCGGCGCAGAGGCCGGCGCCATGGTCCCGGCCGGCCACGGCTTCTTCCTGGAGTCCCGCTACGCCGACTTCCAGCGCTCAGCCGATGCCGACGGCAATGGCCTGGACGGTTCCGGCTGGCAGTTCACCGCCGGCTACGACCGGCGCCTCGGGGACAGCACCTTGGCCGGGGTGGCACTGGGGTACGACAACCTAAAGGGCGACTCCCTCCTCGCCGGCAACAACGCCGAGGGGGACATCTACAGCCTCTCCGTCTACGGCCGCTACGCTCCCGGGGGCTGGTACGCCGACGGGGCGCTCGGCTACGCCTACGGCGACTTCGACACCAACCGCGACGGCCACCGGGGCGGCACCAACAGCGATCAGTTCTTCGCCGAGCTGCGGGTGGGCACCCACCGCCAGCTGGAGTTCGGGGTGACGGCCTCGCCCTACGCCGGCTTGCGCTACACCTGGAACGGCATCGACGGCTACCGCGAAAGCGGCGTCGACGGCTACACCTACGCCGACCACGACAGCGAGGCCGCCTACGGCCTGTTCGGCGTCCGGCTCGACTTCGGCAGCCATGCCAGCGGCGGCTGGCTGATCAGGCCGTCGCTGGATGCGACCTTCAGCAAGCGCCTGACCGGCGGCAACGACGACCTGGACTACCTGGACGCCTCGTCTGATCCCTCCAGCGCCTCCGTGCTGGACTTCGACGAGCAGGGCGCGGGCCTAGGCGCCCGCCTGGAGCTGCAGCGCAGCCGGGCCTACAGCCTGCTGCTGGGCTTCGGTCTCGCCCACGGCAGCGAGGGCACCACCAGCAAGTCGGCCTACATCGGCGCCACCATTCCGCTCTGAACCCCCTCCGCACCAGCCAGGCAACCCCGCGCCGGCGGGGTTGCCTTTCCCCGGCGGTCGCCCCCGGGTCTCAGCGCGCCGCCTGCCGGTTGGGCAGGTTCCGGGGCACGAAGTCGATGTAGGGGGTGGTCACCGCCACGCCCGGCGGCACATACTCCGGCGCGGCCTCCCCCGGCTCGCCCAGGGAGCGAATGAAAGCGTAGACGGCGCGCAGGTCCTCGTCGCTCATGTCCCGCAGGCTGAACCAGGGCATGGGGGGGCGCATCTCCCGCCGCGCCGCCTGCAGCCACTGGGCCTCGTCGAGGGACTGGGCGACGAGACGCAGGTTGGCCGGATAGGTGGTGCCCCAGGGGCCGCTGAAGCCCACCGGGTTTCCCTTCAGCCACTCCTCCACCGGCACCTTGCCGCCCGATTCCGGGTAGCCCCGGGTATGACAGTCGTTGCAACCGCTGGTGGACACCACGTAGCGGCCCCGCTCCACCGCGGCGGAGTCGCCGGCGGCCTGCGCCCACCCACCCGAAAGCAGGGCGGCCGTGACCAGGCCGCCCCACGCAACATTCCGAATCCTCATGGCAATCCTTCCTCTCCGCATATTGTTATGGATGCAACCGTTGGGCCGGCGGTAACGCTCCCGCAGCCGGCAGATGCCGTCCATGCGCAGTCTTAAAGCTTAGGGGGAAACGGGGCGGGGCACTGCTAAATGATGGCTAACAAAACCCTAAATATTTCTTAAACGACGGGACCCGCGGCTACTTCGTAGCCATGGAGCCGGAGTTGCCGGCAACGGGGGAAGCCCGATCCCGGGGGGAAAGTCACCGGACCCGCGGGGCCGGATCACTCAGGATCATGGGCGGGTCGGAAAAGGGCGCCAGGCGCTCCATGAAGTCGACGAGTTCCAGCACCGGGGAGCGGCGGAAGAAGCGGATCATGGGCCGGTCGAGCCAGATGCGGTCGGCGTAGAGGTAGACCTCGTAGGGCTTGTCGCCCACCCCGTCCTCGTCCTGGTCGAAGCCCTGGTAGTCGTCCCAGTAGTTGCCCCGCCAGTCGTTGTTGAGCACCGTGCTGAAAATGGTCACCGCCACCGGGAGGAAGTTCTCATCGAAGCGGTTGTCGTGAATGACGTGACCGCCCTTCTCGCCGTAGAAGTACATGGCGATGTCGTTGTAGGCGAAGTGGTTGCGCCGGATGTAGAGCAGGTTTTCCGGGTGAACCGGCGCGTTCGCCTCCAGCCCCACCGCGCAGTGCAGGATCTGGTTGTCCTCCACCACCACCTGGGAACTCTCCTTGAAGGCGAGCGCGATGCCGGGCACCTTGCGCACGTTCTGGAGGCGGTTGCCGCGGATGGTGAGGTCGTCGGAGTAGAGGGAGAAGATGCCGGTGATGTTGCCGCTGACGAGGTTGTTCTCGGCGGTGTTGTCCGAGGAGTAGATGAACTCGATGGCGATGCGCCCGTCGCGGATGGTGTTGCCCGCCAGGCGGTTGCCGGAGGAGTTGGTCAGGACGATGTCGCGGACCCGGACCACCTCGTTGTCCTCGATGACGTTGTCGTGGCTGTTCCAGAGGCGGATGCCGTCCCCGCGCAGGCTCAGCTCGAAGTCCCTGGAGGTGATGCGGTTGCCGCGCACGGTCGAGTGGTCGGACTGCTGGAGGCTGATGCCGTGGAGCACGTCGTCGATGACGAGGTTCTCGAGCACCACCCGGTCGGAATCCTCCACCCATACACCGCCGTCGACCGCGTCGTAGGCGTTGCCGGAATGGGTCACCCGCAGGCCCCTGACCGTGACGTCATCGGCGCGGATGGTGAGCACCGTGCCCTCGCCCTGGCCATCCAGAATCACTTCCCCGCCGCCCTCGATGGTGATGGGCTTGTCGATCACCACCGGACCACCGTAGGTACCGGGCTCGAGCCGCAGCACGCCATTCTCGGGCGTGACCGCAACGTAGAGTTGCAGCGGTGGAAGGCCATGGGCGGGACCCGCGACGAACAGGGTCAGGAACACCAGGGGAAGGAACCGTAGACGTCTCACTGTTACCAACCGGCGACTGGGAACACAGGGCCACCCGGGGCGACACGCGGCCCACCGGAGAGGAAGAATAAGGCTGGAAGTCCGGGTCGTTCATTGAGCCCGGACAATCTTTTTCCGGAAAAAATTCCTAAAAGACAGATATTTATCAATTTTGCGCCGCGATCCGGGGCGGCCCGGCACACCGCCGCCTCCTATTGGCAGCGTGCATGCCAGCTGCCCAGCACCTTCGCGGCGATACGCGCGAACCCGACGGCCGCGGCGTTCTCCGGATCCCGGACGAGAATCGGCGTGCCCTCGTCACCCGCCTGGCGCAGGCCGGGATCGATGGGAATGGAGCCCAGCAGGGGGATGCCTGTCTCCCGGCTGAGGGCCTCGCCGCCGCCGGACCCGAAGATGTCGATGGGGGCGGCACCGGGCCCGGCCCGGAAACCGGCCAGGTTCTCCACGATGCCCACAACCGGCCGATCCAGGCGCTGGAACAGCCGGATGGCGCGCCTGACATCAACCAGCGCCAGTTTCTGCGGCGTCGTGACCATGAGGATCTCGACCCCGGGGATCGATTTCGCGATGGTGATGGAGGGATCGCCGGTGCCCGGCGGCAGGTCCACCACGAGGCAGCCGAGCTCGCCCCACGCCACCCGGCCTATGAAGTCCATCAGCGCCCGCGTCACCATGGGACCGCGCCAGATGACCGGCTGGGTCTCGTCGATCATGAAGCCGATGGACATCACCCGCAGGCCGAACTTCTCGATGGGCAGCAGCGCTCCCTCCTCCTCACCGGGCTCGGCCCGGATGCCGAGCATGGTGGGGATGCTGGGGCCGTAGACATCGGCGTCGAGCAGCCCCACCTTCAGGCCCAGGCCCGCAAGGCCCAGGGCGAGATTGACGGCGACGGTGGTCTTCCCCACGCCGCCCTTGCCGCTGGCCACGGCGATGACGTGGCTGACCTGGCCGATTCCCGGCATGGCACCCCCGCTACTCGGAGACATTGGGCGGGTCCAGATCCTCCGGCGGCTCCTCCGCGCGGCACTGCTCGCGGGCGAGCCACTCCTGCAGCATGGCCACGTGCTGCTCCTCCTCCGCGGCCATCTCGGCGGCGATGAAGCGCACGTCCGGATCCGGGGCGCTCTCGGCGACCGCGGCATAGAACAGCTGGCCGCGGGTCTCGTTGTGCAGCGCCAGCTGCAGGGCCTGGCAGCGGTTCATCAGGTAGTGGGTGTCCTCCGCGCAGGCCGATTCGGGCGCGTCGGGACAGGTCCACTTGAAGTCCCACGGGGCGATGGTGGGCAACTCCAGCCCCGCCGCCCGCTGCTTCACCTCGCGGGCATGGGCGTCGCCGTAGGTGGCGAGCCGGTGGAACAGGCTGGCCACGTCGGGATTGTTGTGCACCTGCATGGTGTCGGCCAGTTCGCGGTAGCGCTCCGCCGACTCCAGCTCCAGCTCCAGGGCGTGGGCCAGCAGTTCGCCCACCGTGGCGATGGGCTGGTCCGATTCTGCGTTCATAGGCGGAACTCCTCCTCGATCTCCGTGATCGAGGCGCTGGCTTGGTTGCGCGGCTGCCACACGGGCAGCTCCTCGGCATAGAGAATGCCGGTGGTCATGCCGTCGTCGGCCTGGAGGATGCGGGCCGCCTCCACGGCATTGCCGGTGGGCTCCGCCTCGAGCCCGTGCACCTGCTCCTTCCAGTCGCGGTGATCGGGGCGGAAGGTGGGGCACGGGCTCAGAACCTGGACGAAGGCGAAGCCCGGGTACTCGATGGCCGCCGCCAGAATGCGCGTCAGGCCGCTGGGGTCGCCGGAGAAGCCGCGGGCGATGAAGCCCGCCCCCGCGGCCAGCGCGATGGCGGCCGGCTGGAAGCGGCGCACCCCGGGGCCGTGGGGCGTCATCTTGCTGTCCATCCAGTCGGGCCCGGTGGTGGGCGAGGCCTGGCCCTTGGTCATGCCGTAGACCTCGTTGTCCATCACGATGTAGGTCATGTCCATGTTGCGGCGGCAGGCGTGGAGGAAGTGGTTGCCGCCGATGGAGAAGCCGTCGCCGTCGCCTCCCACCGCCAGCACGGTCAGGTCGGGTCTGGCCGCCTTCAGCCCGGAGGCGGCGGCCAGGGCGCGGCCGTGGACGCCGTGGAAACCGTAGGCATTGATGTAGGCGGGCAGGCGCGAGGAACAGCCGATGCCGGAGATGAGGGCGGCGCGCTCCTTGGGCAGCTCCAGGTGGGCCAGCGCCTTGGTCAGGGCCGAGAGCACGGCGAAGTCGCCGCAGCCCGGACACCAGACCGGCTTGATGTCCGACTTGTAGTCCTTCGCCCTGAGGGCGGCAACGGTCATCATGGTCTCCTCCTCAGGTCGTGGCGGTGACGGCGTCGACGATCTCACCCGGCCGCAGCGGCAGCGGTCCGGGCCGGGCCAGGGAGCGGGCGCCGGCCGGCAGCGCCTGCTCGGCGTGCAGGTAGCGGAACAGCTGCGCGCCGTGGTTCTGCTCCACCACCCACACACTCTCCGCGCCCCCCAGCGCCTCCGCCAGCGCCGCCCTGCGCAGCGGGGCTAGCAGGCGCAGTGCGATGACCCGCACAGGCACCCCGCCGGCCTCCAGCCGCCCGGCGGCCTCCAGCACGGCCCCGGCGGTCGAGCCCCAGGTCACGATGGCCAGCGGACCGGCGCCGTGCTGCTCGGCCCAGGCCGGACCATAGTCGAAAGCCTCCAGCTTGCGCAGGCGCTTGTCCAGCTGCGCCTGGTGATCGGCCGCCTGGCTAGAGGGGGTGCCGCGCTCGTTGTGCTCCAGGCCGTCGGCGGTGTAGATGCCGCCCGGGATCCCCGGCAGGGTCATGGGCGAGATGCCGTCGGCGGTCAGGGCATAGCGCCGGTAGTCATCCTCCGGCTCCTCCTCCACCCGCCGCGCCAGGGGCGCCGGGGTGCGCACGGGCGCCTCGGTGATCACCCGCGACTGCCCCAGGGACTGGTCCGAGAGGACCAGCGCCACCGTCTGCAGGTGCTCGGCCAGCTCCACCGCCCACTGGGTGGTGAAGACGCAGTCGCGGATCGACAGCGGCGCCAGCACCAGGTGCGGGGCATCGCCGTGCATGCCGTGGAGGGCGATGTTGAGATCCGACTGCTCGGACTTGGTGGGGATGCCGGTGGAGGGACCGCCGCGCATCACGTTCACGACCACCGCCGGAATCTCGCTCGCCACCGCCAGCCCCAAGCCCTCCAGCATCAGGCTGAGGCCGGGGCCCGAGGTGGCGGTCAGCGACGGCACCCCGCCGAAGGAGGCGCCGATGATCATGTTGATGGAGGCCAGTTCGTCCTCCGCCTGCAGCAGCGAACCGCCCACCTGCTCCAGGCGCGGAGCCAGCCACTCCAGCATCTCGCTGGCCGGGGTGATGGGATAGGCGGCCACGAATCGCACCCCGCCGCGCAGGGCGCCCACCCCGCAGGCCTCGTTGCCGCCGATGTTCCAGCGCCCGTCCGTGCCGCCGGCGGGCGCCGGCAGGGCCGCGAAGGGCTCCGGCGCCAGGCCGTAGCCCGCCGCCACACAGGCCAGCGAGGCCTTCAGCACGCCGCCGCCCTTGTCGGCCAGCACCCGCTCCACCCCCGCCGCCAGCGCCTCGCGCGGCAGGCCGCAGATGGCGCCCACCGCGCCCAGGGCGACCATGTTGAGCCGCCCGCCGTCAATCGCCGCGGCCTGCTCCTTGAGCGGCAGCGGGACCTGCCGTGCGCCGCTCCCGGCAAGCGCCGGGGGCACCGCGCCCACCCCGGGGTCGAAGAGGATCACGCCCTCCCCGTCGAGGGGGATTTCGTCGGCGAAACGGTTCACATTGAGCCAGTCGAGCCCCACCAGGAGATCGAACCGGTCCCCCATGCAGCCCAGCGGCTGCATGCCGAAGCGGACCATCGCGGCCGACTCGCCGCCGCGGATCTGGGGCCCGGAGGAGCGGGTCAGGAGGCCGTAACAGCCCGCCCGGGCCGCCGCCTCCAGGAGGATGAGGCCGGCGGTGACGGCGCCGCTGCCGCCGGAGCCGGTGATGGCCACGGAGAGCGCGCGCGCCGAGCTGGAGTCGGAATTCATTCCGCTTTTTTCCCTGTACTGAGATTGCCCAGCACGAAGCATAGGCCAACCGGCGCCCAACTTCGCCGATGGAAATCAATCCCGGCCCGGGACCGGGCTTGCGGGTGGACGCTGCCGTTCCGCCGTCGGCCGGTCTCAGCCGCCGCCGACACAGGCAATCCAGCGGGCGGCGAGCGCCGCCATGGCGTCGGTGTCCAGCCCCAGCCCCTGCAGTTCGTCCCAGGTGGTGAAACGCAGGGCGAGCGCCGTGGTGGCCTCCAGCGCCTTCCGATCCGCGGGCGCCGACTTCCAGGGCGCCACCAGGTCGTCGCGCACGCCGGCCAGGTGGGCCTCGACCCGGGACATGGGCCCTGCCAGCGCCGGCACCTGCGCCAGGTCGCGGTAGGCGGACCGCCACATGCCGGCGGTACGGCGGTAATAGGCGTAGAAAACCCCCAGCGCGGCCCGGCAGCGGGCACCCGGGTCGGCAATGCCTTCCCATTGCGCCGGGACCGGCGGCGGATGGAGCGACAGCCAGTGGCTGGTGCAGGCCTCGAACAGGCTCGCGTCGTCGGGGAAGTGGCGGTAGACGGTCAGCCGCTGCACGCCGGCCCGCCCGGCGACGGCGCTCACCGTGGTGGCGCCGGGGCCGAGCTCCTCGTGCAGCGCCATGGCGGCCTCAACGATCCGGGCCCGGGTCTCGTCCTGCTTTGCCGCACGCTGGCGGAGGGTGTATTTGCGCTTCTTCATTTAAGTGAGCATATATGTTCACTCAAAGCTTGACAAGCGGGACCATGCCTGCCTAGGATTTTCAGTGAACATACATGTTCATCCATATACTCACCGTGAACACGGGACCCACCGCCAGAGAGGAACCACCCCATGAATACTCCCCGGATGACCGCGCCACGCTCCGTGGCCCCCGACATCGATGGCCTCGGCACCTGGCTGCCGATCCCCGGCTTCGGCCTGCTGGCGATCAACGCCTTCCTCATCCATGCCCCGCAGCCGGTGCTGGTGGATACCGGCCTGGCCAGCCAGCGCACGGAGTTCCTGGAGCACCTGCGCGAGCGCATCGACCCCGCCGAGCTGCGCTGGATCTGGATCACCCACACCGACCTGGATCACATCGGCAACCTCGCGGCGGTGCTCGAGCTGGCGCCCGCGGCCCGGATCGTCACCACCTACCTGGGCATGGCCAAGATGAACCTGGCCGGCCTGCCGGTGGACCGGGTCTACCTGCTCAACCCGGGTCAGTCCCTGGACATCGGCGATCGGATGCTGCAGGCGGTCAGCCCGCCCTGCTTCGACGCCCCGGAGACCACCGGGCTGTTCGATACCCGCAGCCGCACCCTGTTCAGCGCCGACTGCTTCGGGGCGCTGCTGGAGGCGTCGGCGGAGAACGCCGCCGCCATCGAGCCGCAGGCGCTGCGGGCCGGGATGACGAGCTGGGCACGGGTGGACGCGCCGTGGCTGGACCGGGTCGAGGCCGGCGCCTTCGGACGGACACTGGCGGCGGTCCGGGCACTGGAGCCGGCACGGATCCTCGGCAGTCACCTGCCGCCGGCGGAGGGCATGACGGAGACCCTGCTGGAAAATCTCGACGCCGCCCGCGCGGCGCCCGCCTTCGCCGGCCCGGACCAGGCGGCGCTGGAACGACTGCTCGCCGCGGCCTGAAGACCGGGACGGGGAAGCCGGCCGCGGGGGCAGGAAGCCGCCGCGGTCAGGCGGGGGAGAACAGGAGTTCGATGTAGTTGCGGTAGTGGCGGAGCATGTCGGTGACCACCGCCGCCTCCCCCACGGTCCGGGAGACGATGAAGGCCCCCTCGATTGCGGTCAGCGCCGCATCGGCCAGCCCTTCGGGCTCCACCGGCATCCGGGGCGGGTGGAGCGCCAGGACCTGGCTGAACTTCTCCCCCAGCAGCCGGCGCCAGTCGCGCATGGACCCGGCGCAGAGGCCGCGCACCTCCGCGTCGAACATCTGGTTCTCGTAGCAGTAGGAGGCCAGCAGGCAGCCGTCCGGAGGCTCCGCGAGCCCCTCGAACAACTCCTGGAACAGGCCGAGGTAGATGAGGATCTGCTGCAGGGGGTCGCGGCTGAGCCGCTCGGCCCGCTCGAGCAGATCCCGCATCAGCGCCTCCTCGCTGCGGGCATAGCGCTCCACCAGCGCCCGCGCGAGATCGGCCTTGTTGCGGAAATGGTAGAAGAAGGCCCCCTTGGTGACCCCGGTGCGCTCCAGGATCTGGTCCAGGGAAGTGGCCGCGAAGCCCTGGCCCAGGATCAGCGCCTGGGCGGAGTCGAGGATCTTTTCCCGCGTGTCGCCACCGCCTCTCGGCATGAATGTCCCTCCCCCTGAATTATCCCTAACAGTAACAGACCGGTACGTATAGTTTACAGACATTTCGAACAGGGAATGATTCCACCCCTCCTACACATAAGCGACGACATAGTCGCATGCACTGGATTTTGTTGCCGAAATTTTTACAGTTACAGGCTTGATTTAACATACCGACTGGTCTGTAATGCATACCAACCGGTATCTATAACCGGGGTCACACCCAATGACAAACGGCTACCGCCGATGGAGGAAACCGCCATGTGTCTCGCTCACCAGCTGGCCCGGAACTTCGATGCTTCCCGCTCCGAGGCCTTTGCCGAACGACTCGTCAACACCCTGAACGAGGGCGCCCTGTGCCTGATGATTTCGGTCGGCCACCGTACCGGGCTGTTCGGCACCCTCGCCCGTATCCAGGCCGGCGACAGCCACGCCATCGCGGAGGCCGCGGGGCTGCAGGAGCGCTACGTGCGCGAGTGGCTCGCCGCGATGACCACCGCCCGGGTGGTGGAGTACGACCCGGAGCACGGCACCTACCGGCTGCCGCCCGAGCACGCCGCCTTCCTGGGCGGCGGCGAGCGCAGCGACAACATCGCGGTCTTCGCCCAGTACCTCCCCGTCATGGCCGGCGTGGAGGACGAGGTGGTGGAGTGCTTCAGCAACGGCGGCGGCGTGCCCTACGAGCGCTACCGCAACTTCCACCGGGTCATGGCCGAGGACAGCGGCATCACCGTGCTCTCGTCCCTGTTCGATCACATCCTGCCCCTGGCGCCGGGGCTCGTGGAACGGCTGGAGGCGGGCATCGAGGTGCTGGACGCGGGCTGCGGCTCCGGGCGCGCCGTCAACCTGATGGCCGAGCGCTTTCCCGCCAGCCGCTTCACCGGCTACGACCTCTCGCCCCAGGCCATCGACGCCGCCCGCCGGGAGGCGGCGGAGAAGGGGCTGGCCAACGCCACCTTCGAGGTGCGTGATCTGAGCGACTTCGATGCCAGCGCCGAGCCCGGGCGCTTCGACCTGGTCACCACCTTCGACGCGGTCCACGACCAGGCCCGCCCGCTGCGGCTGCTGCGCGGCATCCAGCGCACCCTGAAGGCGGACGGCGTCTACCTGATGCAGGACATCCACGCCTCGAGCGAGTTGCACAACAACCTGGAACATCCCATCGGAACCCTGCTCTACGCCATCTCCACCATGCACTGCATGACCGTCTCCCTGGCCCAGGGCGGCGAGGGGCTGGGCACCATGTGGGGGCGGGAGACCGCGCTGGAGCTGCTGCGCGAGGCGGGCTTCGGGGAAGTGCGGGTGCACCGGCTGGAACACGATTTCCAGAACGACTATTACGTCATCCGCAAGCCGTGACCGCCGGCCGGGCCGGACCCGTTCCGGCCCGGCACCCTCAGGCGGAACGGTCCCAGGGCGGGACCGCGCCGAACCGTTCGCTGAAGTAGGCGATGAAGGCGTGCACCTTGGGCGAGAGGTGGCGCCGTTCCGGGTAGACGGCATAGACGGCCGTCTCCAGGGTGGCATGGCCCGGCAGCAGTGCGACCAGGCGCCCCTCGCGCAGCGCATCGCCCACGGTGAAGGTGGGGGTGAGGATGATGCCCAGGCCCGCCAGGGCCGCCTCGCGCAGCGCCAGGCCGCTGTTGGCGTTCAGGTCGCCCCGCACCGGCACCGCCACGTAGCGGCCTTCGGGTGTGCGGAAGCGCCACTCCCGCGGGCTGTCCTGGTAGCGGTAGGCCAGGCAGTTGTGGCCGGCCAGATCCCCCGGGACGGCGGGCGTGCCGTGATGCGCGAGGTAGGCGGGCGCGGCGCAGACCACGTGCCGGCAGGGCGCCAGGCGCCGCGCCACCAGCGTCGAGTCGGGCAGCTCGGCGATGCGTACCGCCAGGTCGTACCCCCCCGCCACCAGGTCCACCTGCCGGTCATCCAGGTTCAACTCCACCGCCAGCCCGGGGTGCCGCGCCAGCAGTCCCGGCAGCGCCGGGGCGATGTGCAGGATACCGAAGGACATGGGCGCATTGAGCCGCAGGGTGCCGCGCGGCTCGCCCTGCAGCCGCGACACCTCCTGCTCCGCCTCGTCGATGGCCTCCAGGGCCTGCCGGGCCCGATCATGGAACGCCATGCCCACCTCCGTGAGGGACAGCCGCCGGGTGGTGCGGTGGAGCAGCCGCGCCCCCAGTCGATCCTCCAGCCGGGAGACATACTTGCTCACCACCGCCTTGGAGAGCCCCAGCGCCTCGGCGGCGGCGGTGAAGCTGCCGGACCCGACCACCTGCACGAAGACCGCCACATCGCTCAACTTCTCCATGGACCGCCCCGTTTATTGATAAACATTCATGAACAGTCTATTCGATAAATCCACGATTATTTAATTCATGGCTGCTACTACGCTGTCACCCAGGTCGATGAACAAACCACGCATCGGAGGTGACAGCATGAAAACCCGGACCCGTATCCTCGCCCTCGCCGGCAGCACCCGCGCCGGATCCTGGAACCACCTGCTGATCGAGAACGCCGCCGCCGGCGCACGCCGGGCCGGCGCCGAGGTGACCGTCGTGCGGCTGCGGGACTATCCCCTGCCGCTGTTCGACGAGGACCTGGAGGCGGCCGGCGGACTGCCCGAGCCCGGCCGCCGGCTGCGGACGCTGTTCGCGGTCCACGACGGGCTGCTGCTGGCCTCGCCCGAGTACAACGGCTCGGTGACCGCGGTGCTGAAGAACACCCTCGACTGGCTCTCCCGGGGCCACGGCGGCGAGCCGCCGCTCAGTGTCTTCAAGGGCCGGACCGCCGCCCTGCTGAGCGCCTCCCCGGGCGGCCTGGGCGGTCTGCGGGGCCTGGTCCACGCCCGCGCCATCCTCGGCAACCTGGGGCTGCTGGTGCTGCCGGAGCAACTGGCCCTGCCCGCCGCCCACGAGGCCTTCGACGCGGCCGGCCGGCTGCGGGACAGGCGTCGGCAGGCGGAGGCGGAGGCGCTGGGGGCGCGGCTGGCGGAGGTCACCGCCCGGCTCGGCACCGGGCCGATGGCCGCCGCGGCCTGAACCCGGGAGCGTCCCATGGACAACACGGCACCCAGCATCGACAGCGGCCGCTTCGTGCGGCCCGAAAGCGCCTTCCGCGGCGCGGTGAGCGCCGACGGCTCCAGCGGCTTCCCCGCCGCTGCCGGCCGCTACCGGCTCTACGTCTCGATGGCCTGCCCCTGGGCCCACCGCACCCTCATCGCCCGGGTGATCAAGGGGCTGGAGCGGGTGGTGAGCGTTGGCGTACTGGACCCGGTCACCGACGCGCGCGGCTGGCGCTTTCCCGGCGCGGGCGATCCCGTCACCGGGGCGCGCCACCTGCGGGATCTCTACGAGCACGCCGCACCGGGCTACGCCGGCGTGGTGAGCGTGCCCCTGCTCTGGGACACGGTGGCGAAGCGGCCGGTCAACAACGAATCGGCGGAGATCCTGCGCCAGCTGAACAGCGCCTTCGGGGCCTGGGCCCGGCCCGGCACGGACCTCTACCCCGCGCCCCTGCGCCGCGAAATCGACGTGGTCAACGGCTTCGTTTACGAACACATCAACAATGGCGTCTACCAGGCGGGCTTCGCCCGCAGCCGCGGCGCCCGCGACGAGGCGGTGCGGCGACTGTTCTGCGCCCTCGATGCGCTGGAGGAGCGGCTGTCGCGGCAACGCTGGCTGGTGGGCGACCGGCCCACGGAGGCGGACTGGCGGCTGTTCACCACCCTCGCGCGCTTCGACACCGTCTACCACGGCCTCTTCCGCTGCGACCTGCGGCGGCTGACCGACTACCCGGCGCTGTGGGCCTACACCCGGGAGCTCTACCAGCAGCCGGGCATCGCGGCCACCCTGGACCTGGCGCAGGTGAAGCGGCACTACTACCTGGGCCACCCGGAGCTCAACCCCGACGGGGCGCTGCCCACCGGCCCGGACCCCGATTTCGGCGCGCCCCACGGACGCGACGCGCTGGACGGGGGATGAGCGCCATGGACCGTCTCGCCCTGCTGCTGGTTACCGGAACCCTGATCTCCGCCGTGCTCCTGCTGGGCAAGGCGGCCGCGGCCGCGGGGCTGCCGCCCCTGACGCCGCTGCTGTGGCAGGTGGGAGGCGGCGGGGCGCTGATCCTCGCCCTGGCGGCCCTGCGCGGCGACATTCCCCGGGTGGATCGCCGCCACCTGCGCTACTACGCGCTCAGCGGCCTGCTGGGGGTGACCCTGCCCTATGCCATGACCTACTGGGTACTGCTGCACCTGCAGGCGGGACTGCTGGCGCTGCTCACGGCATTGTCCACGCTGTTCACCGTCGTCCTGGCCCGGCTGCTGGGGATGGAGCCCCTGCGCCCGGCCCGGGTGGCGGGCCTGCTGCTGGGGCTCGCCGGCGTGGCCGCCATTCTGCTGCCGCGCCTGGCGCTGCCCGGTGCGGGCGCCCTCGGCTGGGCGGTCATGGCGCTGCTGATCCCCCTCTCCCTGGCGCTGGCGAACATCTATCGCACCCGGGCCTGGCCGGCGGGCAGCTCGGCGCTGTCGCTGGCGGCGGGCACCCTGCTGATCCAGGCGCTGGGGGTGGGCGCGGCCGGCCTGCTCGCCGACGCCATCGCCTGGCCCGTTCCGGAACACGCCGCGGCCGCCTGGGCCCTGCCCGGCATCGCGCTGCTGTCCGCCCTCACCATCCTCGGCACCTTCAACCTGCAGCGGATCGGCGGGCCGGTCTACCTCAGCCAGCTCGGCTACGTCATCACCGCCGCCACCCTGCTCCTCGGCGCCCTGATCCTCGGCGAGCGCTACCCGGCCCCGGTGTTCGCCGCCACCGCCCTCATCGCCGCCGGACTGTTGCTGGTGAACGGGCGTCGGCGCCGGGCGACGATGACGGCGGAATAGCCCGGCGCCACACCGGCGGGTCGCCGATAAGCTCGGCCAGAAAGTCGAGAAAGCTGCGCACCTTGGGGGGCAGGAGACGGCGCTCGGGATAGAGCGCATAGAGCGCCGCTCCCTCTTCCTCTCCCTCGAACAGCACCTCGAGGCGCCCGGCCCGCAGGTCCTCCGCCACCACCCAGTCGGGCAGGTTCACCAGCCCCAGTCCGGAACGCGCGGCGATCAGCAGGCTCTCCACGTCATTGCTCCGCAGTGGCCCGTCCAGCGCCAGCCGCTCCCCCCCCACCTGCCAGTACGCCGACCCCGGCAGCCCCCCATAGCCCAGGCAGGCGTGCTCCGCCAGCTCCGCCGGCTTCCGCGGCCGGCCGTGCCTCCCCAGGTACGCTGGGCTGGCGCACACCCGTAGCCGGCTCGGGGCCAGCCGCCGCGCCACCAGACGCGAATCCTCCAGCACCCCCACCCGGATGGCCAGGTCCACCTGTTCCGCATGCAGGTCCACGAGCCGATCGCTCAGGCTCAACACCACCCGCACCCCCGGGCAGCGGCGGTGGAATGCCGCCAGCGCCGGGGCAATGTAGCGGCGGCCGAAAGGGGAGACCACGTCCAGTCGCAGGGTGCCCCGCGGCTCCTCCTGCAGGTCGGCCACCAGAGCCGCCGCCTCCTCCACCTCCGCCAGGATGCTCCGGGCCCTTTCGAGGTAGCGCTCCCCCGCCTCGGTGAGGCGCAGCCGGCGCGTACTGCGCACCAGTAGCCGCACCCCCAGCCGCGCTTCGAGTTGATCCACCTGGCGCGCCAGTGAGGAGGGCGCCAAGTCGAGCCGGCGGGCGGCGGCGGAGAATCCACCGCTGTCCACCGCGGCGACAAAGCAACCCATGGCGGAAAGGAGGTCCATACGTCTTTGCGAATTATGCATAACTGATATGCATTCTAACGGGTTTTTATGCAAATTGAACAAAGGCAGCATCTACTCCGGCCCCCGATTCCGGAGACTGCCATGAACCTGCTGCCCCTTTTCGCGCTCTGCGCCTTTCTCGTCGGCCTCGACGCCCTGGTGGTGGTGCCGCTGGCCCCGGCCATGGCCGCCGACCTCGGCCTGCACACCGCCCATGCCGGCTGGCTGGTCACCGCCTACAGCCTCGCCTATACGCTCGGCGCCCCACTGTTCGGCCCGCTGGCAGACCGCCGCGGCCGGGTGCCGGTGCTGCAGGCGGGGCTGGCACTGTTCACCATCGCCACCGCTGCCCTGGCGCTTGCCGCCGACGCCGCCACCGGCCTGCTGCTGCGCGGTCTGGCCGGCCTCGGCGCGGCCGCCATCACACCGACCCTCTTCGCCCTGCTCGGCGACAGCGTCCCAACCGAGCGTCGCGGCGGCGCCACCGGGCTGGTCTACGGTGCGATGATCAGCGCCACGGTCCTCGGCGTGCCCGTAGGCAGCCTGGTGGCCGATCTCGCCCGCTGGCCCTGGACCTTCGCCGGAGTGGCCGTCGCAGGGATGGCGACCCTCATCCTCGTCAGTGGGCTGGCCCGCCGGCTGGAGCCGGCCCCCCCGGTCGCCACCTCCCGCTTCGTCCCCACCTTGGCCGCTGCCACCGCAGACGGCAATGTGCGGCGGGCCCTGATGACCACCCTGCTGTGGTATGCCGCCCTCTATGGCCTGTTCGCCAACGTGGGCCTCCTCTACAGCGCGCGCTTCGGACTGGGTACCGCCCATATCGGACTGATCATCCTGGTGGCGGGTGCCGCCAGCGTGGTCGGCAACATACTCGGCGGCCGCCTCGCAGACCGCCTCACACCGCTGCCGGTCCTGGGGCTGGCCGCCCTGTGCGCCGGGGCCGCCGTGCTGGCCTTCGCCAACCTGGACGGCCGGCTACTGCACGCGGTCCTGGGCCACACAGCCTGGGCCTTCCTGGTGGGTCTGGGCTCGGCCCCCCTGATGGCGCTGGTAACCGGACTGCGCAGCGCAGAGCGGGCCACCGTACTGGCGCTGAACAGCTCGGCCATGTATCTCGGCATGAGCCTCGCCAGTGGCCTGGCGGCCCGCTTGCTGGACGTGTGGAGCTACCCATTCATCGGCGCCCTCTGCGCCACCGCCTACCTCGGCGTTGTTCTGCTGGCCCGACGGCTCGCACCGGCAACGGCGGAGAACACGGCCGGGTCGACATCTTGACACGCCGGCTGCACGGGCCAGAATTCCACATTTCGCCCGCCAGGCAGGCCCGTGCACACCGACAGCGCCACCTCCCGCTGGATCCGTCTCGCCCCCGTGGCCTTCGTGCTGCTGTGGAGCACGGGCTTCATCGCCGCCAAGGCGGGGGTGGCCCACGCGGGCCCCTTCACCCTGCTCTTCTACCGCTTCGTCCTGACCGTGGCGCTGCTGCTGCCGCTGACCCGGCTGCTCGGGTCGCGGTGGCCGCAGCGGCCGGCCCTGGCGGGGCACATCGCCGTGGCCGGCCTGCTCCTGCATGCCGGCTACCTGGGCGGGGTCTTCGCCGCCATCGCCGCGGGCATGCCCGCCGGGATGGTGGCGCTCATCGTCGGACTCCAGCCGCTGGTGACGGCCGCAGCCGCCGGGCCGCTACTGGGGGAGCGGGTACGCCCGCTGCAGTGGCTGGGGCTGGCGGCGGGTTTCGGCGGGGTGGCGCTGGTGGTGGCAGGCCGGCTAGCCCCGGGGACGGCGGCGCAGACCCTCGCGGGCTTCGGCGGCGACGCCCTGCTCTTCGCCCTCCTGGCCCTGTTCGCCATCACCGGGGGAACGCTCTACCAGAAACGCTTCTGCGCCGGTATGGACCTGGTGAGCGGGGCGGTGATCCAGTACGCCGCCAGCGGCGCGGCTCTCGGCGTGCTGGCGCTGGGGATGGAGTCGCTGCGCGCCGACTGGGGCCTGCCGCTGCTGCTGGCGCTGGCCTGGCTGATCCTGGTGCTCTCCATCGCCGCCATCGGACTCCTGCTGCTGCTCATCCGCCACGGCGCGGCCTCCCGGGTCGCCAGTCTCTTCTACCTGGTCCCGCCGGTGACCGCGCTCGAGGCGTGGTGGCTGTTCGACGAGCGCCTCGGTCCGCAGGCCCTGGCGGGCATGGCCGTCATCGCCGGCGCGGTGTTCATGGTGTTCCATCTGCCCGCCCGGCAGCACCCCTCCGCCTGACCTCCCGACACCGGGGCCTCGACGTCACCCGGTCCCGGATGCCAGACTGGTCCCGTGATGACCGGGACAGCACCGTATCCACCCGACTCGGCAGCGAGACCATGAGCGAACTGGACATCGAACACTACCGCCGGCGGCTACTGGCCGAGCGCGAGCAACTGTCGGAAACCAAGGCCACCCAGCACGAGGAGGCGGCCACCGTCGAGCTCGACCAGAGCCGCACCGGGCGCCTGTCGCGCATGGACGCCCTCCTGGGCCAGGCCATGGCCCAGGAACAGGAGCGCCGCGCCGACCAGGAGCTGCGCCGCATCGCCACGGCCCTGGCCCGCTGCGACAGCGGAGACTACGGCTTCTGCGTCGACTGCGGGGAACCCATCGCACCGGCCCGCCTGGAGGCCGACCCCGCCGCGGAGCTCTGCATCCGCTGCGCGGAGGCGCGGGAGCGCTGACTGCGCCGGGCCGGTGTTTCGAAGGCCCGGCTTTTTGGCTGAAAATAATAGCCTCATCCTATCGAATCAATAATAACAATCATTTAGACAGATTATCTTCGCCCCCCTAATCTGTCCCCGTACCGCGCCACAGCGACCGCGTGAAACCGACGGAGGACAGACCATGGCCAGCAGCAACCCCCACGACCTGAAGACCATCCAGAACCTCGAGGCCGCCTTCGCCGGCGAGTCCATGGCCCACATCAAGTACCTCTACTTCGCCCGGATCTGCCGCGCCCGGGGCGACGAGGAGACGGCGCAGGCCTTCGAGGCCACCGCCGCCCAGGAAGTGCAGCACGCCCTCGGCCACATGGACCTGCTGTTCCCGAAGGAGACCCTGGACCCGGCGAAGTGCCTGGAGCTGGCCATCGAGGGCGAGACCTACGAGTACACCGAGATGTACCCCGCCTTCCGCCACACGGCCGTGGAGGAGCAGCAGGCCGACGCGGTGCGCGAGTTCGACGAGCAGATCGCCGAGTCCATCGAGCACGCGGAACAGTTCAAGGCGGTGCTGGAGAAGGCGGCCAAGCGTTTCGCCGCCCTGGCCAAGGTGGAGGAGCGCCACGCCAACCACTACCGCGCGGCGCTGGCCCGGGTCACCGGCTGAGCCCGGCCCCGCGACCCTTCAGCGACAACGATTCGGATACCGAGGAGACAACCATGAAGAGCTGGCAGTGCATCGTGTGCGGATTCATCTACAACGAGGCCGAGGGCATGCCCGAGGAGGGCATCAGCGCGGGTACCCGCTGGGAGGACATCCCGGAGGACTGGGCCTGTCCCGACTGCGGCGTGGCCAAGGCCGACTTCGAGATGGTCGAGATCTGACGCGAACGGCGGCCCCGGTCGGGGCCGCCGCCATCCCTGACCGAGGAGCAGACCATGGAGTCGCTCGTCATCGTCGGCACCGGCCTGGCCGGCTACACCCTGGCCCGCGCGTTCCGCAAGCTCGACCGCACCACCCCCCTGGTGCTGGTCACGGCGGACGACGGACACTTCTATTCCAAACCCATGCTCTCCAACGCCCTGGCGCGAGGCAAGGCGCCAGCGGAGCTGGTGACCACGCCCGGCGAGCTGATGGCCGCCGAGCTCGACGCGACTCTCATGGCCCGCACACCGGTGGAGGCCATCGACACCGCCACCCGCCGGCTGCACACGGCGCGGGGCGAAATCGCCTACTCCCGGCTGGTGCTGGCGCTGGGCGCCCGGCCCATCCGCCCGCCCCTGGCCGGCGACGGCGCCGAAGCGGTGCTCGCGGTAAACAGCCTCGATGACTACGCCCGCTTCCACGCCGCGCTGCAGGGAGCCGCGCACGTGGCGATCCTCGGCCCCGGGCTCATCGGCTGCGAGTTCGCCAACGACCTGCTCGCCAGCGGCCGCCGGGTGACCGTCATCGGCCCCGATCGCCGGCCGCTCGGCCGCCTGCTGCCGCCGGCGGCGGGCGAGGCCCTGCAGGCGACCCTGGGCGCGGCGGGCGTGGAGTGGCGCCTCGGCACCGTGGCCGAGCGGGTCGAGCGCGAAGGCGCCGGCTACCGGGTGAGCCTCGCCGACGGCAGCACCATCACCGTCGACCGGGTGCTCTCCGCCGTGGGCCTGCAGCCGGAGACGGGCCTGGCGCGGGCCGCGGGGCTCGCCGTCAATCGGGGGATCCGGGTGGACGCCGCGCTCAGCACCAGTGAGACCGACGTGTATGCACTCGGGGACTGCGCCGAGGTGGACGGCCAGGTGCGGCCCTACGTGCTGCCGCTGATGGAGCAGGCGAAGGTGCTCGCGGCGGTGCTCGCCGGGGGAGCGGAGCGCCTCGCCTACCCGGTGATGCCGGTGGTGGTGAAGACGCCCGCCCATCCGGTGGTGGTGGTGCCGCCGGCGCCGGGCCGCGCCGGAACCTGGTCTGTGGCGGCCGGGCCCGACGGCGTGCGGGCGGAGTTCCGCGACGCCGGCGTGCTGGCCGGCTTCGCCCTCACCGGCGCCGCCACCGCCGCGCGGCAGGCCCTGGTGAAGGAGCTGGCGGCGGCGGCAGCCGCCCCGGCATAGGCGCCCTGGACGCGGTTCCCCGTTCCCGGCGCCCGCCAGCGACCGTCGACGGAACCGGGGAACCGCTGCGCGCACGCCCGGGACCGCGTTGAAACAGACACAAATAAATACTGGCACTTCCGGAAAAGTCGCGTATAGTTTGAGTTACCTGCAGATTGTGCAGTGGTAGCTTTGGTTGGTCCCATCTGCGACACCTCCCGAACAAATCCATTTCATGGCCTGCAAGCACACCCGGTACAAATTATTGATTCAGAGGTAGAACAGACATGGCAACAGGTTCCGTGAAGTGGTTCAACGAGTCCAAGGGCTTCGGCTTCATTTCCCAGGATGACGGCGGCGACGACGTGTTCGTGCACTTCAGCGCCATTCAGGGCAGCGGCTTCAAGACCCTGACCGAAGGCCAGCGCGTCACCTTCGACGTGACCCAGGGCCCGAAGGGCGCGCAGGCGAGCAACGTCGTTCCCCAGTAATTACGGAACCGACACGCCGCTGCAAAAAAGAACCCCGCCTCCGGCGGGGTTTTTTTTCGCCCCGCCCGGACTGTAGCCTCACTCCCTCTTCACCGGCGCCTCCAGCCAACGGCCGAGGCTGGCGCACATGTCATCGTAGTGGGCTCCCTCCCAATAGACCTTCCCGCAGTCATTGCACTGATAGAAAACGTCGAAGGTCCTGGCTGTGCCCGGGTGCAGGTGCTGAAGTATCTCGTCCTTCTCCACGCCCCGCACCTCCCCGTTGCATACGGTGCAGCGGGCGAAGGGGTCCACCAGGCGGTGGAGATCGAAATGATCCAGCACCTCCTCGATCTGCCGGGCGGGGCGGGTGGAACGCAGCCAGTAGCCGTGGGTGACCGCCCCGTGCTTGAGCAGGCCGATGTCGCGGGTGAGGATGATACGGTGCTCGCGGGCGGCGATTTCGACAATCTCGTGATCGTTGAAATCGTTGCGATAGAGGGTGTCGAAGCCGAGCATGCGCAGGCGCCGGGCGAGTTTGCCCAGATGCACGTCGAGGATGAAGCGCGGCACCCGCAGGGGCCGGGGCCGCAGCCTGAGCAGCGGGCTGATGTCCAGCGCCTCGAACATCGGGTAGACCGCGACCCGATCGCCATCCCGCAGGCGATGGTCGAAAGCCACCGATGCCCCGTTCACCAGGATCAGGTCCACCTCGCCATGGGGCACGCCCTCCGCCTCGATGACGTCCTTCACCGTGGGCGAGAGAAACAGGGGCCGCCGGTAGGAGCGCTTGCGCTTGTGGGCCGGCAGAAAGTCGTTGAGCTCCTCGTAGAAGCGCAGCGTCACGCTCGGTGTGTCGGGCTCGTCCATGACCCACTTATAGGCGAATCAGCGGGATGGGACAATGACGGGGCCGGCAACCGGCAATGATGCGTCCCCGCGCGCACAGGAGTACGATGCGCCTCTTTAAATTCGCGGAGGAGCGTGTCACATGTTCAAGGTCAACGAGTATTTCGACGGCAAGGTCAAGTCCATCGCGTTCCAGGCCGACGCCGGCCCGGCCACCATCGGGGTGCTGGCCGCGGGCGAGTATGAGTTCGGCACCGCGGAGCGGGAGGTCATGCGCATCATTAGCGGCCGGGTGTCGGTGCTGCTGCCGGGCGGGAGCGAGTGGGTCGACGTGGGCGCGGGGGAAAGCTTCACCGTCCCCGGCGACAGCCGCTTCGGCATCCGGGTGGCGGTGGACTCCGCCTACCTGTGCCTGTATGGATGATGTCCGCCGGGGCACGGTGCGCGGGGGATCGACATTCACGCACTCACGCACTCACGCACTCACGCACTCACGCACTCACGCACTCACGCACTCACGCATTCACGCATTCACGCATTCACGTATTCACGCACTCACGCATTCACGCACTCACGCATTCACGCACTCACGCACCCACGCACTCACGCACCCACGCACTCACGCACTCACGCACTCACGCACTCACGCACTCACGCACTCACGCACTCACGCATTCACGCATTCACGCATTCACGCATTCACGCACTCACGCATTCACGCACTCACGCATTCACGCACTCACGCACCCACGCACTCACGCACCCACGCACTCACGCACCCACGCACCCACGCACCCACGCACTCACGCACCCACGCACCCACGCATTCACGCATTCACGCATTCACGCATTCACGCATTCACGCGTGATAGGTGATGGGTGATGGGTGCGGCCGGCAGGCCGGATGATGCAGTCCTGCGCACCCCGCGCTACCATCGCCCGGACACCGGAAACAGGAAGCGACCATGAAACGCCATCCGAGCCTGCAGCGACTCTCCCGCGATCACCACCACGCCCTGGTCCTCGCCAAGCGGTTGCTGGACCTGTCCGATGACGCCGACGCCCTGACGCTGGAAGCCGCGGGCGCGCACGTCCTGGAGCGCTGGCGCGCCGAGGTGGGCCCCCATTTCGCCGCCGAGGAGGAGTGCCTGCTGCCCGTGTTCGGGCGCCACGCCGGCGCCCGCCATCCCGAAATCATCGAGACCCTGTGCCAGCACGTGGAACTGCGCGGGCTCGCCGATGCCGTCTCGGCGGCCCGTGCCGAGGGGACCGCGCCGGCGCTGGAGACCCTGCGCGCCCTGGGCGAGGGATTGCGCGCCCACGTGCGCTACGAGGAGGGGGTTCTGTTCCCGGCGGTTGAGGCGGCGCTGGACGCGCCCGCCCTGGCGCGGCTCATCGCGCTGTTGGGAGAATGAACCGGCGCGCGGCCCGGGAGGCCATGCCGGAAACGCTCAGTCCGTCTGCGGCCAGAGGTCGGTGCTCAGATAGCGCTCGCCGCTGTCGGGCAGGACGGCCAGCAGCACCTTGCCGCGCCATGCTTCCCGCCGCGCCAGCTTGAGCATCCCGGCCACGGCCGCGCCCGAGGAGATCCCGACCAGGATGCCCTCCTCCCGCGCCAGCCGGCGCGCCGTGCCGTAGGCCTCCTCGGTGGTGATGGGCACGATCTCATCGTAGATGGAGGTGTCCAGGGTTTCCGGGATGAAGCCCGGCGCGGTGCCCATGATCTTGTGCTTGCGGGCGATGCCCTGGGAGAGGATGGGCGAGTCGGCGGGCTCGGTGGCGATGACCCGCAGGGCGGGATTGCGCTCCTTGAGGAAACGTCCGAGGCCGGAGATGGTGCCGCCGGTCCCGGTGGTGCAGACGAGCCCGTGCAGTTCGGCGTCGAAATCGGTCCAGATCTCGTCCGCCGTGCTCCGGTGGGCGGCCGGATTGGCGGGATTGAAATGCTGGCCCACGAAGAACCAGCCCCGCTCCCGCTCCAGTCGCCGCGCCTCATCCAGCGCCCCCTTGGTGCCCAGGGGAGCCGGGGTCAGGATCAGCTCCGCGCCGAAGGCGCGCATCAGCGCCTTGCGCTCCTCGCTCATGTCGGCGGCCATCACCAGCACCGCGCGGTACCCCTTCACCGCCGCCACCATCGCCAGGCCGATGCCGGTATTGCCCGAGGTGGGCTCCACCAGCGTGTCGCCGGGACGGATGAGTCCGCGCCGCTCGGCCTCCTCGATCATGTTGAGCGCCGGGCGATCCTTCACCGAACCGCCGGGGTTGAAGCTCTCGAGCTTCACCCACAGTTCGGCGGCCAGGAGATCGGGGAACCTGTTGAGGCGGACCACCGGCGTGTCGCCGATGGTCTGGAGGATGTTGTCGTACTTCATCTGCCGCCAGGAGACTCCGTGTCAGGGCCCGGGAGGCGATGATAACGCAATTGCAGCGACGGTCGAGGCATGTTGCGTGGGCGGGAGCGGGATCAGCGGCGTCCGCGTCCGCCGCCCCGGCGCTTTCCCTTCGCCTGCTCTTCGCCGACGCGGATGTTGCGTCCCTTGAGCAGGAAGCCGTTCAGGGCCGCCATGGCCGCGCGGGCCTCGTGACCCTCCATGTCCACCAGCCCGAAACCGCGGCACTTGCGGGTGAACACGTCGATGGGCAGCTTGATACCGCGCACCGTACCGTAGCGGGAGAAGATCTCCTGCAGGTCGTTTTCCGTGGTTTCCGGTGCGAGGTTGCCCACGAACAGGGTCTTCATCTTTGTACCTCCTGGAGGTCAGGGACGGGAGCACCGGGCACGCTGGGTTGCGGCGGCGCAACCATGCCGGTGTTCGGGATCATCGCTACGGGGTATGACCTCGGGGAGGGCACGCCGCGACGGCTCTTGAGAACGCCCCCAAGCGACGCTGCCGGACAGGGGGTGTCGGACCGGGCGCCACGGGGGCGCCGCGAAAACATGTTGCACCAGACTACCACAGCGGTTGTCGCGGTGCCTAACCGCCACGGCGCGACAAGTGCGCAAAAAGCCATGCGAACCGCCGCTGTCCGGCCGGAGGTTGCTGATTCCGGGATAAAAATTTTACTGGTATCGGAATCGTGAATCCCGTATATTGAGCCTCACGCAGCAGACTTGCAGTCTTGGTTGTCCTGGTAGCACCCTTCCGGTCCCCCCTGTACATCCCTTTTCTCAACCTGCCTGCGCCACAACTCTGATTCAATGTTACATAGGTAAATGAAATGGCAACTGGTACCGTGAAGTGGTTCAATGATTCCAAGGGCTTCGGCTTTATTACCCAGGACGACGGCAGCGCCGACGTGTTCGTGCACTTCAGCGCGATCCAGGGTAACGGCTTCCGTAGTCTGGCCGAAGGCCAGCGGGTGACCTTCGACGTCCAGCAGGGCGCGAAGGGCCTGCAGGCGAGCAACGTGAACGCCGCGTAAACCGCGCTTCACTTGCAGAACCAGGGAGACCCCGCCACCGGCGGGGTCTCTTTTTTGTGCCCGGGATTTTCCGGCCCGCCCGGCCGGGCTCACCCAGGTACCCGCGCCCCCGGACGAAACGGGAGCCGTCGCGGCCGCGGGATGCGGCCCGGGCTGGGCTCAGGCGCCGCAGCATTTCTTGTACTTTTTCCCGCTGCCGCAGGGGCAGGGATCATTGCGGCCCACCTTCGGCGCATCCCGGCGCACCGTCTCCGGCGCCACCAGGCGTCCGTCCACGTAGAACCAGCGACCTTCATGGCGCCGGAACAGCCCCACCTCCTGGTGGACCCGGTGTGCGCCATGCTCGCGATAGGCGGCCCGGAACTCCACCCGTCCCTCCGCGTCGCCTTCGCCGCCCCCCTCCACCTTCACCACCTCCAGGCCCAGCCATTCCGAATCCGCCGCCCAGCGCCGGGTGGCCTCCAGGTCGTGATCGTGGCGGTGGTCCGGATGCAGGCTCTCATGCAGGTAGTCGATGGCGCCGGTGGCGTAGGCGCTGTAGCGGGAACGCATCAGCGCCTCGGCCGTGGGCGCGGGCCGCTCGCCGGCGATGATCGGCCCGCAGCAGGCCTCGAAGGGCTCGCCGGAACCGCAGGGACAGCTGGACATGGTGGGAACTCCCGGTGGCAATCGATCAGGCCGCCGAACTTACCCCCGCGCCGCGCACCTGTCCAGCGGTGGGCAGAGCCGCGGTCCGACGTATGACAGCGGACTCCTCCCCTCAGCCCGGCATGGGTTCCTCGTGGGCGCACGAACGGGCGTCTTCACGGCGAGCCGCCAACCGGCCCCGATCGGGAGCGCGGGAGAGCCGGCCAATCAATGCCTGGCCGCGGCGGATGCAAGGCAAAAAAAACCGGGCGACCCGAAAGTCGGCCCGGTACCGCGGATCGCATAGCGCGAACAAACCTGCCTGGCGGTCCCTGCTGCTGCCTGTCGCAGGGGCGCCGTGTCAGTAACCGGCCGCCATTCCCGGGGTCTGCGCCGCCTGCGCGGCGACGGGGTAGAGATCCCGGTCGGCGTTTTTCATGCGGTCCAGCAGCAGGCGGAACATGGACTCGGTATCGCGCACGAAGGCCTCCGAGTCCTGCCGGGCCGTATTCTGCTGGCACCACTTCGTCGCGTAGTCGCCGAACAGGCGCTTGATCTCCCGCTCGCCGCTGAGGAAGCGGCTGGCTGTCGCCTTCACCCGGGCGTCCTCGTGGACCAGCATCCGGCTGTAGATATTCCTCTCCTCCAGGGTGAACTGGTGCTCCACCTCGCTGGCGAGGCGCTTGAGCAGTTCGAAATAGGTTCGCGTGCCGATCAGCGACTCCTCCCGACTCAGTGCCGAGAGAACCCGGATCAGTTCACAGATCCGCTCCTGGCCGTGGTGCAGTTCATCAACCGCGTTCATGTGGCTGTCCTCCATCCGGATGGGGTGTCTCCCCACTCTCAGTTTCGTTCCGGGCCGTTGGCCCGTTCAATTCCACAATAGACTTGAGTTTTTTCCCTTGTCAAAAGATGACGTGGTGCAGCGCATGAATTAGAAATGACTGTTTTTTCGATATTTTCATACCCATCACGGGGCGCGAACGCGGCCCGCAAACATCCCGGGCCGGCTTCTCGCGCACCGCCCGCGGGGAGGACGAGGGAGTACCTGGTGTACCGCCCCACTCCTGGAGGTACTTTCAGCGCCTCCCCGGAAGCGCCGGGACAAGGCGCGGCGCGCAGGCAATGGTTGTTCCCTTGTCCAGCGCTGCAACGCGCACATGGCGCTTTCGGGGGGCTCCCTTCGGGCTAGCCGCTGAATGTGCGGCCGGGAGTGAAGCAGTACACTATGCGCCGCAAGCCACAGGGAACCTAACCGCAATGAAGCGAATTTTCCGAGCCGCACGCCTGTTGATACTCCTCCTGCTCGCCATCCAGCCCGCCCAGGCGGTGGCCGCCGCCTGGGTCTGCGAGGATGGTCGCGGCAGCAGCCGGGTCCAGGCCTACCCCTGCGACGACTTCCGTGAGGAGTCCATCGACGCGCCGGCCGCCGAGGGAGGGCAGCGGCACTTCCTCTGGGCGGTGCGCGCGGAGGGGGCCACGGTCTGGCTGGCCGGGTCCATCCACTACGGCTCGGCGGCCATGTACCCCCTCCCGGCCGCCATGCGCCGCGCCTTCGCCGCCGCCACGACCCTGGCGGTGGAAGCGGACATCACCAACGCGGACATCGGCGGGTTGCGGGAGCTGCTGGACGCGCTCGGGCGCTATCCGCCCGGCGAGCGGCTGCAGGATCACCTCTCCCCCGCCACCCGGGAGCGCCTCGACGCGGCGGTGGAAAAGGTCGGCGTCTACCGCGGGCTCATCGAGCGGCAGCGGCCGTGGCTGGCCGCCATGGTGCTGGAGACCGCCGCGGCCCGGCGGGAGGGGTTCCGGGAAGAGGCGGGAGTGGACCGCTACTTCCTCAACCGGCGCGGCTCCCGGGAGCTGGTGCAGCTGGAATCGCTGCGCTGGCAGGTGGAGATGCTGGCTGGACTGCCGGAGCCGGCCCAGCTGCGACTGCTGGAGCAGGCGCTGGACAGCGTGGAGCAGGCCGAAACCCTCTACCCGGCGCTGGTGCGGGCGTGGCGCGGCGGCGACAGCGCCGCCATCGAGCGGCTCAGCCTGGGTTCACTGCGGCGGGACGGGGACGGCGAGATCCTCTACGCGGCGCTGTTCGCCAGCCGCAACGCGGCCATGACCGATGGGGTGGTGGCGCTGCTGGAGCAACCCGGGGAAGCCTTCATGGTGGTGGGCGCGGCCCACCTGGTGGGCGCGGACGGGGTGGTGGAGCGCCTGCGCCGGCGCGGCTACGTGGTGGAGCAGCACTGACGGTGCCGGGCAGCGACATCCTTCCCATCGTCTACCGCGACGAGCACCTGGTGGCAGTGGAGAAACCCGCCGGGCTGCTGGTCCACCGCAGCGAGATCGATCGCCGCGAAACCCGTTTCGCCCTGCAGCTGGTCCGCGATCAGCTCGGCCGGCGGATCTGGCCCGTGCACCGCCTGGACCGGCCCACCTCGGGCCTCCTGCTGCTGGCGCTGGACGTGGAGACGGCGCGCCGGCTCACCGCCGCCTTCACCGCCCGCGCGGTGGAGAAGCGCTACCTGGCCGTGGTCCGCGGCCACCCGGACGAAAGCGGGCGCATCGACTATCCCCTGGCCGAGGCGCTCGACCGGTTCGGGGATCGGCTGGTCAGCCCGGATCGGCCGCCCCGGCCGGCGGTCACCGACTACCGCCGGCTGGCCACCGTGGAGCTGCCCGAGCCGGTGGGGCGCTACGCCACCGCCCGCTACGCCCTGCTGGAGCTCACCCCGCTGACCGGTCGCAAGCACCAGCTGCGGCGCCACCTCAAGCATATCTTCCACCCCATCGTCGGCGACACCACCTATGGCGACGGACGCCACAACCGGTTCTTCCGCGCCCGGTTCGGCTGCGCCCGCCTGCTGCTCGCGGCCACCCGGCTGGCATTCAACCACCCCCATACCGGCATGCCCATGGATCTGGCCGCCGGGCCCGGGGCCGATTTCCGCGCCGTGACCGACGCCCTGGGCTGGAGCGCGGAGGTGGCGGCGGCCTGCGGGACGTGACCGGCGTCCTTGCCCCGTCCCGCCGGCCGCCGTAAGGTCGAACCCTGGCCCGCAACCGGAGCGCCGCCATGCTTCGCCTGTTCACACGACTGTTCGTGCTGGTGACCCTCGCCTGGGCGGCCGCCCCCGTCCAGGCCGAGATCTACCACTGCCTCGACAGCGGGGGGCGCCCCCTGTTCCAGGATCGTCCCTGTGCCGGCGCGGCCCCGGTAGCGGCCGCACCGGCCGCCGCCGCGCCCACGGCGGACAGCCTGCGGCCGCGGCATTTCCTGTGGCGGGTCGAGGGCGACGGCGGCCACGCCTGGCTGCTGGGCTCCCTGCACTACGGCCACCCCGATCTCTACCCCCTGCCGACGGTCATCGAGGAGGCGTTCGACACCTCCGGCGCGCTGGTGGTCGAGGCCAACGTGCGCGATGCCGATCCGGCCGAGATGCTGGCCCTGCTCAGCGAGCAGGGGGTCTACAACGACGGCTCCACCCTGCGCGACCACCTCGCACCGGAGGCCTGGGACCGGCTGGAGGCGGTCCTCGGAGAGTTCGGCCTGCCGCCGGAGATCATCCTCCACCAGCGGCCCTGGTTGACGTCCCTGACCGTGACCGCCCTGGCGCTGAAGCGCGCCGGCCTGGACGAGAGCCTGGGCATCGACCGCCACTTCCTCGAACGCGCCGGCAGCGGAAAACCGATACTCGAGCTGGAGTCGGTGCGCGGCCAGATCCGGCTGCTGCAGGAGCTCACCGAAGCCGACCAGGAGCGGATGCTGGAGCAGACCCTCGCCGACCTCGACGCAGTGCAGCCCTACTTCACCGCCCTGGCCGACGCCTGGACCCGCGGCGACGCGGAGGCCCTGCGGCTGCTGACCCTGGAACAGATGGCGCGCGAGCCCGGCGGCAAGGCGCTGCAGGAACGCCTGTTCACGGAACGCAACGCCGCCATGGCCGGGCGGGTAACCGAGCTCCTGCGCCAGGGCGGCAGCTATTTCGTGGTGGTCGGCGCCGGACACCTGGTGGGCAGCAACGGGATCGTGGCGCGGCTGCAGCGGCAGGGCTACCGCGTCCGCCAGCACTGAGGCGCGCGACGAGAGCCGCATCGGCGGGGTCGGATCAGGACCGCCCCCCTGTCGCCGGGCGGCGGCATGGGGTAAGTCGGCCAACCGGCCCTTCTCCCCCCGGATACCGCCCATGAAGTCGCGTTTCTCCCGGTTGGCCGTTGGCCAACGGTGAGAGCCCGATGGCGAGAACTGGACATAGGAAAAATCGACGGTTATACCTTTAATAATCGTCACCATCTATTCCCGCCATGAACCTGCGTGATCTCCGCTATTTCGTCGCCATCGCCGAATCGCTCCACTTCGGCAAGGCGGCCGAGCGCTGCTTCGTAAGCCAGCCGACCCTCTCCGGCCAGCTCCGCAAGCTGGAGGACTCCCTCGGCGTCACGCTGTTCGAGCGCACCAGCAAGTCGGTGACCATCACGCCCATCGGCACCACCCTGCTCGCCCATGCCCGCCGCACCCTGGAGGAGGCCGACGCCCTCACCGAAGCCGCGCGCGCCCACCGCGACCCCCTCGCCGATCCCCTGCGCCTCGGGGCTCTGCCCACCATCAGTCCCTACCTGATGCCCCTCATCCTGAGACCCCTGCGCGAACGCCACCCGCAGCTGCGCCTGGTGCTCTCCGAGGAGCTGACCCACCAGCTCCTGGAGCGGCTCGACAAGCACGAAATCGATGCCGCCCTCATCGCCACGCCGGCGGACGATCCGGACCTGGTGGCGCGCCCCCTGTTCGACGAGCCCTTCTGGCTCGCCCACCCCAGCAACCATCCCCTCTACACCAAGGAGAGCATCACCCGGGCTGACCTGGAGTCGCTGGACGTGCTGATGCTGGCCGGCGGCCACTGCCTGGCCGACCAGGTGCGGGAGGTGTGCCGGCTCGCGGAGCGCAAGTCCGAAGGCGCCATGGCCGACCTGCGCGCGGCCAGCCTGGAAACGCTGCTGCAGCTGGTGGGGGCCGGTTTCGGCTGCACCCTGGTGCCGGCCCTGGCGATGCGCGGCACCTGGATGACCGATGCCGGGGTGGTGGTACGGAAACTGGACCTGCCCGACGCCTGCCGGCGCGTGTCGCTGGTCTGGCGCCGCACCTTCCCGCGGGCGGCGGCCCTGGAGGTGGTCATGGAGGCCATCCTCGCCAACCTGCCCAACACGGTCCGGCCGCTGGACCGCGACGGGAACCCCGTCGCCGTCACCCGCCGACCGCGCTAGGGCTGGCGCGGGTATTGCGCCCGCCTGAAAGGGAGCCCGCCGTTCCTGCACAAACGCGCCTTGCACCTGACCGGCCAGTGACCGCTGAAAGTGAGGCCCGCGTGAAACACCACCCTAGTACAGATCCAGCGGAGGGTCCGTGAAGGGCACCGGGGCGGGCGCCGGGGCGCCATCGCCCTGCCGCAGGCTGTCGCGCAGGTGGAGCACGATCTGGTTCCCCACGGCGTCGAAGAAGCGGCGGTAGAAGGCGCGGTCCTGCACGGTCTCCGACTTCACCTTCACCGGGCTGCGGGTGGAACCGATGGGAATGCCCAGCGAACCGACGCTCGGGATGCCCAGGTTGGAGGTCTGGCGCTGGGTCTGCAGCTCGTTCACCGTCTGCTGGGCGCTGGCATAGACCGTCGCGCTGCCGTCGGGGTTGGGGATGCAGCTGGCGCGCAGCTCCAGCACCACGTTGTTCTCGTCGTCGGGCTGATACTCCTTGATCGCCCGCACCTCCTCGCCGTGATCGGGCTCGCGCAGGGTGTAGCCGGCGCCGAGCAGCGCCCGCCGCACCGACTCGCAGGCGAGTTCCTCGCCCGCCTCGTAGCGCTTGCTGAAGTAGGAGTCGAGGTCGAACCGCTCGCCGCGGTAGACGCTCGGGGCGCCGCCACAGGCGCCCAGCAGCAGCGCGGCGGCCAGGAGAACTGGTCTGAGTGAAGGCACGGCCATGGCTCGAAAATGACCCGGAGGGGCGGAGAGGGGAATACTATAGAACCGCCATTCCGGCCCCGCCAGCCCTTTTCACGCGGCGCGGTTTCCGTGCCCGTCCCTTGCACCCTTGACTATTCGGAACGAACGTTCTAGGTTGCTCGGGAACCAGGGAGCAGAATGATGCCGAGACCCCGCAGCTACGATGAAACCGCCCTGCTGGACACCGCGATGCAGATGTTCTGGTCCCGCGGCTTCGAGCTGACCTCCATCAGCGATCTGGTGGCCGAGACGGGCGTGAACCGCGCCAGCCTCTATGCCGCCTACCCCGACAAGCGCGCGCTGTTCCTGGCCTCGGTGCAGCACTACCTGGAGCGGGTGAGCCGGGAGAACGTGGAGCGGCTCCGGAGCGTGCAGCCCGCGGCCGAGGCCGTGCGCGGCTTTTTCGTCGATCTGGCCGGCGCCCCGCCGCGGCGAGCCGGCAAGGGCTGCCTGCTCACCAACTCCGCGGTGGAGTTCGGCAACGGTGACCCGGAAATCTCCCGGCTCGTGCGCCGCGCGTTCACGCGGATGGAGCGGGTCCTTGCCGAGCGGCTGACAGAGGCCCGGCAGGACGGACAGCTGGCCGCCGGCGTGGAACCCGCCGCCTATGCCCGCCAGCTGGTGGTGCTGATCCAGGGGCTGCGGGTCATGGCCCGCGTGGGCGCCGGGCGGCAAGTCCTCATGGATGCCGTCGAGAGCGCCCTGCAGCCACTGCGGTAATTTTTTTGCCCCATAACTGAACGCACATTCCACAATGGAGGATTGCCAATGAGCAGGCTCATGCCCCGCCAGCCGGTCCCCGAGCTGGCTGTCGACACCCTGTCCGGCACGCGCTGGGATCTCGCCGACTCGCGGCCCGCCAGCTTCACCCTGGTGGTCTTCTACCGCGGCCTCCACTGCCCCATCTGCAAGGGCTACATCGGCGAGCTGGACCGGCTGGTGGACGATTTCCGTGAGCGCGGCGTTGCGATGATCGCCGTCAGCAGCGACAGCGCCGAGCGCGCGCGCCGGACCCGGGAGGAATGGGGCCTGGAGAATCTGGAGATCGGCTACGGCCTCGGGCTGGACAAGGCCCGCGAGTGGGGCCTGTACGTCTCCAGCAGCCGCGGGAAAACCTCGCTCGGCATCGAGGAGCCGGAGCGGTTCAGCGAGCCCGGCGTGTTCCTGGTGCGCCCCGACGGCACGCTCTACTGGGCCGCGGTGCAGACCATGCCCTTCGCCCGTCCTCACTTCCGCGAAATGCTCGCCGCCCTGGATTTCGTGAAGAAGAACGACTACCCCGCCCGCGGCGAGGCGTAATCCTCGACAGGTTTGTTACTTTCAATCACCACGGAGACACGGAGGCCACGTTGGACCAGGTTCTCCGTCTGGGCATCGCACCCGGCCATCGCTGCCGGCGACGACGAACCCCAACCAGCATCTCCAGCCTTTCTCCGTGACTCCGTGCCTCCGTGGTGAAACCGGACCAGCCGGACGCTGCTCAGCCCGGCTCGGCGGCGAGGGTCACGCAGAAGCAGGTGCCGCCGCCATCGCGGGGGAGGCAGACCACGTCGCCGCCGTGGCGGCGGGCGATCTGGCGCACCAGGGCCAGCCCGAGCCCCACGCCGCCGCCCTGCCCCTCGCGCCGCCCGGCGGGCCGATAGAAGGGCTCGAAGATGCGCTCCCGCTCCACCTCGGGTACGCCGGGGCCGCGGTCGCAGACCCGCAGTTCGGCGCCGTCCGCCGCCCCCCGGGCCAGGAACGCCTCCACCGGCGTGCCGCCGCCGTGGCGGCGGGCGTTCTCCAGCAGGTTGCGGACCAGCCGCCGCAGCAGCCGCCCATCGCCCGCGACGGTGACCGGCTCGCCCTCCAGGTCCGCGTCCACCCGGGCGCACTCCTCCGCCAGCAGCCCCAGCAGGTCCACCGCCTCGACGTGCCGCTGCCGGTCGGGCACGTCGAGCCGGCTGGCCAGGAGGATCTCGTCGATGAGGGCGTCGAGCTCGCCGATATCGCCGGCCACCCGCGCCCGCAGGGCGGCCGGATCACCGCCGCCCGGCAGCTCCAGCGCCATGCGGATGCGCGCCAGGGGCGAGCGCAACTCATGGGAGGCGTTGGCCAGCAGAACCTTGTGGGCGCCCACCAGCCGCTCGATGCGCTCCGCGGCGCGGTTGAAGCTGCGCGCCAGCGCGGCCACCTCGTCGCGCCCCTCCACCTTCACCCGCGCGCCGAGATCGCCGGCGCCGAGCGCATCCACCCGCCGCTGCAGCCGCTCCAGCCGCCGGGTGATGCGGCGGACCACGGGATAGGCCGCCACCGCCACCGCCAGGGCCAGCAGGGCCAGCATCAGCAGCGCACCGAAGGCCCGCCCCTGCGTACTGCGCAAGTAGTGCACCATCAGCCAGCGCCCGTCGGGCAGGGCCACCGCCCAGGTGGGGCCGCTGCCGCGGTTGCGGACCCAGCCGGGCGCGCTGCGCCCGGGCTCGGGGGGCGGCAGCGCCGCGCCCACCACGGCGAGACGTCCGCCACCGGCGCCGTAGAGGGTCAGCTCCACCGGGAAGCGCGCACCCAGCCGTTCCAGGGCCGCCTGCTGATCGGCGGCGGATGCCGCCGGGGGCGGCAGCAGCTCGGCCGCCACCGCGCCCACGCCGTCCAGCACCCGGCGGTCCTGCACCGTGTCGGCCACCAGCAGCCAGGCGGTGCCCGCCAGCAGGCTGAACAGCAGCAGGCTGCCCACCACGGTGAGGTAGACATGGAGATAGAGCCTGCGCATCACTCCCCGTCCTGCGCACGGGCGAAGACATAGCCGGCGCCGCGCACGGTGATGATGCGGCGCGGGTGCTTCGGGTCGTCCTCGATGGCGGCGCGGATGCGGGAGACGTGCACGTCGATGCTGCGGTCGAACGCCTCCAGGGCCTCGCCCTTCACCAGATCCATCAGCGCCTCGCGGCTCAGCACCCGCCCGGCATTGCGGGCCAGCGCCAGGAGCAGCTCAAACTGGTAGCCGGTGAGCGGGCGCGGTTCGCCGTCCAGGCGCGCCTCGCGGGCGCCGGGGTCGATCTCCAGGCGCCCGAAGCGCAGCAGCGGGTCGCCGCGGCCGCCGGGCGTGCGCCGGCGCAACACCGCCCGCAGCCGGGCCAGCAGCTCCCGCGGCTCGAAGGGCTTGGGCAGGTAGTCGTCGGCGCCCAGCTCCAGCCCCACCACCCGGTCCATGGCGTCCCCCCGGGCGGTGAGCATGAGGATGGGCATGTCCGAGCCGGCGCGCACCCGCCGGCACACCTCGAACCCGTCCAGGTCGGGCAGCATCACGTCGAGGATGAGGGCGGCGAAGGGCTCGCGCCGGAGCAGGTCGAGACCGGGCAGGGCCTCGGGACGGTGGGTGACCCGGAAGCCGGCGGCGCCGAGGTACTCGGCCACCATCCCGGCCAGCCGCTCGTCATCCTCGATCATCAGGATCCGTTCGCCCATTCCCGCTCCCACGCCAGACGCCGGGCGGCCCTCGGGGCGGCCGCCCGGCTCTCCATCACTGTCTTTCAGACTACCCGCGGCGGCTCAGCCGCGGAAGCGCCGGATGCGTTCGGCCAGCGCCGCGCGCTGCTCCGGGGTCAGCACATCGGCCACATCGGCCAGGGCCCGGGCCAGGCGGGCCGAGGCCTGCTCCGCCAGTTCCAGCTCCTCGGCCCGCAGCGCCTCCACGGCGCCGCGATCCACGGCGGGCGCGGTCAGCAGCTCCAGCCAGGCGGCGCGGTTGGCCTCGTGGCGTTCGCGCAGGGGCCGCAGGTCGTCGATGGCGGCCCGTACGACCGCCTTCACCTGCGCCTTCTGGGTCTCATCGGCATCGATCCGGCTCAGCACCCACTCGGCCCCGAACTCGGCCCGCTCGTGCACCCGGGCGGGATCCTGCATGCCCTGGCGGGCATGTGTCCAGGGGCCGTGGCCGCACCAGCCGGGGCCGGCGTGGCTCAGGGTGCCGACCGCGGTGCCGCCCAGCAGGGCGCCCACCACGCCGGCGATGATGCGGTCGCGCCAGCGGTGGGGCCGGCGGGTCGGTGCGTCGCGGCTGTTGCCGCCGTTTGAAGTCTCGTTGGTCATGGCTCGCTCCAGTGCTCTGCTCGGTTATGTGGGTCGGGAGCCTGTCGGACCCGGGCTGCACCATCGCGCCGGAGGGAGAGAGAAACGCGTCGCGATCGCCCGGGTCCGACAGGCTTCCGGCGGCACTTGACCTGGATAGGGAGTGGCACCGCGTCGCCCACGGTGCCCAGACTAGCGGCGCGCCGTTTCCGCCGTTTGTGCGGAAGGTAAAGTTATGTAAAGGGGCCAGTCGCCAGTTGCCGGAAACGGTTTACTGGAGACGGGTCACTTTCTGTGCATGAACTCCGCCAGGGCGCGGGCGGTGTGGGAGCGGCGCCGGGCCACGGTCTCGGGGGTGCCGCGGGCAACGATGCGGCCGCCGCCGTCGCCGCCCTCGGGGCCGAGGTCGAGGATCCAGTCGGCCTCGGCGATGACGTCTAGGTTGTGCTCGATCACCACCACCGAGTGGCCGGCGTCCACCAGCCGGTGCAGCACGCGGACGAGGCGCTCCACGTCGGCCATGTGCAGGCCGATGGTGGGCTCGTCGAGGAGGTAGAGGGTACGGGCCGGCGCGGCGGACCGGGCGCGGGCCAGCTCGGTGACCAGCTTGATGCGCTGGGCCTCGCCGCCGGAGAGCGTCGGGCTGGGCTGGCCCAGGGTCAGGTAGCCCAGCCCCACGTCCTGCAGCAGGGTCAGGGCGTGGTGGACGGCGGGGTGGGCGGCGAAGAACTCCACCGCCTCGTCCACGCTCATGGCCAGCACCTCGCCGATGCTGCTCCCCTTGTAGCGCACGTCCAGGGTCTCCGGGTTGAAGCGCGCGCCGGCGCAGGCCTCGCAGGGCACCTTCACATCGGGCAGGAAGCTCATCTCCACGGTCTGCATGCCCTGGCCCTCGCAGGCGGGGCAGCGGCCGCCGGCCACGTTGAAGGAGAAGCGCGAGGCGCCGTAGCCGCGCAGGCGCGCCTCGGGCAGACCGGCGAAGAGCCGGCGGATGGGGTCCCAGAAGCCCACGTAGGTGGCCGGGCAGGAGCGCGGCGTCTTGCCGATGGGGGTCTGGTCCACTTCCAGTACCCGCCCCAGGCTCTCCCAGCCCTCCAGGGCGGCGCAGCCGTGCAGCGCTCCGTCCTTGCCCCCGCGCCGGCCCCGGCGCGCCAGCAGCCCCCGCAGGCTCGGGTGCAGCACCTCCCGCACCAGGGTGCTCTTGCCGCTGCCGGAGACCCCGGTGACGCACACCAGCCGCTCCAGCGGCAGGGACAGGTCGATGCCGCGCAGGTTGTGCAGGCTGGCGCCGCGCAGGACGAGCGCGGGACCGGAGTCGCGGCCCGCCGTTCGGCGCGGGAGCAGCGGGTGGGCGAGCGGCCGGGCCAGGAAGCGCCCGGTCAGCGACTCGGGGCTCGCCATCAGCTCCGCCACGCTGCCCTGGGCCACCACCCGGCCTCCGCGCACACCGGCGCCGGGACCGAGGTCGATGACATGTTCCGCCCGGCGGATGGTCTCCTCGTCGTGCTCCACCACCACCACGGTGTTGCCCTTGCCCTCCAGCCGGCCGAGGGTGTCGAGCAGCATGCGGTTGTCCCGCGGGTGCAGGCCGATGGTGGGCTCGTCGAGGATGTAGCAGACCCCGCGCAGGTTGGAGCCGAGCTGGGCGGCGAGGCGGATGCGCTGCGCCTCGCCCCCGGACAGGGTGGGCGCGGCGCGGTCCAGGGACAGGTAGCCCAGCCCCACCTCGCGCAGAAAGCCGAGCCGGGCCCCGATCTCCGCCAGCAGGTCGCGGGCGATGGCCGCCTCGCGCCCCTGCAGCCGCAGCTTCCCCAGCGCCCGCTCCGCCTCGCTCACCGGGAGGGCCGAGTAGCCGGCGATGGACTGGCCGCGGAAGCGCACCGCCAGCGCCTCGGGGCGCAGCCGCCCGCCCCGGCAGGCGGGGCAGGCGTGCGCCTCGCCCGCGAACGCCTCGGTCCAGGTCGCCTCCTCGCCGCTCTGGTCGGCGTCGAAGCCCGGCAGCTCCACACCGGTGCCGTAGCAGTGGCCGCACCAGCCGTGGCGGGAGTTGTAGGAGAACAGCCGCGGGTCCAGCTCCGGGAAGCTGCGACCGCAGCCGGGGCAGGCGCGGCGGGTGGAGATGAGCACCTCCTCGGCGCGGGTCGCCGTGAGCGCCCGCTTCGCGCCGCGGGGACCGACACGCACCCGCACCGTTCCCTTGCCGTGCTCCAGGGCCTGCTCCAGCAGCGCGCGCAGCGCCGCCCCGGTGCCGGGCGCCACCGTCACCTCGCCCAGCGGCAGATCGATGTCGTGCTCCCGGTAGCGGTCCAGCCGTGGCCACGGCGCGGTGGGAACCAGCTCGCCGTCCACCCGCAGGTGGCCGTGGCCGCGCCCGGCGGCCCACTTGGCGAGATCGGTGTAGTAGCCCTTGCGGGCGCTCACCAGCGGCGCCAGCAGCGCCACGGTGCGGCCGCGCCACTGGCGCTGGATGCGGGCCAGGATCGCCTCGGGTTCCTGGGGCTCGATGGGCAGGTCGCAGTCGGGGCAGTACTGGGTGCCCAGCTTCACGAACAGCAGGCGCAGGAAGTGGTGCACCTCGGTCAGGGTGGAGACGGTGCTCTTGCGCCCGCCGCGGCTGGTGCGCTGCTCTATGGCCACGGTGGGCGGGATGCCGGTGATGGCGTCCACGTCGGGCCGCCCCGCCGGCTGCACGAACTGGCGGGCGTAGGCGTTCAGCGACTCCAGGTAGCGGCGCTGGCCCTCGTTGAAGAGGATGTCGAAGGCCACCGTGCTCTTGCCCGAGCCGGAGATGCCGGTGATGACGGTGAAGCGCCCGCGGGGGATGTCGAGATCCACCCCGCGCAGGTTGTGCTCGCGGGCGTTGACGATGCGTATGCTCGGCTCCGCCTCCCTGGCGGGCGGCGCCGGGGCCGCCGGCTCGGCCAGGGCAGTCGCCGCCGCTGCGCCCCGCGCCAGCGCGGCCTCGTAGTCGCGCAGTGCGGCCCCGGTATGACTCTCCGGGTAGGCGGCCACCTGGGCCGGGGTGCCGGTGCAGACCAGCGCGCCGCCGCCCTCGCCCCCCTCCGGGCCGAGGTCGATGATCCAGTCCGCAGCGCGGATGACGTCCAGGTTGTGCTCGATCACCAGCAGCGAGTGGCCCTCCGCGAGCAGGCGGCGGAAAGCCCCCAGCAGCCGGGCGATATCGTCGAAGTGCAGCCCGGTGGTGGGCTCGTCGAACAGGAACAGGGTGGTACCGGCGGACTTGCCCGCCCTGGCCAGGTGCCCCGCCAGCTTCAACCGCTGGGCCTCGCCCCCGGACAGGGTGGGCACCGGCTGGCCCAGGCGCAGGTAGCCGAGCCCCACCGCCGCCAGCGGCTCCAGGGCGGCGAGCACCGCCGGCACCGCCGCGAAGGCCGCCACCGCCTCGGTGACGGTGAGCTCCAGCACCCCGGCGATGGACAGCGCGTGATCGCTGCCCGGCGGCCGCAGGCGCACCTCCAGCACCTCGTCGCGGAAGCGGCGGCCGTTGCAGTCGGGGCAGCGGAGGTAGACGTCGGAGAGGAACTGCATCTCCACGTGCTCGAAGCCGTTGCCGCCGCAGGCGGGGCAGCGCCCGGTACCGGAGTTGAAACTGAAGGTGCCGGCGCTGTAGCCGCGCTCGCGCGCCTCCGGTACGGCGGCGAAGAGCTTGCGGATGGCGTCCAGCGCGCCCACGTAGCTGGCCGGGTTGGAGCGGGTGGTCTTGCCGATGGGCGACTGGTCCACCAGCACCACCCCCTCCACCCGCTCGTGGCCGCGCAGCCCGCGGTGGTGTCCCGGGACTTCCTTCGGATGGCCCTTGAGCTTGGTCAACGCCTGGTAGAGCACGTCCTGCACCAGGGTCGACTTGCCCGAGCCGGAGACGCCGGTGACGCACACCAGCCGGCCGAGGGGGATCGACACGTCGATGCCGCGCAGGTTGTGCTCGGCGGCCCCGAGCACCTCCAGGCGGGGCGTCTCCGGCCCCGGCGGCCGGGCCGCGCCCGGCGTCGAGACGCTGCGGCGGCCGGCCAGGTAATCGGCGGTGAGCGAGCTGCGGGTCGCTGGCAGCCCGGCGGCGGGACCGAAGTAGACCGCCTCGCCGCCGCGCTCGCCGGGGCCGGGGCCGAGGTCGAGGATGCGGTCGGCGGCCAGCATCACCTGGGGATCGTGCTCCACCACCAGCAGGGTGTTGCCGGCATCGCGCAGCCGCCGCATCACCTCCACCACCCGGTGCACGTCCCGGGGATGCAGGCCGATGGAGGGTTCGTCGAGCACGAACAGGGTGTTCACCAGGGAGGTGCCGAGCGCGGTGGTGAGGTTGATGCGCTGCACCTCGCCGCCGGAGAGGGTGCGCGACTGGCGGTCCAGGGTCAGGTAGCCGAGCCCCACCTGCGCCAGGTAGCGCAGCCGGGCGCGGATCTCGCCCAGCAGTTGCTCGGCGGCCTGGTCCAGCGGCGCCGGCAGCCGCAGCCTCTCGAACAGGGCCAGGCAGCGCTCCAGCGGCAGCCCCATCACGTCGTGCAGGTTGAGCCCCGGCAGCCGCTCCAGCGTCGCCGCCGGCAGCGACAGGCCGGCCGGGTGGAAGCGCCGCGCCGGGTCGAGCACCGCGTCGGCCTCGGCGCGGCTGCCCAGCCGCCAGAGCAGGGAGTCGGGCTTGAGCCGCGCACCGTGGCAGGCGGGGCAGGTGTCGTAGCTGCGGTACTTGGACAGCAGCACGCGGATGTGCATCCGGTAGCTCTTGGTCTCGAGCCAGTCGAAGAAGCGCCGCACCCCGTACCAGACGCCGTCGTCCCAGTCCCCCTCGCCCTCCAGCACCCACTGCCGCTGGGCCTCCTCCAGCGCCCTCCAGGGCACGTCCAGGGGGATGCCGCGGCGGCGCGCGAAGCGCACCAGGTCCGCCTGGCACTCGTAGTAGCTGTCCGTCTGCCACGGCTTGACCGCCCCCTCGCCGAGACTCTTCGAGGGGTCCGGCACCACCAGGGCGTAGTCGATGCCCATGGTGCGGCCGAAGCCGCGGCAGGTCTCGCAGGCGCCCACCGGAGAGTTGAAGGAGAAGTGGCTGGGCAGGGGATCGTGGTAGTGGCGGTCGCAGTCGGGGCAGTGGAGATCGGTGGAGAAGCGCCGGATGGCGCCCCCCGCCGTGCCGATGGACTCCACCGCCAGGCGGCCGTGGCCGTGGGCGAAGGCCTGCTCCAGGGCCTCGACGATGCGGTCGCGGCGACCCGGCTCCAGCCGCACCCGGTCCTGCACCACCGTGAGCCGGTGGCCCTCGCGGCGCTGGATGCGGGTGTAGCCCTGGGCCGCCAGCAGCCGCTCCGCCTCCTCCGTGGTGAAGTTCTCCGGCACGGTGAGGGGGAAGGTGACCGCCACCGCCGGGCCGCGACCCCCGGCGTCCGCCTCCACCCCCTCCATGAGCTGCGCGTAGACGCTGTCGGGGTCGTCGCGCACCACCGGGCGCCCGCAGCCGCCGCAGAAGAGCCGCGCCGCCCGGGCGAAGAGCAGCTTCAGGTGGTCGTTGAGCTCGGTCATGGTGCCCACGGTGGAGCGGGAGGTGCGCACCGGGTTGGTCTGGTCGATGGCGATGGCGGGGGGGATGCCGTCGATGCGGTCCACGGCGGGCTTGTCCATGCGGTCGAGGAACTGCCGCGCGTAGGGGGAGAAGGTCTCCACGTAGCGGCGCTGGCCCTCGGCGTAGACGGTGTCGAAGGCGAGCGAGGACTTGCCCGATCCGCTCGGCCCGGTCACCACGATGAACTCGTTGAGGGGCAGATCGAGGGTCAGGTCCTTGAGGTTGTTCTGCCGGGCGCCCACCACCCGGATGCGATCATCGGCCATGGCTGTTCACAGGAAAGACGGGGGTCGGCGGCGGGAATCAGGCACGGGCCGCGGCCGTGGACCGGCGCAGGGTGCGGCCGCGCGGGGCGCGCTTCCACCAGTGGTCGTGGCTGCCCTCGGCGGAGACCGACTCGTGGGGCCAGTAGCGGCGCCGGCCCTCCCCGTCGAGTTGCAGGAAGCCCCAGTCCTTGCACTTGCCCGCATGCATGAACAGGGTCCAGGCCTCTCCCCCCTCGGGCAGAACGACCCGGTGGAAGTCGCCGCCGCCGATGCGGTTGAAGCGCCCCGGGCGCACAGGCCGATCCACCACCCGCTCGCCCGCCTCCGCCGGAGCCAGTAGGAGCTCGCGGTAGCCGCCCGCCAGCACCCAGCTCAGCGCCCACGGCCAGGGGTGGTCGTGCAGGCCGCGGTCGGGATCGCTGGCAACGAAGCGGTGGAGGTAGACCCCGCCGCCGCCGGGCAGGCGCAGCAGGTGGTAGCGCTCCAGGTAGGGCTCGCCGTGGTGGCCGTTGATGATCCGGCAGCGCAGCCAGCCGCTGAGGCGGTAGAGAAAGGCGGAGAAGCGGGTCGTGGGTCGCATGGCGGTCCTTCGGGATTCCGGGGCCACGGGATCATAACCTACTTCGGCGGTTGGTCACCCTGCCCGCGCCGGATATCGTCTGTCCCGAACGAATGACCGCAGCCCATCCACCTGACGGTCCACGCAACCGCGCCTCACCGGGTCGCAGTGGACGCAATCCATGGGCCGCTAGTGGTCGCTGTCCCAGTCTCCGGTAGCGTCGCTGATGGGCACGCTGCGCTTTGCCCATCCTACGACAGGCTTGCTCTCGGGCGGGTGAAGCGCTAACTTTTTGATTACAGGCCGTCCAAAGCGTCATGGGGAAGCCAAGGAGCAGTAAAGCGGTCAAGGAGGAGCAAGGATGTTGTGGTGGCCGAAGGCAATCTATGAATCTCTACCCGCCAGCTATCTCGTGGCGGGTCTCACCAGTCTTTACGAGTTACCCAAACCGCTGGCCTTGTGGCCCGGATGCACATTCCTGTGCGCCGGTGCCCTGACGATCTTCATGCGCGCCCAGTACCGGAATCGTCGCAGGCTGTCGCAGAGTAGCGATGAGCTCAGGCGCGCCCACCGTCAGCAGCGGATGGTGGACAGGGAGGCCGAGGCCGCGTTGAAGGATTTCGAGTTCAGCCAGACGCACCGTGCACAGCGCCGGCTCACCGGGCAGAAACTTTCCGGCAGGCGATAGTAACCTTCCTGGAAGCTTTGCCATGCTTCCTTAACGGCTTGCAAGGAACCACCGCCCGCGGGCCACGATACACCGAAGCCCATGTCAGCCCGGGATTGCCGCCCGACACGGGTGCGACGAGATGGGATCCTGACGACTACCGGCTGTCACCAACGCCTTTCAAACGGCAGGGACACCGGCCATCCATCCGCTTGATCCGCCTCAAGGCCATGCCACCCGGCCGCCGGTACGCTCATCGTCGGGCAACCGGAGGCCGGTCATGGTCGATGCGACGCTGGACCCCGCGAGGGCCGAGCCCGCCGCGGGGCGTTTCCCGGGCAACATGGCGATCTGGGTCGGCATCACCTGTGAGTTCGTCGAATTCGGCGTGCTGTTCGCCGTCTATTTCGTCGCCCGCGCCCACTTCCCCGAGGCGTTCCACGCCGGCCCCGGCCGGCTCTCCGCCACGGCCGGAACCGCCATCACCCTGCTGATGGTGACGAGCAGCTACTGCATTGCCTGCTCCGTGAGCGCCATGCGCCGCGACCGGCGGCGGCAGGCCCTCATATGGCTCTGCGCCGCGTTGGCGGTGGCCCTCGGCTACCCGCTGGTGAAGTATCTGGAGGTGGGCCGGAACCTGGCCCACGGCCTGGACGGTGGCGCCGGGATTTTCATCACCGTCTACTACTACCTGACCATCAATCACCTGGTGCACGCCACCTGGGGGATCCTCGGCATCCTCTTCGTCCTCGGGCGCCTCGCCTTCGGCGCCTACAGCGCGGAGAGCCACGCCGGCCTGGAGGCGCTCGGGAGCTACTGGCACGCCACCGACATGATCTGGCTGGTCCTGTTCACCCTCTTCTACCTGCTGGCCTGAACACCATGAGCGCCCGGACCGACAGCCTCCCCTCCCTGACCCGCGCCTGGCTGATCCTGGTCGCCCTCACCCTCGCCAGCCTCGCCCTCGGCAAATGGAGCGCCACCATCCCCTGGCTGCCCCTGCTCATGGCCGTCGTCATCTGGATCAAGTGCGCCATCATCGCCGACCGCTTCATCGAGGCGAACCGGGCGCATGCCTTCGTCCGCCGCGTGGTGCGGGTATTCATCGCCCTGGCGCCCATCGCGCTGATCCTCGTCACCCTGTTCGGTCCCGGGATTGCGCGTTTGCTGACGCTGAAGTAGGTGAATCCGGTTCACCGCCGGGCGGCGTGGAGACCGCACTGCCCCGGCGCCCCCGCCTCCGGAGCCGCACCCGGACCCATGGGCTATGCTGGAGGCGACTGTCCGCGGAAACGGGAGGTGCGCAATGCCGAGCTGGCAGCCGGTGTGCATGCTGACGGACCTGGAGGAGGGGCGCGGCCACGAGGCGCGGGTGAACGGGCGGCCGCTGGCCCTGTTCCTGGACGAGGCCACGGTTTACGCCCTGGAGGATCGCTGCCCCCACCGGGAGGGGCAGCTCTCGGCGGGACACGTGGAGAAGGGCGAGGCCATCTGCCCGCTCCACGGCTGGAACTTCGATCTCGCCACCGGCGTCTCCCCCTACAACCCCAACGACCGCATCGCCGTCTACCCGGTGCGGGTGGAGTCCGGCGAGGTGTTCGTGGACGCCGACGCCGTGCCGCCTCTGCCCGAGGCCAGCTTCCAGGGCTACCAGGGGCGCTGGCGGCGCTGGTCCGACGACAGCCGCGGCAAGTACGAGGTGCGGCGGCTGGCCCAGGGCAAGCGCCCGGGAGTCGAGGCCATGGGCGCCCCCGCCCCGGCGCCGGGGGACGTTCCCGGCTTCGATCACTTCCACCTGCGGCCCGGGCAGCTGGCGCGCCCGCCGCGGCTGGAGAGCGAGCCGGTGGCGACCGGGGTGGTGCTGGGCGCCGGGGCCGGCAGGCCGCTGGCCATCGACCTGCCGGTGACCGTCTCCCACATGTCCTTCGGCGCCCTCTCGGCGGAGGCCAAGGTGGCCCTGGCCCGGGGCGCGGCCCGGGCCGGCACCCTCAGCAACTCGGGCGAGGGCGGCATGCTGCCGGAGGAGCGCGCGGCGGCGCGCAGCTACGTCCTGGAGATGGCCAGCGGCTACTTCGGCTGGAACGAGGCGGCCATGGAGGAGGCCGACGGATTCGAGATCAAGCTCGGCCAGTCGGCCAAACCGGGGCTCGGCGGCGAGCTGCCCGGGGCCAAGGTCACCCCGGAGATTGCCCGGGTGCGCGGCATCGAGCCGGGCGCGCCGGCCCACTCCCCGGCCCGCTTTCCCGATCTCGCCGGCGCCGCAGCCCTGGGCGAGCGCATCCGCGAGATCCGCGCCCGCTTCCCGGACAGGCCCGTCGGCATCAAGCTGGTAGCCGGCGACGTGGAGGCGGACGTGGCCGCGGCGCTGCAGCTCGCGCCCGACTTCATCACCGTGGACGGCTTCGGCGGCGGCACCGGCGCCGCCCCGGTGCATGTGCGCGATCACTTCGGCATGCCCCTGGTGCAGGCGCTGCCCATCGCCCGGCGGCTTGTCGACATCCACAACGAGGCCCACCCGGAACGGCCGGTGAGCCTGGTGGCCACCGGCGGGGTGCGCACCCCCGCGGACGTGGCCAAGGCGCTGGCCCTGGGGGCCGACGCCTGCGCGCTGGCCACCGCCGCGCTGTTCGCCCTGGGCTGTGAGTACTACCGCGCCTGCAACACGGGCAACTGCCCAGTGGGCATCACCACCCAGCGCGAGGCGATGCGGGCCCGCATCGACGGGGAGATCGCCGCGGAGCGGGTGGCCAACTTCCTCAACGGAACGCGGGCGGTGCTGGAGGACTACCTGCGGGTGATGGGGCTGGAGTCGGTGACGGAGCTCGGCCCCTGGGATCTCATCCCGCTGACGCCGGCGGCGGCGGCGATCCTGGGCGACTGAAGTGCCGTGGCAGCGGTGCCGTCACAGGCCGGCCGCGTGCCGCTCCTTCAAGGCCACGTAGTGATCGGGAATGCGCCACAGCAGGGCCCGCTCGGCGTCGTTCAGGGGCCGGGCCTGGCGCGCCGGACTGCCCACGTAGAGAAAGCCGCTCTCCAGCTCCTTCCCGGGCGGCACCAGGCAACCGGCCCCGACCATGGTCTCCGCCGGCACCACCGCGCCGTCGAGCACCAGGGCGCCGATGCCGATGAGGCAGTGGTCACCGACGGCGCAGCCGTGTAGCACCGCCTTGTGGCCGACGCTGACCCCGTCGCCCACCACCAGCGGGTGGCCGGCGGGATTGCCCTCGCCTGGGCTGCTGACGTGCAGCACGCAGCCGTCCTGGATGTTGGTGCGCGCGCCGATGGTGACGTGGTTGACGTCACCGCGGATGACCGTGAAGGGCCACACGGAGCTGTCGCGCCCCAGGCTGACATCGCCGATCACCAGCGCCAGCGGGTCCACGTAGACCCCCGCGGCGAAGCGGGGCCGGCGATCGAGGTAGGGACGGATGTTCATGGCGTCTCCCGCGGGGTCTCGGGGCTCCCTGGCGAACCCTCGAGGGTGGTGCACAGGCGCCAGGCCGGCGCCCAGGGCCGCAGCGGGTCGCAGGCCGGCTCGGCCCCGGCCGCCGGTCCGGCGGCCGGGGCCGGCAGGGCGTCGGGGTCCGGATCGCCGGCCGCGGGAGCCAGGAACTCGTGGACCAGGATCATCCCGCCGAAGCTCGCCGCGGCGAGCGCGAGGGGAATCAACAGGCCGAGCAGCCGTTGCCTGATTCCGGATTCTGACATGCTGCCGGACCCGTCCCTGGCCGTACTGGAGAAGTTAGTGTACTGCGTCACTCCTGGAGGCACAGTACACCGAATCATAGACCGGCGGCGGCCGCCGTGCATGCGGCGGTCCGCCCGCGACGGTGCGGGACATTCCACAGATCGGCACTCCCCGCCTTGCCTTGGCGGGGGGCTCACGGGAGACTGGAACCCATGGGAACAGCGCACCACCCGACCGGACCGTACCGCCGCGGACCGGCACCGGGGCAAGGGAGATGGCCGGCGAACGACAACCACCCGAACGGCAACAACAAGGAAACTCCATGCTGAACACCACCCGCGCCCTCGGCGGCATGGCCGTCGCCCCCCACGCCCTCGCGGCCCAGGCCGGCCGCGACGTGCTGCGCGAGGGCGGCAACGCCCTGGAGGCGGCCATCGCCATGGCCGCCTCGCTGGCCGTGCACTACCCCCACATGACCGGACTCGGCGGCGACAGCTTCTGGCTGCTGGCCGCCCCGGGCGGGGAGGTGCGGGCCATCGACGCCTGTGGCCGCACGCCGGAAACCCTCACCCCCGATTTCTACCGCCAGCGCGGACACCGGACCATCCCCGTGCGCGGACCGCTGGCCGCCAACACCGTGGCCGGCACCGTCTCCGGCTGGGACGCGGCCTACACCCTCAGCCGCGAGCAGTGGGGCGGAAGCCTGCCGCTGGAGCGGCTGCTCGCCGACGCCATCCACCATGCCCGCGCCGGCATCCCGGTCACCGCCAGCCAGGCCCGCAACACGACCCGTTTCCGCGCCGGGCTCGAGCCCCAGCCCGGCTTTGCCGAGACCTACCTGCCCGGCGGGGCGTCGCCCGCCGCCGGCGACCTGCTGCGCCAGCCGCGCCTGGCCGCCACCCTGGAGCGGCTCGCCGAAGCGGGACTGGACGACTTCTACCGCGGCGAGCTGGCCGCAGCCATCGCCGCGGACCTCGAGGCCGTGAACAGCCCGGTGGGCGCCGCCGACCTGACCGCCCACCGCGCCGAGCTGGCCGCCCCGCTGGAGCTCCCGGGCCGGCTCGGCACCCTCTACAACATGCCGCCCCCCACCCAGGGCGTGGCCTCGCTCGTCATCCTCGGCCTCTACGAGCGCAAGCACACCGACTCCCTCGTCCCCGAGAGCGCCGACTACATCCACGCGCTGGTGGAGTCCACCAAGCAGGCCTTCCGCCTGCGCGATCGCTACGTGCGCGACCCGCGGGACATGACCACCCCGGCAGAGGAGCTGATCGACCCCATCCACCTCGACCGGGTGGCCAACCTGGTGGACATGCACCGGGCCCTGCCCTGGGAGGGCGCCGGCGACACCGGCGATACCACCTGGTTCGGCGCCATCGACGCCGAGGGTCGGGCGGTGAGCGTCATCCAGAGCCTCTACCACGAGTACGGCAGCGGCGTGGTGCTGCCCGCCACCGGCCTGTGCTGGCAGAACCGCGGCGCCAGCTTCCATCTCGAGCGTCACCACCCCCGCGAGCTGCGCCCCGGGCGCAAGCCCTTCCACACCCTCAACCCGGCGCTGGCCCGCTTCGACGACGGCCGGGTGATGGTCTACGGCACCATGGGCGGCGACGGCCAGCCGCAGACCCAGGCCGCCGTCTACACCCGCTACGCCCACTTCGGCCAGGAGCTGCAGGCCGCGATCACCGCCCCCCGCTGGCTGCTCGGCCGCACCTGGGGCTCCAACTCCAACACCCTCAAGCTGGAGGGACGCTTCCCGGCGGCGGTCGTGGAGGAGCTGGCCCGCCGCGGCCACCCGGTGGAGGTAGTGGGCGGCTTCGACGAGATGATGGGCCACGCCGGCGCCCTGGTGCGCCACCCCGGCGGCCTGATCGAGGGCGCCGCCGACCCCCGCAGCGACGGCTGCGTCGCCGCCTTCTAGGCGCGCGCGGGAAAACACTTCCCGGCGGCCGTGGAGCGTGGTACACAGGGCCATCCTCCCTGCGCCGCCGGGCGTGACCATGAACGAACCCCCACACCTCCCCTCCACCCTGCCCGGGGAGGGCGAGACCGATCCCGTCAGGCGCATCGCCACGGCCCTGGCCGGGCCGGGCTGGTGCGTGGCCGAGGCGTTCCTCTCCCCCGCCGAGACCGGGGCGCTGGCCGCCGAGTGCCAGGCCCTGTGGGAGGAGGGCGGGTTCCGCCACGCCCGCATCGGCGTCGGCGCGAGCCTCCGGCTGCGCCCGGAGATCCGCAGCGACCGGGTCCACTGGATCGACCCGTCCGCCCCCGCCCCGGCCCTGCGGCCCTACCTGGAGCGCATCGAGCGGCTGCGCCTGGCGCTCAACGAGACCCTGTGGCTGGGGCTGTTCGAGTTCGAGGCCTTCTTCGCCGTCTACCCCCCGGGCAGCTCCTACGCCCGCCACCTGGACAATTTCGAAGGGGCCCGCCACCGGCTGGTCACCTGCGTGCTCTACCTGAACAGCGACTGGGCACCGGGCGACGGCGGCGAGCTGCGCCTCTACATCGCTGGGGAAGACCCGGCCCGCCGGGTGGACATCGAACCCCGGGGCGGGACGCTGGCCGCCTTCCTGAGCGAGCGCTTCCCCCACGAGGTGCTGCCCGCCCACCGCGATCGGCTCAGCCTCACCGGCTGGCTGCGCCTGCGGGAGTGAGACCCCTTGCCCCCACGATCACAGTCTTTTTTCACGGCCGGCGGGCGGTTACCTTGAGGCAAAGCGGTTGTCCGAACGGGGGAGACCCATGCGCCGACAGACCGCCAGCGCCGTGTTCGAGCTGCGCTGGGAGAGCGGGCTGGCCCGCCACACCGACATCACCTGCACCGACGGCCTGAACCTCTGGCGCGACTACCTGCCGCCGGGGCTCGAGGGGCTGGCGGAATCCGAGCCGGGCACGCGCCTGGAGACGGCGCTCCCGGAGGAGGAGCCGGTGCCGCCCCGCAGCCGCGACCGGGTGGTGAGCGTGGCGCCGGAGCAGTTCGACCGCCGGTTCCGCCGCGGCATGACCATCGAACCCCGCCTGGGACGCTTCTATCCCGTGGGCATCCTGCAGCGGCTCCCCGGCTACTCCCGCGGGGATCGCATGCCCTGCCGCTGCGTGGAGCTGGGGGAGAAGCGGCTGCGCTTCGATCTCAACCACCCCCTGTCCGGGCGCGACCTGCGCCTGGCCGGGGAGCTGGTGGCCCGGCACGATGCGGGCGGGCCGGAACACGGCGGACTGGCGCGGGACTGGGCGCTGGAGGCCACCAGCGGCGGACCGGGGATGCAGGCGCTGGAGCCTGACCTGGAGGTGGACTTCTGGTCCGACGATCCCTTCGCGCGCCTGGACGAGGAGCCCGACGGGCGCTTCTACGGCATCCCGCGCCTGGTGCACCACCTGGACGGCACCGCCCTGGCCCAGCTCGCCGCCTTCCACGGGCGCATGCTCCGGCCCGGCGGGCGGGTGCTGGACCTCATGAGCAGCTGGGTGTCGCACCTGCCGGAGACGCTGGCCCTCGACCGGCTGACGGGACTGGGCATGAACCGCGAGGAGCTGGAGGCCAACCCGCGCCTCGACAAGCGCCTCGTGCACGATCTCAACGCCGACCCGCGGCTACCCTTCGCCGAGGAAAGCTTCGACGCGGTCCTCTGCGCCCTCTCCGTGGAGTACCTGGTGCGGCCGCGGGAGCTGTTCCGGGAGGTGCGCCGGGTGCTGCGTCCGGGCGGCGCCTTCCTGGTCACCTTCTCCAACCGCTGGTTCCCGGGCAAGGCGATCCAGCTCTGGCCGCAGCTGCACGAGTTCGAGCGCATGGGCCTGGTGCTGGCCTACTTCCGCGACGCCGGCGGCTTCGAGGCGCTGGAGACCTGGTCCCTGCGCGGCCTGCCGCGGCCGGCGGAGGACAAGTACAGCGCCCGGCTGGGTGCCTCCGATCCCCTGTTCGCCGTCTGGGGCCGCCGGACCGGGGAGGCCGTATAATCCGGCACCCGGAGGGGGCGATATCCGCCCCGGACACGACTGGAGGATGACCATGGCCACACAGACCACCGCCGCGGGGCTGGTGATCGAGGATCTCGAGACCGGCACCGGCGCCCTGGCCACCGGCCGCGGCCAGACGGTGCGCGTCCACTACACCGGCTGGCTGGCCGACGGCACGCAGTTCGATTCCAGCCGCGACCGCGGCGAGCCCTTCAGCTTCCCGCTGGGGGTGGAGTTCGTCATTCGCGGCTGGGACGAGGGGGTGCCGGGCATGCGGGTGGGCGGCACCCGCCGCCTGACCGTGCCGCCGGAGCTGGGCTACGACTCCCGCGGCGCCGGCAACGTGATTCCGCCCGACGCCACGCTGGTGTTCGAGGTGGAGCTGCTCGACATCTCCGAGTGAGCCCGCCGCGCCGCCCGCCGCCATGAGCGCCCCGCCCCACCGCCCGGTCCGCGGCCGCGGCGCCCTGACCAATCCGGACAACCGCTTCTCCGCCGAGGCGCGCGCGGCGGTGGACGACGGCTGGGAAAGCCTGGAGGCGCCGCCGGGGCCGATCGCCACCACCCTGGAGCGGGACGCCAGCCGCACGGTCATCAGCCGGAACGACTCGCCCGACCTGCCCTTCGATCGCTCGGTGAACCCCTACCGCGGCTGCGAGCACGGCTGCGTCTACTGCTACGCCCGCCCCACCCACGCCTGGCTCGGCTACTCCCCCGGGCTCGAGTTCGAGACCCGGCTGCTGTACAAGCCCGGCGCGCCCGAACAGCTGGCCGCCGAGCTGGCCGCGCCCGGCTACCGCCCCGCGCCCCTGATGCTGGGCGCCAACACCGACGCCTACCAGCCGGTGGAGCGGGAGCTGCGCCTCACCCGGCGGGTGCTGGAAGTGCTGGCGGAGGCCCGCCATCCCCTGTTCGTGGTGACCAAGTCGGCGCTGGTGGAGCGCGACCTCGACCTGCTGGCCGAACTGGCGGAGCGGAACCTGGCCCGGGTGGCGGTCTCCCTCACCACCCTTGACCCGGAGCTGGCCCGGCGCCTCGAGCCCCGCGCGGCCGCGCCGACGCGGCGGCTGGAGACCATCCGCCGCGTCACCGCCGCCGGGGTGCCGGTGAGCGTGCTGACGGCGCCGGTGATCCCGGTGCTGACCGACCCGGAGCTGGAGCGGCTGCTGGCCGAGGCCCGGACGGCCGGCGCCCGCCATGCCGGCTACGTGCTGCTGCGCCTGCCCCACGAGACCCGGGAGCTGTTCGAGGAGTGGCTGCGGACCCACGCGCCGCTGCAGGCGGAGCATGTGCTGAACCGTATCCGCGACAGCCGCGGCGGCAAGGCCTACGACGCCGATTTCCGCACCCGCATGCGCGGCAGCGGCCCCTTCGCCGACCTCATCCGCCAGCGCTTCCGCCTCGCCGTCCGGCGCCTCGGCTACACCGACCCGGAGCCGCTCGCCTGCGATATTTTCCGTCCGCCCTTCCCGGGCGGCCAGCTGGGACTGTTCTGAGCCGATGACCGGACAGCATTTACAGGATCATTGGAAAGATGGTTTCGTCCGCAGATTACGCGGATTACGCCGATTGGCCGTGGTTCCGGAAACGCCGTGCTGTTCGCGTACGCAACCAGGCTCTTGAGAATGCACTTGGAGCAGAACCAGGATCAGCCTGTCCAAGGTATCCTGCAAGCCATTCGACTCAGACGTCTCGAACCTGAATCCATAATCTGCGCAATCCGTGTAATCTGAGAAGCCCGAGTCTTCTTTGCTGTTGTTACCGGGATATCCCGAAACCCGCCCGGAGGAGAGAGGAGGCCATGATGCCGAGCGTGCTCATCACCGGCGCCAGCCGCGGACTGGGACTGGAGTGGGCCCGGCAGTACGCCGGGGCCGGCTGGCGCGTCTTCGCCAGCGCCCGCCACCCGCTGGAGTCCCGGGAGCTGCAGGCGCTCGCCGCCGCCCACGATAACCTCACCGCCCACCGGCTGGACGTGACCCGCGACGGCGAGATACGGGCCCTGGCCTGGGAGCTGGCGGAAGAGCCGCTGGATCTCCTGGTCAACAACGCCGGGGCCTACTTCGAGAAGTACGTTCCCGACAGTCTCGGCCGCATCCGCTACGACCACTGGGAGGAGACCTTCCGCGTCAACACCCTGGGCCCGGTGCGGGTCACCGAGACCTTCGTGGAGCACCTGGCCCGCGGCGATGGGCGGCTGGTGGCGGCCGTCACCAGCCACATGGGCAGCATCCACGACATCACCGCGCCGGGCGACTACGCCTACCGCTCCAGCAAGGCGGCGCTCAACGCCGCCATGAAGGGCCTCGCCCACGAGCTGGAGCCCCGGGGCATCGGCGTGCTCCTGCTCCACCCCGGCTGGGTCCGCACCCGCATGGGCGGTCCCAATGGCCGCCTCGACTGCGAGACCAGCGTCCGCGCCATGCGCGAACTGGTGGCCAGCTACACCCCCGCCTGGAACGCCCGCTTCCTCCGCTACGACGGCACCGAAATCCCCTGGTAGGGGTTGATTGATAAATAGACTCAGAAATCAAGCTCGCGCAGGACGCGGAAGCCGGTGTCGTCGCTCTGGCGGCTGGGGAAGTCGCGCCAGCGGTTGGCGGAGCGCATCTCCACGGGCGGGAAGCTCCAGGCGCCGCCGCGGATGACCCGCTTGCCGCAGCCCGGCTTGTCGAGGGCACCGCCGTCGGCGGGCGCCTGGGCGAAGGTGTCGTAGTAGCAGTCGGCCACCCACTCCCAGACGTTGCCGGCGGTGTCGTAGAGGCCGAAGGGGTTGGGGGGAAACTCGCCCACCGGCGCGCTGCGCTCGCCATCCCAGAGCCCGTCGCAGCCGGCGCAGTTGGCCCGGGCGGTTCCGGCCTCGCTGCCCCACCAGTAGCGGGTGGTGGTCCCGCCCCGGGCGGCGTACTCCCATTCGGCGTCGGTGGGCAGCCGGTAGCGCTTGCCGGTCTGTTCGCTGAGCCAGGCGGTGTAGGCCCGGGCATCCTCCCAGGTGACGTTCACCACCGGCCGGTCGCCCCGGCCCCAGCCGCTGTCCTCGGGACAGGGACGGGCGGCGGCGGTGCAGAAACGGTCGTAGTCGGCGAAGGTGACCTCGTGCAGGCCGATGGCGAAAGGATGCTCGAGGCTGATATCGCTGACCGGCTGCTCGTCGAGATCGCCATCCCCCATCAGGTCGCCTCGCAGGAAGCGGCCCCCACGCAGCACCACCATCTCGGGACCGCTGTCGCCCCCCGGCAGACGATCGTGAAAGGTCCGACCGGCCAGCCGCCACGGCGTCTCCAGCAGTGCGCGCGACTCCGCCGGGGCGAGATCGGCGGGCAAGGCATCGAACATCACGCGTTTCACCGTGTTGACCGGTAGTGACAGCGCCTGGCCGTAGGCCGAGCGGGCGGCGATGCGGCCGTTGATGAGCTCGCCCCGGGCCATGGCGCCCGGGGTGTTGAACCGGGCCATCACCTGTGCCCGCTCCTCCGCCGCCTCGCTGCCGCCGGCCAGGCTCAGGGTCCGCAGCTGGTCCCGGTGCAGCATCTGCATGCTTTGGGCGGTCTTGATCAGGTAATCCCCGTCTACGATCCGCACCCGCAGACGATCCCCGTTGCGGAACTCCAGCAGGTCGGGGCCATCGAGCGCCACTCCCTCGGCGTCATGCTGCCGCCGCAGCAGTGCGACGGGAACCGCGCGCGCCTCCCCGCCCGCCTGGCGCAGGGTGAGGACGGCGGGCTCCGGCTCCCCCGACAGCCGTTCGCCCCAGATCGTCGTCAGGACGATTCCCGTACCGGCCGTCTCCACCCGCTCCACCTGCGCCACGGGCACATCGAAGATCCCCATGTCGTTGTGGATATGCAGGGTTTCGGTCACCGGCCCGGCACCGGGGTCCTCCCCGCCCGTCGGCTGTATCCCGATGGCCCACACTGCGGCCGGCAGGTGCAGGAACAGAAGCAGTGCCAACTTCGGACAACGATACCCTTGACCCATGCAGGCCCCTCCTCAGGAATCAGGTTCATCCGCGGGCATGGGTACGGCCCCGCCCTCACGCCGGAGGGTGGCCCGCGCCCACTCCAGGACGGGCTGCAGCCGCGCCGGCAACAACTGCCCGGCGGCGTCCTCGGCAACCCAGCGGAACTCGTGGTGCTCCGGGCGACCCAACTCCGGATTGACCGGCAGGGTCACCTCGCCCCGGCGCGCTTCCGCCAGATAATATCGCGCCACCTTTCCCCGGCCATAGGGGGCCGTTTCGCACCAGCCATGCCCCCAGCGGAAACGGAGCTCCCGCAGCCCGGTCTCCTCGGCCACCTCTCGGCGGGCGGCGGTCAGCGGGGCTTCGCCCGCTTCCACCTCGCCCTTCGGGAAATCCCAGTTGCCCCAGGCGCGCAACAGCAGGCAACGCCAGCCGTCCGGCCACCGCCGCACCACCACCACGCCCGCGGAGAGCTTGTGAACAGGCTCCATTCCCTGCCTCAGCTGGAAGAGAGACGCTCCGCCGGACGGCTGTCGCTGTCGTAGAGGGTCAGCTCCCAGCGCTGCTCATCCATGGCGTGCCGCAGGATGTAGACCCCGCCGCCCCGCGCCCGCACCTTGAAGTAGCGGTGGGTCGGCGCCAGCCAGCGATCGATGATCTCGTCCACCTCCAGCCAGCGCCCGCCCAGGCGGAAACGCACCGGGCTCTCCTCGCCCCGGTAGCCGGCATAGCACTCCACTTCAAGCGCAAGAACCTCGCGCGACTCCACGCCCTGGTCCGGCCCGCTCCCGGTGTCATCCGCCATGGTCCGCCCCTCCGTCGCCGGTTGCAGCCCGCACCCTCCCGGCACCGATGCTTCCGCGGCCGGGATGGCGATCCACCCGTGCATTCCTGGGAAGTATGGTCCATGGCGCCGCCCGGCGTGGACCCACGCTTCCTATACTGAGGTTCAGGAGGGCGACAAATGCAGGTTCATGACTGGAATGCGGTGATCACCGTGCGGGAAGGCGGTTTCCGCGACGCACTGACGCTGCTCGCCGCCCTGGGCGCGGTGGCGCGCACGCCCTTCTACAATGTCCTGGTGATGCGCTGCGACGACCCGCTGGAACTGCTGCCCGCCGTGGAGGCGGCCACCCGCACGGCGCCGGCGCTGGCTGCCGCGCTCGCCCGCGTGGTCCCGGTGGAGCACACCTTCGGCTTCCAGAGCCCGGCGAGCTTCGAGGCGCAGGCCCGGGAGGCCGCCCGGGCGTGGCTCGAACCCCTGGGCGGCAGCCGCTTCCACGTGCGCATGCACCGGCGCGGCTTCCACGGCCGCCTCTCCAGCCAGTACGAGGAGCAGTTCCTCGATCACTTCCTGCTCGAGGCCCTGGAAGCCCGGGGCACGCCGGCCCGCATCGACTTCGATGATCCCGACGCCATCCTGGCGGTGGAGACGGTGGGACAGCGGGCGGGGCTGTCGCTGTGGACCCGGGAGGCGCTCCGGCGCCACCCGCTGCTGGGTCTCGACTGAGGCCCGTGTGCGCGAGTCCCGGCCCATGCAGGAGATCCTCACCCTCGACGGTTCCCAGGGCGAGGGGGGCGGTCAGATCCTGCGCACCGCCCTCGCCCTGTCCCTGTGCCTGGGCCGGGCCGTTCACCTCGACCGCATCCGCGCCGCCCGCGCCCGCCCGGGATTGCGCCCCCAGCACCTGGCGGCGGTGAAGGCCGCGGCGCTGCTCAGCGGCGCCCGGGTGGAGGGCGCCGAACCCGGGTCGATGGAGCTGCGCTTCACGCCGGGCCCGGTGCGGCCCGGCGAGTACCGGTTCGACATCGGCACCGCCGGCAGCACCACCCTGGTGCTGCAGACCCTGCTCCCGGCCCTGGCCACCGCGCCGCAATCCAGCCGCCTGGTGCTGGAGGGCGGCACCCACAACCCGCTCGCCCCCAGCTTCGCCTTCCTCGAACGGGCCTACCTGCCGCTGCTGCGCCGGATGGGCGCCCGGGTCGCGGCGCGCCTGCTGCGGCCGGGCTTCTACCCGGCCGGGGGCGGCCGTCTGGAGGTGGAAATCGAACCCGCCGCCGCCCTCTCGCCCCTGGTGCTGGAGGAGCGCGGGCGACTGCTGGGCATCCGCGCCCATGCGTTGATCGCCCGCCTCCCCCACCACATCGCCGAGCGTGAGCTGGCGGTCCTGGCCCGGACCCTCGATCCGCCACCGGAGGCCAGCTGGGTGGAGGCCGTGACCGCCAGCCGCGGACCCGGCAACGCCGTGGTGGTGGAGGTGGAGAGCCGGGAGATCACCGAGGTCTTCACCGGCTTCGGGGAACGGGGGGTGCCGGCGGAGACGGTGGCGGGCGGGGTGGCCGTTGCGGTGCGCCGGTACCTGGCGGCCGGCGTCCCGGTGGGCGAGTACCTGGCGGACCAGCTGCTCCTGCCCCTGGCGCTGGCCGGCGGCGGGGCCCTGCGCACCCTGCGCCCGACCCGGCACACGCTCACCAACATCGCGGTGATCGAACGCTTCCTGCCGCTGCGCTTCCGGCGCGAGGAGATCGCCGCGGACGACTGGCGGATTGCCCTTGCGGGCGACTGATCCCCGGCGCCCCGCCGGCAGGCCGGGCGGTCAGGGCCGCTCTTGCCGCTCGCGGCGCTGCTCCCGGGTCACCAGCCGCACCAGCTCAACCATCCCCTCCGCCAGCAGGTCCAGCAGGTCGTCCACGGTGAGGATGCCGAGCAGCAGACCGCCCGCATCCACCACCGGTACCCGCCTGACCCCCGCCGCGCGCATCTCCGCGAGGGTGTCCAGCAGATCGTCGTCCTCGCGGGCGGTCACCAGCTCCCCGCTCATGATGTCCGCCACGGTGAGGCCGGCGGGCGCCACATCCTGGGCCAGCACTTCCACCACCAGGTCCCGGTCGGTCACGATGCCGACCGGGGTGCGCCGCCCCTCATGCTCTTCCACCACCACCAGGTCACCCACGTGATACTGGCGCATCAGGCGGGCGGCCTCGGCGATGCCGGTGGCGCCGGTCACCACGATCACCTCGCGGTTGCAGATCTCTCCCACGGACATGTCAGCGCCCCTCCGCTTTCCCGGTCCGCTCCGCCGGATGTGTCCAGGCGACACCCCGCGCTGCGAGCCAGGCGGTAAAACATGCGTTCTTCTCCTCCAGGGAGCAGGCCGGAGGCGGTATGTCGAGCCAGTGGCCGTACGCCTCCGGCAACTGCGGCCGGACACCCTCCGCCAGGTCGTCCCAGGGTCCGTCCTTCCCGGCAGCGTTCATCGGCCAGCCTCCACGCGCTCCACTTCACCCAACAGTATCGTCCCTGCAATCCCGATCGGCCACCGCGACAGGAAAGTAAAAATCTGTGAACAAGCCATCAGTCCGCTTGTGGTATTACCAACCACGGTGTTTATTTTTGAATGTCTGCAGTTCCAGTACCGGTTGTCTCGGAAGTTCATTCAGTAACCTCCCTGAAATTCCAGTACTTGCAGCACAGCCCGTGTTTCGCGCGGCGCGACGGCCCGGCGCGGAAGCAGGCACAAATTCCGTTTCGTGAATTTCGAGTGAGGTGAATCACATGGCGACTGGCAAGATCAAATGGTTCAACGACTCCAAGGGTTTCGGTTTCATCGCCCCGGACGATGGCAGCGAGGACGTGTTCGTGCACTACTCGGCCATCCAGGGCTCCGGCTTCCGCACCCTCAAGGAAGGCCAGTCGGTGACCTACGAAATCCAGCGTGGCCCCAAGGGCCTGCAGGCGGCCAACGTCGTCCCTTCCTGAGAACGGTTTCCCCCGCTCTCCCCGAAACCCCGCCGCCGGCGGGGTTTCCTTTTTCCGTTCCCGGCCCTCAGGCGACGCCGCGGCCCAGGAACGCGGCGAAGACGCCCAGCCAGTGTACTGCGCCACTCTTGGAGGTACTTTCAGAGCCCCCCGAAAGCGCCAGGACAAGGCGCAGTGCGCAGGCAATGGTTGTTTCCCTTGTCAAGCGCTGCAACGCCGTCATGGTGCTTTCGGGGGGCTCCCTGCGGGCGAGCCGCTGGCCGGCCATCTGCGGCGTTGCGCTTGCTTGAAAGGGGACCTGCCCTTCCTGCGCAAGCGCGCCTTGCATCTGACCGGCCGACGACTCGCTGAATGGGCCTCCAAGAGTGGCGCAGTACACTAGAGCAGGGTCAGGGGAATGCCCGCCCGGGCGAACTCCAGGAATCCGAGGCTCGTGCCGCCACGCCGTTCCGCGGCCTGGATGATGATCACGTTGCTCGCCGCCCCCGGAACCAGGAGATTTCCCGCCAGCGTGCTGGCGGCGGCCAGCGCCAGCAGCAGCTGGGGCGGGAGGCCGTGCTGGCGCGCCAGCAGCAGCATCAGCGGCGTGCCGATGATGGCCAGGGTGTCGTTCATCAGCAGCGCCGAGGCCAGACCCGAGCCGGCCAGGACCGCCAACACCAGGCCTCCGCTGCTGCGGACTCGGCGCAGCAGGCGGTAGCTGACGAAGAACAGGTAGCCGCTCTCCACCAGCGCCTCCCCCACGACGAACATCCCGAACAGGAACAGCATCACATCCCAGTCGATGGCGTCCCGGGCGTGGGCCGGCGTGGTGGCACCGGTCAGCAATACGATTACCGCGCCCGCCAGCATGGCCTGCCAGATGGCGACCCGCAGCGCGCCGGCCCGGCGGACCACGATGAGCGCGAGCACCCCCAGGAGGACAGGGACGGGCAGGTCGGACACGGGCGTCAGATGGCGACGGGGAGGGGCCGGTCGGGCTCCCGCGGCGGGATCCCGGCGCGTTCCAGGTAATCGAGGATGTGCCGCCCCAGGGAGATGCCGCGTCCATTCAGCGCCTGGTTGCCGAACAGGACATTGAACTCCAGGAAGTAGGGCTGGCCGTCCACCAGCGCCAGGTCGAACCCGGCGTGGTCGATGCCGAGCTCCGCGGCCACCCGCTCGGCCAGCGCCAGGGTCTCGGGCGGCACCCCGTCGAAGCTCACCCCGCCGCCCCGGGCCACGTTGTTGTGGAAAGCGCCCTCGGCCCCGATGCGCCAGTAGGCGGATACCGCCCGCTCGCCCACCACCACCACCCGCAGGTCCCGCTCCAGGGGCAGGTACTCCTGCACGTACAGCACCTCGCTCCGGGCGGCGTAGTCGAGGAACCGGCGCCGGTCCTCGATCAGGTGCACGCCGCGGCCCATGGAGTTGCGCGGCTCCTTGGCCACGAAGGGGAAGGAGAACTCCTCCAGCACCTGCTCCACGTTCGCGTCGGTGGCCGCACGGATCACGGTGTGGGGGAGATGGCCGGGACAGACCGACCACAGGGCCCGGGTCATCTCCACCTTGTCATGGCCGAGATGGTAGCTGGCCAGGCTGGGGAAGATGCGCCGCTTCAGGCCGTAGACCAGGGCGTTGACCTGCCAGTACTCCGGAAACAGCACCCAGTCGGCCTCCAGCAGGATGTCCCGGTGGCGGAACACCTCCTCGGGCTTGATGTAGGTGATCCCCGGTATATCGAGGCTGCGATAGGGATTGAACGAGACCAGCCGCATACGACGATACGACCATAGGTGGTTGAGGGCGCGGGTATTCTATTCCCGCCGCGGTGATTGGCAAGGGAAATTTAAGGCGGGGACGAGGGGTAAGGTGTTCCGTGTTCCGTGTTCCGTGTTCCGTGTTCCGTGTTCCGTGTTCCGTGTTCCGTGTTCCGTGTTCCGTGTTCCGTGTTCCGTGTTCCGTGTTCC
>Ga0209270_1000411_pt1 | contig 97510 bp, 82 predicted proteins | sample MTBAKSrepl1MetaG_FD_187456 | JGI IMG/M metagenome (GOLD analysis project Ga0209270, IMG submission 187456) | Enrichment culture microbial communities from Arthur Kill intertidal strait, New Jersey, USA, that are MTBE-degrading - MTBE-AKS1... | ecosystem: Environmental > Aquatic > Marine >...
CAGATCACACTAGGCAAATCAAATTTACCGTACGCACAATCATCTTACTCCCTCCCTCTAAAAACATGCCAATCCTCAAACAGAAATGGATAACTCAGGAGGAGGGCCGGGGGTGAGGGTCATTTTTCCGTGTAAGGGAAAGGCAGATCAACCCTACGAAAATTATAATTTATCGTGCACATAATCATCCTACTCCCTCCCCCTGAAAGCTCGCCAATCCTCAAACAGAAATGGATAACTCAGGGGGAGGACCGGGAGTAATGAGGAGGATTAGGGAGGAGCTTGGGGAAAATTGGAGAAGATTGGATCCAGAATAGCTAAAATCACGAATTTCTCCCTTGACAAATCCAGTTGTATTAGTGTATTATGTCTCTAATACACTAATACGGAAGGAATTATGAATTTCAATCCAACCATTCCGATTTACCTGCAAATCATGGACAGTATTAAAAAAGATGTCTTGTCCGGTACTTTAGCTGCAGGAGAACGCCTCGATTCCGTCAGGGGGCTGGCTGTGAAATTCGGTGTCAATCTCAACACGATGCAGCGCGCCTGTTCGGAGTTGGAACGTGAAGGTCTGATTCAAACCCAGAGAGGTATCGGTAGCTTCGTCACGCAGGACAAATCCATCCTGAAAGCCCTGGAAAGGGAAATGGTGGACCAGAAAGTAAAAGAATTTCTGGAAGAAATGCGCAGCGCCGGGTTAACAGATAAAGAAATACTAACTGCTATTGAAAAGGGATTCAAGAAATGAACGCGAATTTAAATATCTTCGGTCTTACCAAGAGCTTCGGCAGCCAGCTTGCCCTGGATGATATCCATATGGAAATCCAGCCGGGGCGGATTGCCGGGTTGATGGGCCCCAATGGCGCCGGGAAGACCACCATACTCAAGACTATAATGCAAATATACAAGCCCGATGCGGGCAATATTATCCTCAACGGTATTCCGCTGAATCATAACTCCCGGCAGGAAATTGCCTATTTACCGGATCATAACCACTTATTCAAATGGATGCGCGTTCGCGATGCTATTGCTTACTACAGGGATATGTTCGCGGATTTCGACAGTGAAAAATCCAAAGAACTATGTGACTTTCTGAAAATCGACCCACAAGCATGTGTCCGTACGCTGCCGTCCGGCATGCTCGAACGGACCCTGATCATGCTCACCTTTTCGCGCAGGGCAAAACTCTATCTGTTGGATGAACCCATCGGCGGCATCGATCCGCTGGCCCGGCAGAAAATCCTGCAAACCATCCTGTCCGGCATGAATGAAGACAACTCGGTCCTATTGGCCACCCATCTGGTCAGTGAAGTCGAGACCATCCTCGATGATGTGTTCTTCCTGGATAAGGGCTGTTTATTGGCGTCGGATTCGGCCGAAAATATTCGCGAACAACGCGGCAAATCAATAATGGAATATTACCTGGAGGTTTTTGAAAATGTTTAGTCTTCTGAAATGGAATATCACGGACTATATTAAAAGGAACACCTGGATCCTGCTCGGCATTGCCGCCAGCTTGTTGTGTGCCGCCCTGCCGCGCAACAACATTGGGTTGCTTAATAATCTTCTGATCGGGCTCGCTTCCATTTCCGGTTTTATCTTTTTCCAGGCCGGCATCCTTACTTCCTTCCTGTTTGTTTTCCGCTGGGCTGAAAACGACAGTGTGGAGCTGGAACTATCACTGCCGGTTTCTTCTCGTAAACAGGTCGCGGTTAAATTGCTGACGGGAGCCCTAATCAATTTCCTTTCACTGATCTTCCTGCTTCAGCTTTTTCTATTGATCGGCAGATTTTCCAGCAGTTCTTACCAGTGGATCACAGGGGAACATTTGAAAGGGATTCTGGGTTGGGTCGCGTTCCTGACTTTTATGGAAAGCAGTGTCCTGTTTGCCTACATTTTTTCTCACAGTTACCGAATGACGCGCCGTGCTCCTGACCTTTTCACCGCCTTGGTCAGTCTGGTACTGATCGGCACGGTCGTGGTCTGCACAGTTGTAATCATGGCAGTAACCGATCAGCTCATCGCGCCCACTTTCAGTACGGATTCCATTCTGACGGTGGAAGGCAACCTGCAAGTCTTTTCGTTCACCCTTCCAAATTGGGTATTCTTGAGCCTTATTCTACTCGAGTGGTTGGCGGGCAGCCGCTTGCTTCAAAAACGTTTCCAGACAAGTTGAGGCTTGCAGCCAAGGCGAAATATATGGACTCCATAAAAACTTTGGACTGAATAACTCTCTAAAGCTCCTATAAAACTAAACAATGGATATTTTCATCCGTCTTCTGGCCGGAGGGCGAAGCGTTGCCAAAAATAAATTAATAAAGGAAATAAAAATGAGTAAATTTAAGAATTTCGTATATAACCATCCAGTGATCATCGTGATCGCGTTGATCCTGCTGTCAACCGTCTTGACAGAGATCCGTTTTGAAGATAATTTGACCGACCTCATGGACTTCCAAAGCGCATCTTATTTAGTGGGCATCATCGAGCAAGGTGGAGTAAGCATATTACTGGTAATCCTGCTTGGAAAGCTCGGTTTATTGGAAGCGGCCGGTTTTACCAATCCTTCCCGATGGAAACAGGTCTGGTTGATCTGGCCCATCCTGCTCTATTCCGTTCTGAATGGTGGAACTTCCCCGTTCGATGGAACGCTGACCATAGACACCGGCAAGCCGCTCTTAATCGTTCTGTATATCCTGCTTTACCTTTCCGTAGGCTTTATAGAAGAGATCGTCTTTCGTGGAGCGACCCTTTCCGTATTATTGAATAAATGGGGCGGATCGCGCAAGCAAATCTATTGGGTGGTAGTGCTTTCCAACGTAGCCTTTGGCGGCCTGCACCTCGTCAACCTGATCATGGGAAGAAGGACGCTGCTGTCAACCGGTGCACAGGTCCTGTATGGTACCTTCTTTGGTGTGTTTTTTGCCGCCTGCTTTCTGCACAACAAATCCAACTGGCCGGTCATCTTTGGTCATGCCTTGTTCGACCTGAGCGGTAACTTCTCCGATATCGCCGTCGGCAGCCAAACCTTCGACCAGGTCATGGACCTCACCTGGCAAAATGCTTTGGTCACCACCCTGATTACATTGCCATTGCTGGTCTATGGGTTGGTGCTCCTGCGCAAGGTGGAACCAATCACTCCAACGCTGAGCTTGGAAGAATAACACAACCCGACTCTTCTTTGCTGCCCCCCGGTTGCGTCGAAGCCGTGATCGGGGGGGGTGTATCATCAAACAGGGTTTTAATGAAGAAATCCACCCGTAATGAAACCTTTCCAACTTGAAAACAAATGACGCGCGTTAATAAGGACATATCTACTCACTTCATCCGTGTTTATCCGTGTTCATCTGTGGTGAATCTTTTTAGGTTATATTCGAGAAATCTGACAGCTCACTGCTGAAAACCAACTTGGCTGATTGGAGAAAGGTTAGGGAGTGGCAAAAGGAAGGTTATGAAAAGTCTATTTATTGCCACCATCTGTGTGTATTAAAAACATAATCCGTGTTCATCTGTGGCAAATCAACCAGGTATAAAAAGCGGAGCAAAGGAAGAATAGACAATCGCCTGGCCTCGACTACGCGCTATAATTACCCCATTATTGATAACGTCTGGAGGCTCACCCATGACTCAATTTGACCTGCTCATCCAAAACTGCCACGTCCTGCTCCCCGATTTCACCGTCCTGCCCAACGCCGCCATAGGCATTAAAGACAGCCGCATTGCTCTGATTGAGGCCGAGCCTTCCGACACCGGCACTTATGAAGCCAGGGAGATCCTCGATGGCGACGGCAAGCTGGCCATGCCCGGCTTTGTGGATGGCCATACCCACGCCGCCCAGCAGCTCCTGCGCGGCAGCGTCGTGGACGAACTCCCCATGGTCTGGACCCGCATTCTGGTGCCCTTCGAAAGCAACCTCACTCCCGAAGATGTTTACAGAGGCGCCCTGCTCTTCTGTTTGGAGAATCTCAAAGCCGGTACCACCACCTTCGCCGATGCCGGCGGCCCCTTCATGGACATGGTCGCGCGCGCTGCCATCGAAACCGGCATCCGCGGGGTTATCACCCGTTCCACCATGGACACCGGCAGCGACATCCCGGATGGCATGAAGGAATCCACCGACGACGCCATTCGCGGTACCGAGCAGCTATATAAGGATTGGAATGACAGCGGCGAGGGCCGTGTGCGTATCTGGTTCAGCCTGCGCCAGGCCATGACCTCCACGCCCGCCTTGATGGAAGCGGTTGCCGGACGTTCCAAAGAACTGGGCACCGGTGTGCACATCCATTTAGCCGAACACCTGGCAGAAGTCGCTCACTGCCTGACCAACTACAAAATGCGCCCCGCCCAATGGTTTGACCATTTCGGCTTGCTCGGCCCCAACCTGATCGCCGCTCACTCCGTACGCCTCTCCGACCAGGAAGTGCTGCTGATGGCCGAGCGCGGCGCCAACCCCGTGCACTGTCCCCAATCCAACTTGGGCAACCACGGTTTCAGCAAGACGCCGCTCTTCATGGCCCTGGGCGCCAACATCGCATTAGGCACCGATGGCGCCGCCACCACTCGCCTCAACCTGTTCGAGCCCATGCGCCTGCTGAAGTACGCCATGCAGGCCCGCCACGGCGTCGAGATCAACGATCCCCTCACGCTGCCCGCGCTGGATGTGCTCAAAATGGCCACCCAGGGCGGCGCCAAAGCGGTCATGATGGAAAAAGAGATTGGCAGGCTGGAAGTGGGCTATAAAGCCGACATCATCCTGCTTGACATAAATAAACCTCACCTCTCCCCCACCGCCCACCTGCCCAAAACCATCGTCACCGCGGCCGGCCCGGATGACGTTGTGGATGTCATCGTGAATGGCCGCTTGCTGGTGCACGACGGCGAATTCCTGCTGATGGATGAAGATCAGATCCGCCAAGATGCCGGCCAGGCCATGCTCAGCGTCGGCCGGCGTGCCAACCTCAGCCTGGAGTCGCCTTACCTGGACTAAGACGTTCTTTGTTATTCGCTGGCGGAAAGGATAGTTTCTTTCCGCCTTTTTTTATAGTGAAACCTGGGAATCAGTCCGCTGGCCCAAATGCAACCTCAACGTATCGGGCTGTGTCGTCCGGAACATCCGGTTCCTGATCGGTGCGTTGAGGTTGAAACTGATCCTGTAATTCCTCGTCCGGATCTTGTGGATACTTGCGTTTATTCTTGGCCAGATTTCCTAAACTCGTCATAATATCCACACAAGGAATGGGATTCTTTTTATTGTGGGTTCCCCACTTTGTGGATACCACCACTTCGGTTTGCCCTGGGATAACCATTTTCTCTACGATCTTCTTGAAACCTTGTTTCTCAAATGGCGTTCCATTAATACTGCCGTGATGGCTGATTTTAAAATAGTCCAAGGGCTTGAGAAGAACATTTTTTACTTCGGGAATTCCGTACATGACATCCCAACAACAGTTTTTCCTTCCTTCTTCCATTCCCTTGCCATCCCACTCGGCATCCCCGGTAAATAGCAGCCTTCGTCCCTTCCATTCCAAAAGCAGCACAACGCTGGTGTTGTTTTTCAAATGTCCTTCTTCCTCGGTAAATTCCAATACGGAATAGAGCATTCGATTTTGGAGCGCCCGGAATTCTTTCTCACTGATATTTTGCGGAAGCTTATCGAGAACTTCACCTGTTTTCGTTGAAGCGGAGCCTATTTCTGATTCCACTTCAGCAACTCCTTCGTGATAAGCCGATAACCGCAATGCATTCATGTGAACCAGGGATTTATAATCTTCTGTTATCCGCCCCAGGTAGTATTTGTCGATATTCCATTCCGGGGCTAACACGCGCAAATGTGTATTTGAATCATTAAACCCGCAAAAGGTTGCCACGCCCTCAACAATTTGAAAATCATACCTGTCCAGGTCTATTGATTCTTTTCCCATGTCTCGGGAAATATACAATGGATAAAGGGCATCGATCTGATTAAATTCAGCGAAATTCACACGCAGGTTTTCAAGCGCGGTTGCGTTGCTCACACTTCTCATTAACAAATCCCGAGCCTCCTGCGAGAGCTTCAATCCGGGACGTTTCAACAACAGTCTCGCTTCTTCGTCGGCAGCGTTCTGAAACGCCTGCGCTTTCTCAGCCTGCTCATGATCGGGATTCATAAAAACTGGCAGCCAGATACGATCGATCGCGGCCTTTTCAAACCTTTTTTTCTCGAACCCATTGATGTGATCAAAATGCGGGTGGGTTACAACCAATAAATGGATGTGCTTTTTTCCATCCGCTTCCTTCGGCAGCTTTGAAATAATATGGTCAATGGCATCCGTAGGCTTTTGTCCTCCCTGAACCGTATCTTTGCTTCCGCAATCAATCACGACGTTGGAAGATTGTTCGCCATCCGGAACGCGCACGTAGATACAATCTCCAAAGCCAACATCATAAACTCGCACTACCAATTTCTCTTCCATCGCTACCTCCTTATGCATCACCCCAGTGGCGGAAATTTGGCCTGACTTCCATCCGAATCGTTCCGTCACTTCTGGTCGATGTGCAAACCGGTTTACTGGTTTTCTCGATTTCGAAACGGTCATCATCAATAAATCCGAAATAGCCTCTTTCCAAACGGTTTTTTATGTAATCCAATAGGTCATCTTTGCGCTTTTGCCCGGCCTCGACCTCTTGTTTACAATGAGACCTTATTCGTTTGCGAGATGTCTCCTGTTTCCCGCAGCCGGGCTTCCTCATCCAGGATAGTACATTGCCGCGGTCGTCAAAGACAATTGTTCCGCCGCACTGAAGCGATGCACTCTCACCGTTCAAATGACCAAACTGTTTTCCTTTTAGAGGAACATCTTCACGCCAGGTATATTGCAGGATGATTTCGCGTGGATGTTTGCTGCCGTTCGGCAGGGTCTTATCCGTTTGGTACAGTTCGCTGACGGAGATATCCTGATTTGCCGGAATACACAACTGCCGTCTGTTTTGGTTGATGAAATGATAGGCATCGGTTCGGGAGAGCATAATCCGCCTAATATCGTATGGGTAAAAATTCAGGCTTTCCACATCCTCGCAGCATTCCTCGCAATACACTCCCCTTTGTATGAATACATCCCGCATAATCTCTCGAAATTGGTATTTATCATCCGGGTAGATAACCTGATCGGCTTGCAGCACCGCCCTGGCATAGTCGCTGAATTGCACATCCGCTGGGGGGAGAAAATCAAGAGGTTGAAAAACAATCCGCTGGAAGCGCATCACCGCCCACCACAGCAATTGATATACCGAATCACCCCGCTCTTCTTTAATTAATATTTGTTTACGTTTTGCGACGATCCTGCTCAGGATCTCCCACATGGCCCCGGTAAGTACTTTCGACCACTCATATGGACAGAATTTGTCTTTTACGGATTCAACCGTATCTTTTGCTAAAGCACTGCGGATATATTCCTTCCCGGTTGAATATCGGCTGAATCCTTCGGCCAGGTTGGCGACCACGGATTCTTTTGCGATGTTCCCCTGAGTTTGTTCTGCCATTATCTGGCGCAAATTGTTATTGCGCAGCGCACTAAATACGGCCGTTATATCGGCAATGAATTCGTGAAAAGCAGTGGTCTGCAAGGAACTGTCCTCAAGATAATAGGGGCGCAAACCATCCAGAATGGCATGGCCGGTTTCATGCGCGATAATATCGTGATCGAGGCAGGTATAAATCCGCTCATTTTCCGGACCGAAGTAATAGAGTTGTATGGATTTGCTGTGGCGATCGTAGAAAGCATTATCCATATAACCTGCATGCGGCACAATAATCAATCGGTTCCCTTCGAAACCCCATGGTGCCGAACGGCCCAGCACAAATGAGGTTTCGAACATGCTGAGTATGCTCTGGACAATAGCCCAGACATTCACCTGGTGGAATTGCCATAAATCTTTATGCTTTTCTGCCAAACGGACATTTCCCGTTTGTTTGCTAATTTCAAAACAACCTTCTTTCCCATTCCAAATAACGGCAGGTGCCAGCACGTTCAGATCAGCATCGTAATCCACCACAGCAATTCTTGAACTGGTTGGCCCGTTCATTAATTCCGGTTCGCGCGCAACCTGGATTTCACTGAGAACCTGTTTTTTCAGTGTCCCTGAAGCATATGGGTCTTGAATATATACTTTCACAGGAATGACCATACCCAGAGCTGCTTTATTGTCTTTTGATAATAAGTGATTGGCCTGATACAGGTTAATATAATCCGTTACATTCCATTTACTTTTCATCATTCTTTCCTCCTCTATTCCTGGGAAAATAATTCTGCCATGAGCGCGGTTGGTAAATATTTAAATGGAAATATTTGAAATGGAATTATTCAATGGAATCTTTGTTAGTCCACCCCGGCGAGACATGCAAGCGCTTCGCTTTCTACTTTACATTAATTACATGGTAATTTCAAGCGCCGTGAAAAACGCCAGAGTCTCCAAAACCAAGCGTATTTTTTAAACAGAAGGAGTTATAAACCTACCGTTATAAAGACGATTGTTGGTTATCTATTTGACACAGTGTTAATGTTTATTGCATTGGACTATACATACAATAAACATGGTTGATTTACATTGAGGAGATATTAAATGAAAATCTTTATGATCGGCGGTACAGGCCTTTTGGGAAGCGAAGCTGCCAGAGAGTTAATTGACCGGGGCCATTCTGTGACCTCGATTGCCCTGCCGCCTTTACCCGCAGGGGCCGAATTGCCGCCCAAAATGAAAATCGAATACGGTAATTACCTGGATATGACCGATGCTGAAATCAAAACTCATTTCAAAGGCTGTCAGGGATTTATCTTTGCCGCGGGTGTGGATGAAAGGGTTGAAGGCGCGCCTCCCATTTATAACATGTATAAAAAGTACAACATTGACCCGATCAAACGCCTGCTGCGGCTGGCGAAAGAATCCGGTGTTAAACACGCGGTTATCCTCGGCTCTTACTTTGTTTATTTCAACAAGATTTGGCCTGAAATGGAACTCGCGAAATGGCATCCATATATCCGGGCCCGCAAAGACCAGGAGGAAGCCGCGCTCTCATTTGCCGATAGCAAATTCGATGTGGCTGTCCTCGAACTGCCTTATATCTTCGGCACCCAACCCGGGCGCAAACCGGTGTGGGTTTTTCTGGTGGAAAGCCTCCGGAAGATGAAGGGTGTGACGTTGTACCCCAAGGGCGGCACTACCATGGTAACCGTCCGCCAGGTGGGTGAAGCTGTAGCCGGAGCGATGGAGCTGAATAAGGGCGGGAATGCTTATCCCATCGGTTACTACAATATGACCTGGAAAGAGATGATTACGATCTTCCATAAATACATGGGGGTACCGAAGAAACCCATCATCACTATTCCCAATTGGCTGTTTACGTTGAACAGCAAGAATATTCTTAAGGAACAGCAGGCTCATAATATCGAAGGCGGCCTCAACCTCCTCAAATTTACCGATCTGCAAACATCCAACGAATTTATCGACAAGTCCCTGGGCTGCGAACCGTTGGGCGTTCAACCGGATGACATTGACAAAGCCATCGGTGATTCGGTTAAGTTGAGTCTGGAGATTTTGGAAAATAAAATTAAAACTGTGGGCATGAAAGCTGAATAAGCTTTTAAAATAGAAAAACCTGTAAACCGGCCGAACCCATCAATGGGCGATACGGTTTACAGGAATTGTTCCGCTTATATACCTTCCAACTGTTTCCTGATTTCAGGTTTTACTTCCCCTTTTACAAACGAGGCAACCATAGCCAGCAAGGCAAACACGCCGGCTACCAAAAAGGTTATGTGCAGCGCGTAAATGAACGAAGCTTGTTCTACCTGTAGGCTGGTCAAACCTTTGGCCGCATTGAACACTTCCGCCTTCTTGGACAAAAGTGAAAAAAGCGACCCGGAAATGGCCACGCCAAAAGCCATGCCAATGTTTCGCATGGTTGCCAGCATGCCCGATGCCGTTCCGCGATTTTGCGGAGGTACGTTGCCCAGCACCGCGCTGTTGTTGGGAGTTTGGAACAGGCCCGACCCCATACCGGTGATCGCCATTGACACGATGATGTAAGCTGTAGTTGTATGCTCATCCAGAAAGCTCAGCATAAACAATCCGCATGCCATGACAGCCATGCCGGCCGTGCTCAGGTAGCGGCTGTCGTATCGGTCGGACAGCATTCCGCTGATGGGCGCCACCACCAATGAAGCCAGCGGCAGGGGAATATAAAGCAGGCCGGCTGTTGCCGGCGTGAACAGCCTCAATTTCTGCAGGTAAAAAGGGACCAGGAAGGTCATAATGAATTGCGCCAAAAAACTGAACGCCGCTGCCACATTGCTGGCTGCGAACACCCGGTTTTTGAATAAAGCAATATCCAAAATTGGGTGCTCGGATTTTAATTCCACCAATACAAAAGTTACCGCGGTAATCAATCCCACACCAAGCATGGCAAAGAGAAATAGGGGGCTCAAACTTGAATCGCCCGACGTTTCCAGGGGAAAAATGATCAGGATTAACGCAGCAGAGATCAACAAGCTGCCGATCTTGTCAAAGGGGGCTGAGCGGCTCTTTTGATCATTCGGGATATTTCGGACAACAAAATAAATTGCCGCAAGGCCAATGGGGATATTGATAAAGAAGATACTGCTCCAATGGAATACAGTCACTAAAAAACCACCCAGCACCGGCCCGGTAACCAACGCGATGGAAACAGCGACAGCGGTAAAACTAAGCGCCTGGCCGCGCCTTTCGGGGGGAACCGAATTGGTGATAATCGCCGGTCCCGCGGAAAACATCATCCCGGCCCCCAGTGCCTGTAGAATCCGGAAAGAAATCAATTGGGTGATACTGGCGGCCAGACCGCACAACATCGAACTGATAGTAAAGATCACCATACCAACCAGGTAGAGCTTCTTCTGGCCGTACAGGTCGGACAACCGGCCAAAAGTAAGCAGCAAACTGCTGACCACCAGTAAATATGCCGTGATAACCCACTCCACCATGGATAAAGAAACCTGAAAGAAATCCTGAATAACCGGTATGGCTACATTGACAATACTGGAATCCAAAGCCGCCATAAAGGTCCCTACTGCTACCGTTAACACGATGATCCAATAATTTCTATTTTCTAAACGCTGCATCGACTTCCTCTTCTATCAGTAAAATATTCTGGAATTACGGTCTCTAAATAATAATGCCTGAATTTGAGCTGATTACGAATTCAAGCAATTATAGTATTTCAATCAAATTGGTGTGATAGTGTTGGATAAGTAGTGGTACAAACGCAGCTGCAAAGATACGATGCCTATACGCATTTTACTGACTCTTATGGATAAAGATGCATATTGCTCAAATATTCCACCTGTCCATTTTTGTCGCCTTCTGTCAACTCCCCACAGGTTGACACAAAGCGCAACCTAATATATAAAGCGGATATGAGAAAAAATCTGCTTGCCTTCCTGTGCGCCTGCTTGTTGGTCAGTTCCGCCTGCAGCCTGCCTTTCGTAACATTGTCCCAGGATGAGAACGGGGATCAGAACATCGAGTTTTTCTCCGGCATCCAAACAGCTTTCGAGCCCAAGCCCACCGCCACGCCAACGCCTTCCCCTTCCGGCCGCATTGATGCCGCCGATACTGCCCTGCTGGCCGGTCAGATGGACAAGGCCAAAGAGCTTTATCAGGAAGCCTTTCAGCAGTCTGAGGACGAAAAAATCCGCTCTCAGGCCCTCTATGGTTTGGGGCGCTGCTATTACAGCGAGCGCCAGTACACCGCCGCCATCGATGCCTTCAACCGCATCCTGGGCCAATACCCCAGTGCTGAAGTTGTAGCCGACACCTATTTTATGTTGGGCCAGGCTTACCAGCAGCTCGAGGAATACGCCCAGGCTGCTGACGCATACTCAAAATACGTCCAATTAGCCCCCGGTGTGTTGGATGCTTATGCGCTCACCCTGCAGGGCGATTCCGCCACGAGCGCGGGAGATTTTACGCAAGCCATCTATGCCTACCAGGCCGCGCTGCAGGCCGACCCGCCCGGCGATTCCTCCAGCCTGAACCTCAAAATTGGACAGGCTTATGACGGCCTGTTGGATTTAACCACCGCCATCCAATATTATATGAACGTCTATAACACCAGCACGGATGATTACGCCCGCGCCACGGCCAACCTGCTCACTGGCCAGGCATATCTCAAACTGGATATGCCCAACGAAGCTTACGCGCGCTTCCTGGATTCGGTTTACCAGTTCCCCAAAGCCTACGATTCTTTCACCGCCCTCTCTATCCTGGTGGCTAACGGTGTGCCGGTCAATGATTACGTGCGCGGACTGGTGGATTATTACGCCGGTTCCTACGACTACGCCATTGAAGCTTTCGAACGCTACCTGGCTACCGATCCTGAAGATAATGATGGCAGCGTATATTACTTCAAGGGTCTCAGTCATTATTTCAACGATGAGCCCCGCCAGGCTATCATTGAGTACCAGACGCTCATCGATAATTACCCCGGCAATGCCTATTGGACGCCTGCCTGGGATGAAATCGGATACATACAGTGGGTGGTTTTGGATGAATACACCAATGCCGCTCAAACCTACCTGTCTTATGTGAATAATGCCGCTTCCTCGCCGGATGCGCCCACCTTCCTCTATGAAGCCGGGCGTATTTACGAACGCAACAACGATTTGGAAAATGCCGCCCAAACCTGGCTTCGTATGATGAATGAATATCCATCGTCCGATTTGAGTTACCGCGGACTCTTCATGGCCGGCATTTCGTTTTATCGCCTGGCCCGCTACGATGAGGCTTTGCAAACCTTCCAGCGCATACTGGTGCTTTCCACTTCTCTGTCGGATAAATCCAAAGCCTATCTCTGGATGGGAAAATCCTACCTGACTCTGGGTGATGAGGAAAACGCGCGCGCGGCTTTCACCTCCGGTCAAAATGCCGACCCGACCGATTACTATGCCATTCGCAGCGGTGAACTGCTGGAAAGCCGTGACATGTTCGACATTGAAGCTGGTTTCGACCTGGGCTATGACCTGGATTATGAACGCCCCGAAGGTGAAGCCTGGCTGCGAACCACTTTTAATATCCCCGCGGAAACCGACTTGAACGGGCTGGGCGATCTGCAAGGCAATCCGCGCATCAAGCGTATTCAAGCTTACTGGCAAATCAGTCAGTACAGTCAGGCCATCAACGAGGCTGAATTGCTGCGTGCCGAGCTGCAGGGCGACCCGCTTAATCTCTATCGCTTGATGAATTACCTGCTCGATCTGGACCTTTACCAACCAGCCATCTATGCCTGCCGCAACATCCTCAGTTTGGCTGCGCTGGACGACCTCACTTCGTTGACAGCGCCTATCTATTTCACTCACATCCGCTTTGGCGCTTACTTCCGTGAAATGATCGTCACTGCCGCGAACGACTATAACATTCATCCCTTGCTTCTTTACGCGCTGGTCAGACAGGAAAGCATGTTCAATCCCTTCATTACCTCTGCAGTTGGCGCCAGTGGGTTGGCCCAGATCATGCCGGCTACCGGTAAAGAGAATGTAGATTTGCTTAATTGGCCCAGCAATTACGAATCCGCTGACCTGCTCAAAGGCGAGGTCAGTATCGAACTGGGCGCCTTCTATCTCAGCCGCATGCAGAAATACCTGTCCGGGAACATGCAGGCAGCCCTGGCTGCCTATAATGCCGGCGCGGGCAACGCCGAGCAATGGTTGGCGCTTTCCAATAATGACCCCGATTTATTCCTGGAGGTTATCCGTGCTTCCGAAACCCAGGATTATCTGGTGCAGATTATGGAGTTTCTGAATATCTACCAGCTGGTCTACGCCCGGCCGCAATAGTTAGTATTGTCCCTTTTTCAAACTTGAACCGATTTAATTATAGAGTTCACTAGTGCTCTAAATTCGATGTTTTTAAACAAGGAGTTAGATGAACAATATAATAAATCGAACGATCGATCAACACGAAAGCGTCAGTTTGAAGGAAGCGGATTGGGTCGAACAAGCCAGGCAAGATCCTCATGCTTTCAGCCAGGTCTATAACCGTTACGTTGAACCGGTATATCGTTATATCTATAATCGCACCCGGTAATTCCGCTGAGGCAGAAGACATAACCTCTCAAACCTTTTTAGCCGCGCTGGAAGGCATCCACAAATACAAAGATAAAGGGTATTTCGCTGCCTGGTTGTTCTCCATTGCGCGTCGCAAGACCATCGATTATTATCGCAGTCACCGAAACCTGACTACCCTGGACGAGGTGCAATTCATTTGCGAGACAAGCGACATGGATGGAAACTTGATTCAAAAAGAGCGAAAAGAGAAGCTCCAAAATTTGATTCAAGCTCTTCCCGAATCCGAAAAAGAATTAATTCGTTTGAGATATTTAGCAGAATTGAATTTTGCCGAAATCGCCCGGCTGCTCAAACGGAATGAATCAGCCACCAAGAAAACTTTTTACCGGCTGATCGCTCGAATCCAAAACCAACTGGAGGTTTCCAATGAATGACAATTTCTCTACACGTGATTTTGAACAGGAAATCACATCTTTGCTTGTGTCCTCAAAACCGAGTGAGGAGTATATCTCACGCCTTTCGGGTCAATTGAAGCTAAAAGCGACCCAATTGGAAAAACAACCTGTAAGGCCATTACTCGGCAGGCTTGTCTTTATTTCTTCTCTGGCAGTTGTCACTGTTTTGGTTGCTTCAATGATTTTTTACAGCCCGCAGGCTGTATATGCAGCCGTGTGCAGACTGTTTGGGTACATGCCGGGGATCGGTATTGTGGATGAGAGTGCTTCAGTACGTATCCTTAAACAACCTGTCAGTGTCACTCGCGAGGGGGTTACCATCACGGTAAATCGGGCGATCCTGGATACAGAAGGTACTCAAATCGATTATGATATTTCAGGCATCCCCGCCGCAGCTTATGCTGATAAAGAGCATGCCAGCGGCTGCCCAATCCCCGAAGAATATCTGATCTTGCCGGATGGAACACAACTGGAATCCTATGCACCGCTTCCCTCCGACGTTGACAAAGCATTGTTTAGCATTCCATGTATTTTCAACACGCTGCCGGATTCAGTCCCGACCAAATGGGAAATACCCTTGGAGTTCATGCTGGTATCCCCCCAGGCGACGGTATTGCCAGTCGTTGAACAAAGTACTGATATCGAAGCGCCAACTGATTTGTCTTCCGCTGACCTCTCAGCTGTGGGACCCTACACATTGCTGGTTGATCAGTATATTGAAGCGGACGACAGCTACATTCTCATCGGTTCATTCCATACTGAGATGAACAAGGATGGCTGGATGCAAATTACCAGGGATATCCAAATTACCGATGCGAATCAACAAACTGTGCCATACAGTGTACCTGAGGATATTCGTATCGAAGCTGATCCGACCAGACAATCACCCTGGGTCATCGCATTCGATCCTTCCGGGGTTGCATTTCCTGTCAGCATCAACATTGGCGGAAATGTTTACGCCCAAATCGATTCAAACCCCACAGCGTCGCTGGATTTTGATGCGGGAGCCAATCCGCAATTCGGGCAGGAATGGCCAATGAACCTGGACCTTACTTTGGGAAAATATCACATCCTGCTTGAGAAAATTACTGCTTCTGAAAACGGATATACCTTCGTGTTCAAGTATCAGGATGATTCCGCTGGAAGCATCACCATGCCAAGAGTTCAAATCGAAGGATTCGAGTCAATCGGTGGTGGTGGAGGTGGTGGTCCGGATGGTGGCGAGACCAACCTGGATTTCAGAGAAATTCCCACTGGAAAACTTCATATAATTTTTTCCGAAATATTTAACGTCACAAATGATATGACTTGGGAAGTTCAATGGCAACCGGATTTGGATAATCCTAATTAGGGAAATTGAAAGATAGACAATCAAAACCACCCGTTTGACGGGTGGTTTATTTTGAAGCTATAAGCCTCTACTACCGGCCAGCGTCTCAAGACGCTGGCTTTCACTTTCGTTCAAGCCACTTTGCCTTTGCCTCTTTCGCTTGTCCCTAAAGGGACTTCCGTATTACCCGCTACCCCTTGAAGGAGCTTTCATATTCTCTCACACTCAACTTATCCAGCGCTATATCGTGCTTCTCTTGTTCTTCGATATATTTCTTAATCGTTGCCTCATTCAATCCTACCGTGCTCACATTGTACCTTTCTGCCCAGAAATGCCGATTCCCAAATTTGTACTTCAAATTCGCGTGTTTGTCGAAGATCATCAATGCACTTTTCCCCTTCAGGTATCCCATGAAACTCGACACACTTATCTTCGGCGGAATATTTACCAGTATGTGTATGTGGTCAATCATTAAATGCCCTTCTATTATTTCCACCCCCTTGTACCCACATAGCTGCCTTAGGTATTTGCTATCAAATCACCTTTCTCTGCTATGTACGTGGCCTGAACATCCACTATTCTAGCCGTTAGGTGATTTGTAGTTTAACCTCTTGTCTTCCACCCGCTATGCGGGTGGTTTCTGTCTCCCTCGCTTCGCTCGTTCGACTGACAAAAGTCATAATGAGGAACCGCCATTCTTGATACAAAGAATGGCGGTTCCATTTTACATAGGGCTCTTGTCCTTACTGATAAGTAGTAATTAGTTATTCGCAATCCCCAAAAGCCGGTTCGATATATTTTTTTATTAGTTCAATCCTATCTTTAGCGTCCGATACGAAAAGCGAAGCGATGGAAATCACCATTTTTTTCTTCGTATTGACGTAGATGGTATTGCCGCCATCACCCATTGCCGCATAACTATCTCCATCAATGATCCACCAAAGATAGCCATAGGCGATATTTCCCCATTGGACACATCGGCTTTGTTCCCTTGTACTCTCAGTTATCCACTCCGACGATACAATTTGTTTGCCATCCCACATTCCATTATTCAGGTACAATTGGCCAATTTTCGCCATATCCGCAGGCGTCAAGGTAAGCCCCCAGCCTGCTGCGTTTATTCCTTGTGGATCAACTACCCAGCCGCAAGTGTTTTCAACTTTTGAATACCACGCCATCTGCTCTTCTTTATTTCGCAGCACTACATTATGAACATGGATTCCCAACGGGGAGAATAAATTCTCCGCGGCGAAATCAAGCACGGATTGCCCTGTCGCTTTCGCTAGAATTCCCCCCAAGATATGTGTTCCGATAATAGGAGCATATCTAAATTCTCCCGAATTTTCCTTGCCTCCCAATAAATCAAGGGCGGCATTCACCCAGTTATCGCTTGCAAAAAACTCCTCGTATGGTTCAGACTGACATTTATAAGGGGCAGTCATGTTAAGCAAATTTCGAATCATAACACCCTGTATTGTTTTTTCATCTTCTTGAACAGCATAATCCGAGAAATAATCCAATACTTTCTGGTCCACGCTTTTGATATAACCTTTTTCAATGGCTATACCCATCAAAGCAGAGAAAACACTCTTCGTCACCGAAAATACATGAATGGCATTTTCGGCAGTGTATCCGTTGAAATATTTTTCATATTCATTTTTTCCTTCTTTTTGTACGATTATGCCTTCGATATTGTCATAATCATTGTGTATTACTTTCTCAATCGTAAATATTTTTTCCTGATCCATGTAATTTCCTCCATTAATTTATGTGAAATACTCAACCAATGAAGATTACTTTGATTAAAAATGTTTTGCAAGATCAATCTTGATAACCAGAGGCTTCCCTTTTTAAATCAAAAACACCCGACAAACGGGTGTTCTTTTGAGGCTTATATAAAGAATAATTTCCTGATTTCTATTTTCCAAACATTTATTTCTTCCCACAGTCGAGATTGCTTCGATTTACTTGCGTAAATCTCGCATTAACGTTAATTGAATAATATTTTTGAATGCCAATATAACAAGAAAGCCCGCGGAAAATTTCCGCGGGCTTTTCATTTTCTACAGATTCATTTACTTTTTAGGAGCATATTTCAGCGCAGCTTGCGCGGCAGCCAAACGGGCAACCGGCACGCGGAACGGAGAGCAGCTCACGTAGTTATTGCCGATGGTGTGGCAAAACTCGATGGAAGCCGGGTCGCCGCCATGTTCGCCGCAGATACCTACTTCCAGGCTGGGGCGAGTCTCGCGGCCATCTTTCACGGCCACTTTCATCAAACGACCTACACCGTCAACATCGATAGTCTGGAACGGATTCTTGGGCAGAATGCCTTTTTCTACGTAGGTGACCAGGAAGTTGCGTTCCGCATCGTCACGGCTGTAGCCGAAGGTCATCTGAGTCAGGTCGTTCGTGCCGAAGGAGAAGAATTCCGCAACGCTGGCAATTTCGCCGGCGGTGACAGCCGCACGCGGGATCTCAATCATGGTGCCGAATTTATAAGTAAATTCGACTTTCTTTTCGGCCATGACTGTCTTGGCAATTTCAATCAAGCGCGGTTGGATGTGCAGCAGCTCGTTGATGTGTCCGGTCAGCGGGATCATGACTTCCGGTTTGACCACAATGCCCTTCTTGGTCATGTTGGCGGCAGCTTCAAAGATCGCGCGCACCTGCATTTCCACGATTTCGGGCATGACAATGCTCAAGCGCACACCGCGCAGGCCCATCATCGGGTTGGATTCATGCATGGTCTTGACGCTTTCCAGCATGTCTTCTTTTTCTTTCAGGCCTTTGGTTTCGCCCTTAACCCGCATGGTGATTACTTCTTCCAACAATACTTCTTCGGAAGGCAGGAACTCATGCAAAGGCGGGTCGATCAGACGGATGATAACAGGATAGCCGTCCATGGCCTCAAACAAACCTTCGAAGTCCGAGCGCTGGAAGGGCAGCAGTTCATCCAAAGCTTTTACGCGTTCTTCCGAAGTCTCCGCCAGGATCATACGCTGTACAGTGGGCAGGCGGGTTTGTTCAAAGAACATGTGCTCGGTGCGGCACAGGCCGATACCCTTGGCGCCATAAGCGCGGGCGCGCTGGGCATCTTTCGGGTAATCCGCGTTGGCCCAAACCTGCAAGCCGGTGGTTGGCCAGCCTTCGGGAGCGGTGCGGGTGCCGGGTTTTGCGCAAATTTCATCTGCCCAGTTGAGCAGGGTCATCAAATCGGTTTGCTCTTCCAATGAAGGCGCGCCTAAATCCAGCTTGCCCAGGAAAGCTTCGCCGGTTCCGCCATCCAGTGAAATCCAGTCGCCTTCTTTGACAATCACGCCTTCTGATTCCAGTTCGCGTTTGTCCAGATCGATGTGCATCATGGATGCGCCAACGATGCAGGGCACGCCGAATTGACGGGCAACCACTGCCGCGTGGGATGTGGCGCCGCCTTCACTGGTCAGAATACCTTCAGCAGCCAGCATACCATGTACATCATCCGGTTTTGTGAAGGGGCGTACCATGATGACTTTTTGTTTTTCTTCTTTGGCCATTCTTTCGGCTGTATCAGCGTCAAAGTAAATCTGGCCGACGGCTGCGCCTGGTGATGCGTTCACACCGGTGGCAAACATCTTGCCGGATTTCTTGGCTTCGTCTTTGGTGTTGCCCATGAATTGAGGATGCAGCAATGTATCCACATTCGCGGGAGAAACACGTTTTATAGCTTCTTCCTTGGAAATCAAGCCTTCATTGACCATGTCAACAGCAATCTTGACAGCCGCTTTTGCGGTGCGTTTGCCATCGCGGGTTTGCAGCATCCACAAACGCCGGTTCTCAATGGTGAATTCCATATCCTGCATATTTTTGTAGTGCAATTCCAGTTTCTTGGTGATATCCAGGAATTGTTCGTATGCTTCGGGAAGCGTCTCACCCATTTTTACGATTTTTTCAGTATTACGGATACCGGCCACAACATCTTCGCCTTGCGCGTTCAGCAGGTATTCACCATACAACATTTTTTCGCCGGTGGATGGGTCGCGGGTAAAGGCTACACCAGTGCCGGATTCCCAGCCGGTGTTGCCGAATACCATGGTTACAATGTTGACAGCCGTACCCAGGTCATCGGGAATGTCGGCCGCGCGGCGGTAGTCAACAGCACGTTTGCCGTTCCAGGAGGAGAAAACAGCTTCGGTTGCCAGGCGCATCTGATCGATGGGATCCTGGGGAAAATCGAAACCTTTCTCAGCTTTGACAACCACTTTGAATTTTTCCACAAGATCTTTCAGATCTTCAGTGGTCAAATCGGTATCGGCTTTGGTACCGCGTTCTTTTTTCTTGGCATCCAGGACTTTTTCAAATGCTTCATCTTTAATTCCTAATACAACTGAGCCGAACATGGAGATCAAGCGGCGATAGGAGTCATAAACAAAGCGTTCATTTTCAGTCAGTTTGACCATGCCTTTGGCGGTTTCATCGTTCAAACCGATGTTCAGCACCGTGTCCATCATACCGGGCATGGACATCTTGGCGCCGGAGCGGCAGGAAACCAGCAGCGGATTGGTGGGATCGCCAAATTTCTTTTCGGCAGCTTTCTCAACCGCTTTCAATCCATCCAGCATTTGTTCCCACATACCTGCCGGGAATTTGCTGCCGGCCGCCAGGAAAGCGTTACAAGCTTCCGTGGTGACGGTAAAGAACGGTGGCACAGGCACGCCGATGCGGGTCATTTCGGCCAGGTTAGCGCCCTTGCCGCCCAACAGACCTCGTACGCCGTCCCAAGAGCCGGTGTATTTTTCAGCCTCTTCAACTTCGTTGAAAAGGTAAACCCATTTCTTTTCTGACATAATTAATCCTCCAAATTAGAGTTAATCACAATTAATTTATAAAAATTGCGCTAGTTTACGATTTTACCATAGGTAGCATTTTTGATAAATTCTGCAGACTTAATTAAGCGATTTTTCCGATTAACATCTCTTTCTTTACCGGGGCCGCCATACCAATCACCTCCCTTGCCTGGTCAACTTTATCCCACACATTCCATAATAAAACCCCTCTCACCCGGTTGTCCTCCAGGTAATAGAGAACGCCTTTCTCGAATTTCTGCTGCCAATCCTCAACCAGTTCGCAGCGTGCATCCAGCAAGCCTACGGCTTCGTAACCCAGGTCAAATAAATCCGAATAGAAGAAGGGTAAGTAATCATATTTCTCGTCCGCGCCCGCCATGTTCCGGCCGGCGGCTTTGCCCATTTGGGTGGCATTGTCTGCATGCTCCACCCGAATGCGCCGTCCCAATAGCGAATTGTAGAAATTGGCAACATCACCGGCAGCATAGATATCCGGTTCTGTAGTTTGGAGGAATTCATTTACGTGAATGCCGTTATCAACCTTAAGCTGCAGCGCCTCCGCCAGCTCCGTATCCGGCATAATACCCACACCGGCTACAATCCCGTCAAATTCATAAGATTGGCCTGAATTGAGACTGAGCTTGTAATGGCCGCCGGTTCTCTCAACATTGGTCACTTTTACATTCGTGACGATCTCAACGCCTTTTTTCTGGTAGTACTCATTGAGATATTCAGTCATCTCATCCGGGAAAACATTCCAGCCGATGCCGGGGCCGATATCGAACAATACGACCTCCTTACCATTCATCGCCAGTGCCGCGGCAATTTCCGAACCTATAAAACCGCTGCCGATCACTCCGAAACGCTTTTTACTGGCGGACATTTCATGCAGCTTCTTGAAATCCTCAAGAGTCCGGTAATACAGGATGGCGTCTTCGCCAAATGGCAGCTTTCTGCGTTTTCCTCCAGTTGCCAGCAGCAATTTGTCGTAATGAAATTCATTACCTGCATCGGTAGTGACTAATTTTTCATCCTTATCAATTTTGGCAACGCGCTGTTCGAGCAGTACATCCGCCTTTTTACCGGCAGTATCCAGCCAAATTTTATCCAACGGCGTTTTCTTCCATAAAGACTTGGAAAGCGGCGGACGTTTATAAGGTGGATCGGGTTCGGATGAAACAACCAGGATGGTGCCTTCGGAGTCAAGCTCTCGAATGCCCTCAACCGCTGCATCCGCGCTCATTCCCCCGCCAATTATCAGATAGCGATAGTTTTTCATGATTCTTCCTTTTTATTAACTATACTAAGCTGAAATTATCATTAAGATTATTAGCAATATGTAAATCAAGCGAAAGCAGTGCCAGTTAATGGTTAAGGAATCGTCCGATGATATTTAGAACCAACGTTAATATGATACTCAATAAGACGGAAAGGAAAATTGGAAAGAAGATAGTAGCATTCCCTATCTGAATTTTAAGCGTTCCGGGAATATTGCGGGGTAGTATCTTCCCAAGCAGCCAGAATATTCCCCCGACTGCCAGAAGACAGACGCCTGCAAGAATGAACCAGCGGCTGAGCGACTTAAAATCCATTATGCTTATCCATGTTGATGCTTAACAGATATAAGTCTAATCCAAAATTACGGATTTCTTTTAATAAAACAGGAGAAGATTATTAATCTTCTCCTGTCGTTTCTGCAAAGAGGATTTAATTCACCTGAATCAATTTGTAATCCAATGTACCCAGATGGATTTCTTCCGCGTGGCCCAAACAATCACGCCAATGCACGTCGGGGTGAACGTGTACAAATTTATCCTCCCCCTCCTTGTAATCGCCCTTCTCATAAAGACAACTGCTTTTCACGCCCGGAACCGCATTGACCAGGTCGACGCACGCATGGTCAAGAGCAACCGGGTCAAAAGATGCAGCAATACCCAAATCCGGTGCAATCGCTTGGTCATTCGAATCCCAGCAATCGCAATCCGGTGAGATATTCATCATGAAATTGATATGGAAATGCGGTTTGTCTTTTAATACCGCAAACGCGTATTCGGCAATTTTTTTATTGAGCAGTTCGGCAGCCTGGTCGTAGATCGCCGTGGCCGCGCCGTAATGGCAGCTGGCAACACACTGGCCGCAGCCAATGCATTTGTTGTAATCGATCTGCGCATTCAGGTTTTCGTTGTAAGCGATGGCTTTTTGCGGGCATTTACGGATACACATGCCGCAGGAAACACAATTTTCTTCTTTTATCTTCGGCTTGGAAGAGGAATGCATCTCCATCTTTCCCTTGCGTGACCCGCAGCCCATACCGATGTTTTTCAACGCGCCGCCGAAACCGGTTTGCTCATGGCCCTTGAAATGGTTCAGGCTGATAACAATGTCACTGTCGGCAATAGCAGAACCGATCTTGGCGCTTTTTACCAAATCAAAATCCAGCGGGATTTCCGTTGCGTCCCCGCCGGTCAAACCATCAGCGATCACAACATCACAGCCCACCGCAATCCGGTTGAAACCGTTCTCCATGGCGGCTTCCAAATGGTCTACCGCGTTTGCCCGTCTTCCATAATACAAGGTATTGCAGTCTGTGAGGAAAGGTTTGCCGCCCATTTTTTTAATTTTTTTCACAATAGCCGCCGCGTAGTTGGGGCGCAGATAAGCCAGGTTTCCGGGTTCTCCGAAGTGGATCTTTAATGCGACCAATTTATCCTGCATTTCGATCTCTTCAATTCCAGCTTTTTTGATCAGGCGGTTTAACTTGTCATACATATTAATTCCGGGTTTGGTACGCATATCAGTAAAAAATACTTTTGAGGCCATTAATTATTCTCCTTAATAAATTGGATAAATGCTAATAAAGCAGAAGCAACTTCTTTCGGTTCTTCCAACATGGGCATATGCCCGGCATTGGAGATTTCCACTAACCAGGGCCTTTTCATTTTCCGGGCGTCAGACCGCAAGGATTCTATTGGTACAATTTGATCATCCTGCCCGGCGATAATCATGGAGGGAATTTCTAAACTAAGAAAGAGATCAAGTGAATCCGGGCGATCTGCCATTGCCGCCAGAACTCCCATCACACCCACTTGTGAAGCATCCAGGATGATCTCCCTGCAAAACTTTTGAACACTATTATTATACGAAAGTTTTTCCGGCATCGATAAAATGGCATCGCCAATACCATTCTTCCTCACATCCTCAATGGATTCCAAACGGGCTTTGCGTTTTTCGGGAGCATCTGCATTGGTCCTTGACGCCACCAAAGTCAAGCCGGCCAATCTCTCCGGAAAATAACGCGCCAGTGCCAATGCCACATATCCACCCATCGAATGCCCGCCGATCACGCTCTTCTCCACGCCTAAAGAATCCCACATGCCAACCACATCTTCTGCCATTTCCAGCATGCTGTATGGCCCTTGGGGTGCGGGCGACTTGCCATGTCCGCGCAGATCAGGCAATATTAATCGGGCTTCTTTTTCAATTTGTGGAACGAGTTCCATCCAAATAGAATGATCTAATGGGTATCCATGAAGCAAAGTAATAGGGAGTCCATTCCCAAATTCTTCCACATAAAGTTTGGTTGTCATGTATTAATCTTCTTTCCTGTCCAACAGACATAGAATATGCTTGTAGGCCATTTCCTTATTGTTGATTATTCCGGCTGCCTGACCCTCCTGAACATCTTCCAGGAGCTTCCCAATCTGTGGCCCGGGGGCCAGGCTGAAATCACGCATGACCTCGTCTCCTGATAGCAATGCGGGAGGCGCAATAATTTGATTATATTTTCGAAACCAGCATTCGAGCAATGTCCAGCAGGTATTGAGTGTTTTCTTCCATCGCTCCGGGGTGATTGTATCCTCATACGTAGCCAGAATATCGGCCAGATGGAAAATACCGATTAACACTCCGGCGGATCCGCTGCGCTGAAAGAAGCGATACAACACCTTTCTTGAATTAACCTCATCCGTTCCATTAATCCCATCGGGTAACATGTGGTTACGGATGATGTGATCAACAAACTGAAATTCTTCTTTTGAAAGCGCCCAATTGGATCTGGTTTTGTCGAACAAATCCGCGCTTTTTTCGGCATGGCCGGGAAATCCAATTTTCCCGGAGACTTCTACCGGGGTTATCTCCACCTTGCTAAGGTCATGGTAGAGGATCGCCAGGTAAAGCAGACCATCATACTGGCGTTGAGGGTGCAGGGGGTGTGAGAAATAATCAGCGAGGTCGGATTGGAATTCATCCAAACTCTCCCAGGCTGATTTTATGAATACATTTTCTGGAACAATATCGCTGCCATTAATGTGTTCCAATAACTGCTGGCAGTAATCCAACACGTACAATGTATGTTCTTTTAATGAGTGAAAATGCCGCGGTATGTCCCGCAGCCGGTCAAGCTCTGACAAATATGGAAAAACCTGATCCCATATTTTATAGGATTGCATCAGCTTACAGGATTGCTTGATGTTGTCGCTTTCAAACACCGCGAAAAGTTCGTCCCGCTTTCTCTCCGCGGATATGCCGCTCAATCCGGGGGCTGCTGCTTGAATAAGAACCTCAGCCGATTGATCCAATGTCAAATTCAAACGCTGTTGAAAACGCACAGCCCGGATAGTCCGGATGGGATCGTTTACAAAACTCGCGGGACTGCAAGGCCGCAATAGACCGGCACGCAAATCCTGTGCGCCGTGCATAGGGTCAAATAAATCTTTGGGAGCGGCAATATTTACAGCCATTGCGTTGATAGTAAAATCCCGCAATTCCAAATCGGTTTGAATTCCCTCTGATGCCATCGTGGCGAAATCCAGAATAATAGACTCGCCCTTTATTTCCACCAGCGCCCTGCCGGTTCCGCGTTCCGCATCCAGGGCATAATAATGCCCCTCTAATTTATCGGCGCAAATTTTTGCGGCTTTTAATGCATTTCTTTTAACCACAAAATCGAGATCGTGGCTGGGAACATCAAGCAGATGGTCGCGAATGGATCCTCCGACCAGATAGATTTCTTCACAAGTCTCGATTAATGTCGTGACAACATCACTTATCTCGGGTCCTAAAATTTCGCGGATCATTCTGTGGATTCTATCTCATCCCTCGTATCTTTCCAGATCCACCACGCCAATGAAAGGTAAATTACGGTAATACTCATCCAGGTCCAAGCCGTAACCAAAGACAAATTTATTGGGGATGGTAAAACCGGTATATCGAATTGGCACTTCCACCTCGCGGCGCTCCGCTTTATCCAGCAAGGTACAAATATTTAAGCTCTTGGGCTTGCGTGTGGACAGCAATCTAAGCACGTATGCCAGTGTATTGCCGCTATCGATAATATCCTCAACAATCAACACATCCCGGCCGCAAATATTCGTATTCAAGTCCATGGTAATACGCACCATGCCTGAAGTATTACGGTTTCCCGCTCCATAGGAGGAGATCGCCATAAAGTCCATGGAGTGCGGAACGTCGATGTGACGGGAAAGGTCGGTCATGAACATGACCGCACCGCGCAGGATGCAGATCAACAGCAATTGTTGGGCATCCTTATAATCACGGCTGATCTGCTTGCCCAGCTCGGCAATACGCGCCTGCAATTTATCTTCAGGAACGAGAATCTCTTTTAGAAAGTTGTGATAGTCTTCCATATTATCAATCCCGTGGAACTTCATGGTGCGCCCGGCAGCGGGCTTCATACATTTCAGAAGCGCCAACAATCACAATTGGATCCTCATAGTGCGCCGGTTTACCGTCGACTAAACGCTGTGTACGGTTGGCAGGTTCTCCGCATGTCATACAAATCGCCTGCAGCTTATCGATTTTGTCTGCCCGTGCCAGCAATTCCGGAACGCAGCCAAAAGGTTCACCCCGAAAGTCCATGTCCAATCCGGTAACAATCACCCGGATGTTATGGTTGGCCAACCGTTCGATGATTTCTACAATACCGTCATCAAAAAATTGGGCTTCATCAATACCGACCACAGTGGTATCGTCCCTCATGTTTTTCATGATCTCGGAGGAATCGGAAATTGGTATAGCTTCAAAGTCCAAACCGGCATGCGAAGTTACCTTACTGGCATTGTAACGGTTATCGATAACCGGCTTGAATACCTGTACTTTTTGTCTGGCAATTACTGCCCTTCTTAAGCGGCGAATCATCTCTTCGGTTTTACCGCTAAACATAGATCCGCAAATAACTTCTACCGAACCGGTTTTATATTCCATTCAGACTCCTTATCGCATTATTTAGATTTTACACTAACTCATACCCGGCTTAAATAAAAAGAAGGCAGAAACTGCCTTCTTAATAAACAAATTAGTAATTATTAAACCGTAATCTCTTCCGCCGCTGGGGGTAACTCATAACCCATTGAGCGCAGTTTCTTTTTGACATCGATCAAAGTCTTCCGACCAATGCCCGGCAATTCCAGCATAGCTGCTTCGCCTGCTTCAAGCCGTTCAAGGATCTGGCCGACTGTTGTCATGCCGGCTTCAGCCAAAGATTCGGTAGCACGCTTGCCCAACTCCAACTCCTCAACCGGACGATCGGGAGAAGTCTTTTCGTCCTGTTTACGTTGTTCGTCGGCGATGAATTCCTGACGAGCTTGCAGTTTCTTATAGAAGCGATCGACCTGGCCTTCAATATCGATCAAACGCGCCTGCTCACCCGTGAAGAAAGGATGGCATTTTGAGCACACTTCCGTGTGGATTTCTTTCTGGGTTGAACCGGTCTTCCAAGTGTTTCCGCACGAGCAGATCACTGTGGCATCCGAATAAAACACGGGATGAATATCTTTTTTCATATTATTTAACCTCTCAAGTCTTTAGGCTTCGTCCATGGGAAGAACACTGACTTTTTTCTGGCCATTGGGTAAACGGGTAAATTCAACCACACCGTTCGCCATAGCAAAGAGAGTGTAATCTTTTCCAACTCCAACGTTATTACCGGGTTTAATTTTTGTTCCGCGCTGGCGGACTAAAATATTCCCGCAAATTACGGTTTCGCCACCGTATTTTTTCACGCCCAGGCGTTTTGATTTACTATCACGGCCGTTCCTGGTTGAACCGCCACCTTTTTTATGTGCCATATTTCACTTCCTTTTTTGAACGATTATTCAATCAACAGAATAATATTTTTCTCAGTAATAATCTCAATACAGTTTATAAAACCTTATTTCTTTGCTGAAGGTTTTTTAGCTGCACTGGGTTTAGTAGTTGTCTTCTTGGCTGCCGGTTTTGCTGCGGTTGAAGCTTTTGCCGCTGGCTTCTTAGCTGCGCTGCTTGACGCCTTTTTGGCTGCGGCGGCGGGAGCTTTTTTAGCTGCGGGTTTTTCGGCTTTTTCTACTTTGGCTACCGGTTCTTCCACTTTGGCAGGTTTCACTGTCTTACCTGCGAAAGCAATGGATTCAACCATTACGCGGGTATATTTCTGGCGGTGACCGGTCTTAACACGGTAACGCTCTTTTGCGCGATACTTGAATACAATGATCTTGGGGCCTTTGAAGTGTTCCAAAATGGTTGTGTCAACGGATACATTGGAAAGATACGGCGTGCCTACTTCCACTTTTTCGTCATCAACCAGAAGTAAAACTTTATCGAAGGTTTTCTTTTTACCGACTTCATCTGGCAGCAGATCTACTTCAATATAGCTGCCTTCGACAGCTTTGTATTGTTTGCCGCCACTTTCCACAATTGCATATAACATATAGTTTCTCCAATCTTCACTTCACCGCGATCCACGCGAATCAACGCCCGGTAACGGGGAAGTTGGAATACATAATTTTACCCCAGCAACCTACCGCTGGGGCAAGCGAAAGCAATTATATATTACGTTATTCCCAATGTCAACCGGCGGATAGCTTTCTAACATCCCCATCCCGCACGGTAACTTCTTGTTTATCCAGATATTCAAGAAATGCCAGCGCATATTTCCGGCTAGTCTGGAAAAGATCTCGAAACTGGCCCAGCGTAATCTCTTTCTCAGTTTCGAAATACGCGATTGTCTTCACTTGCAGCTGTTGGTACGTCTGCGGCAAAATGGCAATATCTTCCTCTAAGGATATCAAATATCCCTTATCTATCATGGCGGAAATCAGATCGTCCCCATATTTTTCTCGTTGCTCACGCACAGAAGGTGGTTGGAATTCATTCGAGGAAAATTCTGCCAGGATAGTTTGAATGATTTCCTCTTGTTCCTCGGAAAAGTGGACTTCGTAATTCGACAGGCCTACTTCCCCACTCTTTTCAGCCAACAATCCCTCTTTAATCAATTTTTCAAGGATCAGGTTGAAAGACCGCTGCGGAATTTTCAGCAATTCCCACAGGGATTTACGCGGCATTCCTCCTCGCAGGGGGCGCTTTTGGTAAAAATCGGTGAAAATGCCGGTTATCTTCTCCTTTAATATAGCCCAATTCGTTCTGCTGACCAAAAGCGTATCCCGGATACCCGCCGCTTCGATGATGACAATTTCGTCAGGGACCAAAACATCGATCAATTCATTAGTTTTACCCGGCTCAAAGCCACTGGCCTTTAGAAATTCCTGGCGGGACACAACTCCGCACTTATCCAAATTAGATAAGAGAATGTCTTCATCGGACCCGGAATCCATAAGCGCCATTATTTTCAATGAATCATCGGAAAATCGTTTATAGCGTTTTACGGAATGTGTATTTAGCACAACCCCGCCGGCAATGGTCTCGGCTGGAGAAGGCCTGCGCAAGATGAAAGAATCTCCTTTTTCAACTACAATTTCATCTTCGAACTCAAGCTGCACCCAACCGTCCTCACCGGGACGGATCTCTTTCTTTCCGATAACCCGCACGCGCGCGATGGATTGGGCCGTATTTACAAAACATTTGAGAAAGTCGTTATGGTTAATGCTGCCGTTCGCCTCTGCCAGCATTTCGGCCTTCGCATCAATTCTGCGGCTAATGGAATAATTACCCGGTAGAACCACCACCTGTCCCCGTTTGATATCTTCTTTCTCCACGCCGATCAGGTTGATGGCAGTACGGTTGCCCGGAAGCGCGGTATCCACTTTCCTCTTATGGCTCTGTATGCCTCGGATGCGGGAGATTCTTTTGCCGGGAAGAATCTCGACGGATTCCCCGCTGTGAAATTCACCATTCAACAGCGTTCCGGTTACAACAGTTCCAAATCCTTTCAAAGAAAAGACCCGATCAATCGGCAAGCGTGGTTTTCCAGAATTGCGTTTGGGAGGGCATTGAAGCAGGATGCTTTCGATTTCACGAGAGAGTGCGTCCAGGCCTTCCTTTGTATACGCGGATACGCGCATGATTTTTGCTTGTTCCAGGAAACTGCCTTTTACGAGACTGCGGATATCTGCTTCCACCAGCTCCAACCATTCGGGATCATCCACCAGGTCGATTTTTGTCAGCACGATAATCCCATATTGAATTTTCAACAGCTTCAATATGGCCAAATGTTCTCGCGTTTGCGGCATTACGCCTTCATCCGCGGCAATAATCAGCAAAACAGCGTCAATCCCCCCTACTCCTGCAAGCATATTATCTATAAAATCGCGGTGCCCGGGCACATCCACAATCCCCACTTCATTTCCGGAAGGCAGCCCGTACCAGGCAAAACCCAAGTCAATCGTCATTTGACGATCTTTTTCCTCTTTTAGCCGGTCAGGATCGATGCCTGTCAGTGCTTTTACTAAAGTGGATTTCCCATGGTCTACGTGACCTGCAGTACCTAGTACATACATATCAGCTTTTTATCGATTGGATTTAATCTCTCCGAACGCATCCATCCAACCGTTCACCATATTGGTCAGACCTTGCATACCTTTTTGAATTTCTCGGCTCATTAAAATGAGTACTTCCTGCATCTCATGCGTACTGTCCTCCACCGCCAAGATTCTTTCTTTGATTTTATCCACCTGGTCTCCCAAAGTAACTTGTTTTTCATCAAAGACAACGGAGATATTGGACCATTTCTTTTCCGAATCGGCTTTATAGGTGGACCATTCCTGCCTGAACTTCTCATCCAGCAGCCGATAAAGTTCGGTTACTTCATTCATCCGTCGATCGAAGCGCTGGGTTATCTCCTCGAAGGTGGCTTTGGTTTTATTCAGATCGAGCTGCTGGTTTTGTAATTCCGGCAGCAAACGATAAACTTGTTTTATAGCCTCGTCGAACTGCTGTTGCCATTCTTTCCATACCCGATCATATTCACGTTGGCTGATGGTTTGCTGTTCAATGAAGTTTAGATAAGACTGATTTCGATCCGATTCGGCATTCACAACTTCGGTTAAACGGCTGTCATTGGTGTGGATATCATTCAATAAGATATCCTGTTTCAATCGGACATCATCCTGCCGTTTCTTGAATGTTTCAATCTCCTCAGAAAAACTATCCAATTTCTTCTTATATTGACTGAATTCATTCATCAGCAATGATAAATTGCCTTTGACTTCATCATCCCGCTGTGTTTTGCTGTTTATTGAATATTCAAGCTCCTTAAATTGCTGCAACAATCGCGCGGTATCTTCATTATGAAGCTGGAGTTTCTTCTCAAAATCGCTGGTGATATCTTTGCGTACTTTTTCTACTGCGATATTCAGTGCTTTAATTTCATCTCGTTGCAAATTTTCGCGCATTTTCTGATCGGCGACAATTTGCTTTTGAGTTTCTTCAATCTTACGGCTTAAATCTGTCCTTGTTTTATTAATTGAGGAATCAAAATTACCCAAACCTGAAACAGTGGTCCCTAAACGATCAACTTCTTTTTTCTGTTCACGGACAGTTGTTAAAAAGTTCGTAATTTTCTCTTCCAGGTTATTCGTCTTTGCGGTTTGTATAGTTAACGCTTTTTTCAGCGTGACTATTTCATTTTCTAATTCGTTAATTTTTTGAGCTGTTTTTTCAGATTCCATCATTACCTTTTAATGCTGAACTTTTTCAGTTAATTCTTTTTATCGAGCCAGAAACTCAAAGCTGCTTAATATCTGATTGAAGCTGGGGAAGAATAGATTTGGTATTATTCCAGCCAGGATCACAATGACAATGATTGCAGCCAGAAATTTGTTTTCCTTTAAATCATCAAGAATTGAGACGGCATCAAACTCGTCGGCTAATGGTTGCATTATAACCACAAAAATACGCAAAAATGAAATGGATAATAATGCGTTGCTTCCGATTACCAATCCGGCGATTAATGTCGAATTTCTAGCAGATTCCTGATACAGCGATTGAACAGGCAGGAATCCAACTGTCAGCGGCATACCGGTGACAGAGAATAATGCCATCAATATACTTATAGAAGCAATTGGAAACCGATAAAATAGAGAATCAAGATCGCTAATCTGTTCAATCGCACCCTTTTTTTCGATGGCTAAAAAGGAAATCATTAATAAATACAAACTAAGAAACCGGGGGAGTAGTAATTCGGAAAAAATCTGGAATCCCTGATTTGAATTTAACCCCAGGGCAATTAATAAGAAACCGCTATACGTGATTGTGAGGTAACCAACCAGTTTTTTGATTCGCGTTTGGAAGGTCGCCCAAATCGCGCCAGAAAACGTTAGAACTAAACCAAATAACAGAAGCGCCTGGTAAACCAAATCATAATCACGCAGCCAGACAAATCCATTCAGGTATTTTAAAAGGATGATGAAAATAGCAAAAGGAAGGATAGCCAGAATATACAATCCATCCGGGATCTCGGATTCTTCCGCGATCAAAGGTATCCAGGAATGAAACGGGAAAATGCCCAGCCAGAAGACAAACCCAAATCCTAACAATACCGTAGCTTGAACGAGCTGAGTGTCGTTAACCGGGCTTGTTTCGCCGCCTGCTAAATACCAGCCTGCCAATAAAATGAAAGGCATTCCTAAAGTAAAAAACACTAAAGCACGGATGATGCCTTTGGACTTTCCGGTGGTTAAATCAACCGCTATCATACTGCCGATAATGACTGCAACCTCAATCAATAGCGCTGAATACAAGAATGGGTCAACTGCGATTGCCGCCAAGAGCAAGCTGGAAAGGGCCAAACCTAAAGGGATGATTTTCGAATGTTTATTATAGATAAACAAGGCGGCAGACCAGATTGCCAAAATCGAATAGAAAATGCCGATAACAAATTTATCTGAGTTTTTAAATTCCAGGGTGCGGCCCAGTAAGTTAAAGGTTGTTGTAAGCTTAATCGATAATCCTTGCGTTGAATCAATGTCGCCGAAATGGACCACCAGGAGCAGTAAGACCAGAAAGAAGCAGAAAGCTGTCTGAATTAAAGCAACCATCTGGTAATTTTTTCTAAAAAAGATCAATACGATCGATGCAAAAAAAGGAAGAATAATCCAAACCAGAGGAGCGCTCATTCTTCACCCTCCCCGCTGAAAATTCCCTCTAAATAACTTCCCAAAATACATATTGAAATGACAATCAAGGCATAAAGAGCCGTTACCAGCGCAGAACCCTCCAATGAAGAGTAAATAATATCAAATCCACTCAGGAGCGTCAGCAAACCAACTATGACATTGAAAATCCTCTGATCGGTACTGAATTTAATGATTCCGCAAATCAAGAAAACCATGCCGATAAACAGGTTGGTATATTCAATCGGCAGCCAGGCATTTAAGCGACTAATCGTCGCCAACACGATTATCCAAGATAAAATCGCGAGCAGTAAAATGAAAATCCGCGAGGAAATACTGCCAATGGGTTCCTCTTGAACTTCTGTGTTCATCTTCGTTGTGCTTAACAAAATCACACCAATTAAACCGGTAAGTAATTTAACCGCGGCTAAAGGCAGCGGCCAGATTTGGACGATCAGGATGAAACCAAATAAATAGGTCATCGCTAATCCAAACAGGGTCCAGCGCCAATCACGTGGAACCAGAATCGCAGCAGTGACAACCAACGAGAAGAATATGAGCAGGGAATTGATAATCATTAGCTTAGCCGGTCCTCAGCAATGTCACCAATAAAGCCATAAATACGATTGACCACAGGATACCGCCTTCGCCTTCCATCAGGTTAGAAAAACCATTCGCTATCGGTCGTAATCTCTCGGCCATGAAAGTGACTGCTGCTATCAACCAGTCAAAGGAGAGGATTTTTGAAATTCGTCCATCAATTTTTGGTTGATCAGCTTTAATAGTCTCCGCGGGGCTCGTATCAGTTTTTCTACGCTTCCATAAATAGTACCCTGCCAGCGCCAGAATAGCCGGTAGGCAAGCCCACCAATTCGATATCTCATTCAATAATGATCCGCTTGAGCGATAACTGATCAAAAGGATTGCCAGAACGGAAAATAGAATCGCTATCAGGTAATTTAATTGCGAGGAAGAATCCAATTCATCAAATTGTTCTTTTTTTGAAGTGAGATAGGAATAAAACCCGAGTAAATAAAAAATTTGGAAAATTAAAACAAATATGATGGAAAATTTAAACCCATCGGCAAAGAACAAGCTGCTGCCATAACTGGTTAGTGTGAATGGAATTCCCATCATTGAAATAAGCAGGAAAACAGGCAGAAAACGCGTTGAGCTACCGCGGTGGCTGAAAAGCATCATCCAGCACCCGCCTAGAAGCGTCAAGACCAACCAGGGAACCAAATCTTGATGGGTACCTGTGATAAAGCGGAAAATGGTAAATGCGCTAAACGCGAGGGTGAGATAATAAATCCCGTTCCCCTCATCTCTGGATTGTGTCCACAGCAATCCAAAATAATACATGCCGGCGATTGAAAATATACTGAGGAGTATATAGGAAAGAAATGGGATCTCTTTATAGGGAAGATAAACCACAAGGAACAGACTGCTGATAAAAGGGATGAGATAGAAAAATAGACCCGTAATAGTTCCTATTTCCGTTTTCTCTTTGCGCGGGAACCGGAATGGCAGCACCCCGCAGTGTAATATCGCTGCAGCGAAGAATAATCCGCTTGAGGCTGCTGGAATGTTATTTAACAATAGAATCTGGTTATTACCTCCGCTGGAAATAGCCGTAGCATAAATCAATAACAGGCTCCCGATTAGCTTAAAAAACAAGGGGGTTATTACCTGAGAATAGGTGGGTTCTTTATGCATGAATAACAAGAAAACCAGGCTGCCGAAATCCATGGCTGTCCAGGCGATAATTACCGTCCATAAATCCGCAGCCGTAACTGCAATATAAGCCAGGATTATCTGTCCGGCTTCCAAAACCCAGAAAATGAAGTCGCGATTCAATTCCTGTTTGGAACCCGATATAAAAAGGAAAGCAATATGCACGTTCAGTAAAGTAAAGACGATTGCCCAATTCGTTGGATTAATCGCGAAGGTCAGACTAATCCGGGAAACATCTGACGAAAACCAGTCTTTTATCGTGAAAGCAACCGTGCCATCATGCGGGATAATTACAATAATTAGCCATAACAAAATACTTACCGCAGCCATGAGTATCCATACCCGCGGTAAGTTCATATGCCGCTTGCGCATGATGTAGGCGGCAACCGTGCTTAACAAGAGGATTAATAAAATCGCTGCAACCAGCATTTAGTCCTAAAGTACCTGAGTCTCACTGCGCTTGATGAATCTCCCTTCCCCTTTTTCACCCAACCATTTTGAACCATCCACGATCATCTTTCCGCGCAGCAAAACTTTTTCCACAACACCTTTCATCGGCCAACCTTCATAAATATTGTAATCCGTGCGATGTTGGGCATATTTATAGCCGTACTGAATTTCTTTATCGGGATCCCAAATGGCGATATCCGCGTCCGAACCCGGCAGCAGTGTGCCTTTCTGGGGATACATACCGAATATTTTCGCCGGGTTGGTGCTGGTCATCTCCACAAAGCGGTTGGGAGTGATACGGTTTGTTCCCACGCCGCATGACCATAACACCATCAAACGATCTCCCACTCCGGGCAGACCATTGGGGATTTTGGTGAAATCATCCTTGCCTAATTCCTTTCCGGGAATGGCAATAGCTTGGCCCTCATACATAATGGGGGTCGTGCCATCATAAAAGAATGGGCAATGGTCGGTTGCCATGACCTGCATGGTACCGTCTTCGACCGCCTTCCAGATACCGGCATTATCTTCCTCGCTGCGCAGGGGCGGCGAGCAGATCCACTTAGCGCCATCCGGCTGCCGTAATTGTTTGATAGTGAAGAACATATACTGCGGGCAGGTTTCCCCCATCACCGGCAGACCTTTTTGTCTGGCCCAGCGCACGTGCTCCACACCGCCTTTTGTATTCATGTGCACAATATAGACTGGAGCTTCCGCCTGCGCTGCCAGAGAAATCGTTCGGAAGACAGCCTCAACCGCGCCCAAAGCCGGGCGTGTCAGCGCGTGCCATTCCGGCGCGGTGTGTCCGGCCACCAGGGCTTCTTCGGTCAATACGTCGATTACATCCCCATTCTCCGCGTGCACCATCACCAGCATACCATTATCTCTGGCTATGCGCAGTACTTTAAAAATCTCACCATCATTCAGGCGCAAGCGGTTGTTATATGCCGTGAAAACCTTCAATGTGGTAATTCCATCATTTTTCAACAACGGTATTTCCCCGGCGATCGCATCGTCGAAGTGCGAAATATTCATATGGAAGCTGTAATCAATGGCTGCTTTGCTGTCCGCTTTCTGATGCCAGGCGTTTACACAATCCTGCAAATGGGGAAAATCCTGTGAAACGAAATCGATCACGGTAGTGGTTCCGCCAAAAGCGGCGGCTTTGTGACCGGTATAGTGGTCATCCGAAGAGACTGTACCGGCCATCGGCAGGTCGAAATGCGTATGCACATCCAACCCTCCGGGCATGATCAGTTTTCCTTTGGCATCGATGACTTGCATTCCTTCTTGTTCAGGGATATTTTCAGCAACCATGGAGATTTTTTCCCCTTCAATTAAAATATCCGCATAAAAAGACTCAGACGCAGTGATGATTTTCCCTGATTTGATCAGGATAGCCATACCAACCTCCTGTGATCTTGTTTATTATTGTGTAATTATATTGCACCCTGTTATCCCTGAGTGCTTTCGTCCAAATGCAAATCACCCAACATCATTAATACTTCCGGAGTTAATTCCAATTCGGGAAGATTTCCGCTGGAATACAATTCAGATTCGCGTGCTTTCTCGCACAAAGAATGCCACAAGATCTTTCTCTCTTCCGATTTGACTACCAGGTCGTTGATGATCCTTGCTCTGGCAAATAATTCACCGGTTGTGTAGAGAAAAGTAATCCGCTTCCACTTATCCGCTGGAATTGGCTTTTGCAGCCGTTCCAATTTGCCCAACTGCAGCTTGTAATACTCCTCATTCGCGCGTGGATGATCCGGTTCATCACGGATGATTTCTTTGCGCAGGGCCAATTCCACTCCCCGCACCTCACTGAAATATTCAATGCGGTTGGCGTGCGCCTTGCCAAAGCTGGCAGGTTGATAGAACGCCAGATAGTCAACTTGTACAATTTTGGGGGCAAAACGAAATGGGATGCGATACCAGCCAAGCACGCGGGCGATCTCTAAATCGCGCGGTGAGGGCATGACCGCCACCAGCAGCAATGCTGTGGATGGCGGCAGGCTGTCTCCCTCATGCGCCTGGCCGGTATCAATCATAGTCTCAGTTTATTGCAGACCAACCTTTTTGTTGAATTCCACAATCAAATCGTCAATTTCTTCAACCTGGGACTGGTAGCCGGTCCAATAATCGGGATCGTACCACTGGTCCTGGATTTCTTCATAGGACTTGCCCTGCTGTTCCACCCAGGTGTAGTATTTCAAATTGTGCACACGGCGTTTGTCCTGGTAGGTCATATCAAGCAAGTTATCGGTGCTCTGTCCTTCCAGATAATGAGCGTAGTGCGCAGCGGCGTCAACTTCAGAATACTCGCCGGATTCTTCGTGCATTTCTTTCAAGCGGCTCTGGTAGAGTTCCATTGAATCGGTTAGCACAGTCAGTACTACGTCGTTTTCGCCCATCTCGAAGTATTTAGCCATCTTAATGGCGGAAAGCATGTTGGCGATTCCGGAGAAGCCTAACAGATCCAGATTCTCGACAGTCTCAGCGGGAACGCCCTTCTTGGCCAGGTATTCGCGGCCGGCTTTCTCATTGAACAGGCGGGAGATGTTCACAACAGCGTTATCGTCGATGGCGGTGATCAAATCGGTGTTCTTGACATTGTGGATCCACGGTACGTGCTTGTCGCCGATGCCTTCGATGCGGTGCGCGCCAAAGCCGTTTTCCAACAGGGTCGGGCATTGCAGCGCTTCGGAACCGCCCACCAGGCTGCTCGGGAATTTCTGCTTCATATAATCGCCGCAGGCAATGGTGCCGGCTGAGCCGGTGGTCAGGATCACACCGCGGTAATTATCACGCGGGCCTAATTCTTTCTTCAATACTTCTTCCATGGCATGGCCGGTGACTTCATAATGCCACAGGTAATTACCGAACTCTTCGAACTGGTTGAAGATCATCAGGTCTTCACCGCTCGCGCGCAGCTCCCAGCATTTGTCGAAGATCTCTTTCACGTTGGATTCGCTGCCGGGGGTAGCGATGATCTCGCCCGCTACGGTCTTGAGCCATTCAAAGCGTTCCTTGCTCATGCCTTCCGGCAGGATGGCAACCGATTCGCAGGCCAGCAGGTTGGAATCGTAAGCGCCGCCGCGGCAATAATTACCCGTGGAAGGCCAGACCGCTTTTTGAGTTACCGGATCGAATTGACCGGTCACCAGGCGGGGCACCAGGCAGCCGAAAGACGCGCCGACTTTATGCGCGCCGGTGGGGAACCACTTGCCAACCAGGACAATGATGCGCGCGTCCACGCCCGTCAAGCTCTTGGGCAGTTCCATATAGTTCACGCCGTTGAACTGCCCGCCTTTTTCCTTGGGTTCGTTCTTCCAGGTGATGCGGAAAAGGTTGCGGGGGTTCAATTCCCACAAACCGATCGATTTCAGCTCTTCTTTGTATTTCGCCGGGATCAGTGTGGGGTCTTTCATTTGTGCGAAGGTCGGGATGATGATATTGCGCTCACGCGCCCGCTTGATGGTGTTTTCCAGTCGATCGGGGTAAACGGTTAAATCAATTTTGGCCATTAATTCTTTCTCCTGATAGATGTATTTGGAATATCCGGAGCCCGACTGACAATATACAGCGGACGTCCCTTGACTTCGTCATAAATCCTGCCGATATATTCACCTAAAATACCTAAAGTGATCAACTGCACGCCGCCCAGGAACAACACCATAATAAGCGTTGTGGCTTGGCCCAGCAATGCGGCCTGGTGGGATAAGCGTAGAACGATCACCACCGGGATAGCCACGATGCTAATGCAGGCACAGATGAATCCTAAATAGGTTGCCATTTGCAGAGGAAAGTACGAAAAGCCGGTGATGGCATTCAACGCCAGTTTTAACATTTTGCTGAAAGGATATTTAGTCTTTCCGGCAAAGCGCTCTTTGCGGTCGTACTCCACACCAATTTGGCGGTAGCCCACCCAGGCAGCCATCCCGCGCAGGAAGCGGTGCCGTTCGCGCATGTCGCACAGCACATTCACGACCTTGCGGTCCAGCAGGCGGAAATCGCCGGTGTCCAGGGGGATTTTCACGTCCGTGATGCGGTAGATCAACCGGTAAAAAGCGGAGGCCGTGAACAGCTTGAACCACGACTCCCCTTCCCGTTTGCGCCGCACGGCGTAAACCACTTCGTAACCCTCTTTCCATTTCGCGATCAGATCCAGCATCACTTCCGGAGGGTCTTGCAAGTCCGCGTCGATGATCAACACTGCGTCCCCGCGGGCATAGTCCAGCCCCGCGGTAACTGCGATCTGGTGGCCAAAGTTGCGTGCAAAGATGACCGGTTTTACGTGGTCGTCTTTATCGGCCAATTTCAGGATGATGTCGGTGGAGCCGTCCGTCGAGCCGTCGTCCACCAGGATCAATTCCCAGGTGGATTTGAGCGAACTCATCACATGGCTGACCTGGTTGTAGAACTCCTCGACACAACCAATCTCGTTGAAGACCGGCGCGACAACGCTGTAGACTGGATTCTTCTTGTTGGCAAGATTGTCTGACATATTTATATTGTATCTGATACTAGCAAACTATCAAAGGACTTTTTTAAAAGCTTCCAAAGTTGGTTTAACGATCGGGGCTGCTTTCACGGCGGAGATGGCCGCTTTGACGTCTTTCAGACCACTGCCTGTCAGCATGACCAGCACCGGGTCGCCGGGTTCGATAAAACCCTGCTCGACCGCCTTCTCCAATCCGGCATAAGCCGAGGCCGCCGCAGGTTCAGCGAAGATACCTTCGAGCCCCAGGCGGGCAATGGCTTTGAGGATGTGGTCATCTGTAACAGTGATGTAACGGCCGCCGGTCTGTGTGGCCGCGCGCAGGGCGCGCAAGCCGTCGTGCGGATGGTCTACCGAAACGCTGTCGGCAATGGTGTCGGCTCGCACCGGCAGGATGTCTTCGTTGCCGGCAAAGAACGCATTTGCGATGGACGCGGAGCCTTCCGGCTGGACGCCGAAGATGCGCGGCATCTGATCCAACCAACCCAATTCTTGCAGGTCCTTAAACCCTTTATGGATACCGGAGATGATGTTGCCGTCGCCCACCGGTACGAAAACTGTCAGGGGTTTCTTTAAATTGCCGCGGTAGATCACCTGTTCCCAGATCTCCAAACCGGCCGTTTTCTTTCCCTCAACCGTGAAGGGATTGTAGCCGGTGTTGCGCGAATACCAGCCGAATTCCTCGGCAGCTAACATCGACAATGCAACCGCATCGTCGTAAACGCCGTCCACCAGGAAGACGCGCGCGCCAAACACCAACAGCTGCGCCACCTTGGCCTGCGGAGCGGCTTTGGGCACGAAAATAACTGTGTCCTGTTTGGCCGCCGCGGCCATACCGGCCAGCGCCGCCCCGGCGTTGCCGGAAGAGGAAGTCACCACGACTTCAGCGCCGATTTCTCTGGCGCGCGCGATGACCACCGAGCTGGCCCGGTCTTTGAAAGAAGCCGTCGGGTTGCGGCCGTCATCTTTCACCCATAGCTGTTCGAGTTTCAACTCGTCTGCCAGCGCTTTAGGCTGGTAAACAGGCGTCCAGCCTACTGATCGCAGCGGCGTACCCTGCAAACCGGGGTCGTCCACCGGCAGCAGCGGCAAATAACGCCAATGAGATTGGTCGCCGGATGCCGCAATCTTTTCGGGTGAATATTCCTTATTAATCCCCTGGTAATCCAAAATGATATCCAGGTTCCCGCCGTCGGCGGGGCATGTATAAGTTACTTCATGCGGTTCGTAAGTCTTCCCGCACACAGAACAGCGATAAGATTTGAATTTTTCCATGGAGGTATTTTACTCTCTTTCAAATGGGACGCCCAACGAGGCGGGCGGCGGTTTGCGCAGGAAGCGGAATAGCTTGTAGAATGCTCCGCGTACGCCGCGCGGCAGCGTGGCCAGCATGCGCGTCACCCATTCCGTGTCGCCGATGTTGACGAACAAGAGCGTCAAAATCATCAATGGGAAAGGCGCGACTTGCAGAACCTGGGAAGGTACGTTGGTCCAGTAGGATTGCAGGGCTAATCCCAGCCACTGCAGGAACACAAACAAGTACCCGCCAAATGAACCCCGCAGCGGGTTCCAGCCGCCAAAAATGGTGATGGAAAGCACGATCCAGCCGATGCCGTCCAAGCCCGTCATGGTGCCGTTCCAACCGGCTTTGATACTCAGCGAATACATCGGGCCGGCCAGGCCGATCAACCCGGAACCCAGCGCTGTGTAAATATAGCGCTGGCGGTTAACGTCAATACCGCGTGAATACGCTGAAATTGGCTGCTCGCCCACGCCGCGCAGGACCAGCCCCTGGCGCGTGTGGAAGATCCAGTAATAGCTCGCAATGATCAGGATATAGCTGAAATACACCAGCACATTCTGGTCAAACAACAAAGGCCCTAGAATGGGGATATCTTTCAGCAGCGGAATTGCCCAACCGGATACAGTAGGGCCGGGAATAACCATGAAAGGCGTTCCCAGAAAATAAGCCAGATCACGGAATAATAACGACAGAATAAAACCAACGGCCACCTGTGATTGCTTAAGGGAAATACTGCTAAAGGAGATCAGCAAACCCGCAATTGCTCCGGTCAAAAAACCCGCCAGCAAACCGATCCACACGATTCCGGTCAGGTAAGCGGCCGCAAATCCGGTCATGGCTGCCAGCACGATCAAACCATTGGCAGACAAATTGATTACGCCGGAACGTTCGGAAAAGGTCTCGCCGATGACCGCCACCACCACCGGAGTGGCAGCTGCGATGACACCCGCCATATTGGTGAGGAATTCATTCATTGCTCTGCTCCTCCTCTTTCTTCAGTATTTTTTTCCTGACGCCATCCATCAACATGAAAAACAGCACCAGGGAGGACTGCATGACACCCGACAAGGTGGAATCAATCTTCATCATAATGGGCAGTTGAATACCGCCGATGTTGAGCGCCGCGAAAAGCAGCGCCATCGGTACTGCCCAAACAATCTGATAATCAACCAGCATGGCCACCAGCAGCCCCAGGAACCCATATCCGGAAGAAATGGAAGGGATCAGGCGGTGATACACACCCAGCACCTGTACGGCCCCGGTTAATCCGGCAAACACGCCGCACAATACAAACGAGAGCAGCATATATTTTGATGGGGATATGCCCATCTGTATGGCTGCCTTGTAATTCTTGCCTACAGCTTTTAAGCGCAGCCCAACCACGGTATGTTTCAGGATGAAATAAACTATAAGAACGGATACGACCGCCAAAATTAACGACCAAATACTTAACCGGTATCCGGTTAATGTCGGCAGCCAGATAGACATGTCAAAAGGTTCGGTGCCGCTCATGGAAGCTACACCGGCCCGTTTCCAGGGGCCGAAAATTAGCCACAAGGTCAGGGCGGTTGCTATGAAATTCAAGCCCAAACCGGCAAAAATTTCGCTGACGCCGCCATAAAATTTCAACATACCTGCCAGCAGCGCCCATACAATCCCGCCGGCGATACCGGCCAGGAAACCCGCCAGGATGATCACCACCGGAGGAAGCCCCGAATCCTGCAGCAAGCGCAGTGCCCAGGTAGTCATAATGGCGCCCAAGCTGATTTGGCCTTCAATACCGATATTCCATAGACCGGTCGTAAAGGTGATCACCAGCCCACACGTGGCTAAAATCAAGGGTACCCAGGCGACGAACGAGTCGGCAATTTTGATCGGTGTGGATACCGCGCCCAGGAAAATGTTGCTGAAAGCTTCCCAGGGGTTGGCTTTGGCGATCAGTAGCACCAACGCGGTGAAAAGCAGCGCCGCTATCACACCGGAGATACGAAATAGAAAGTTAATGAATGCGCGATTTTTGCTCATTTGGGCCAATCCTTTCCGCCAATCATCCTGCCCAAACGTTCTTCATCCAGTCCGGCAGAGTCCAGTGGTTCCGATATTCTGCCACTGAAAAAGACCAGAATACGGTCTGCGTAAAAAGTCAATTCATCCAGGTCCGCCGATGAGAAAATGATGGATGTGGCTGCCTGGCAGCGTTCACGTAATATGGACCAAATCCAGTTGGTTGATTCAATGTCCAAACCGCGCGTGGGATTTTCCAACAACAGGACTTTTGCCGGATCCTGCAGCAGCGATAAAAGTAAACGCTGTTGGTTGCCGCCGGATAGTTCCTCAGAGAAGGTAACGGCGCGTCCCTTGATATTAAAGCGTTGGATGCGATCCTCTGTGACTTTATGGCTCTTCTTTGAATCAATAAACACCCTCTTCTCGCAATCCGAGAGGATGTAATGCTCTTCTAATGTCATGCCCGGTACCAGACCCTCTTCCATTCTGGCAGAGGGCACGTAGAATATTCCCAGCTTCTGATAGTCGTAGCAATTTTTCCCAAATAAATCCTCATCACCGAAGAGAATGTGCCCGCTGCTGGGTTGTTTCATGCCCGCCAGGGCTTGCAGGAATTGGCGCTGCCCGGAGCCTTCCATTCCGGCCAGGCCGATTACTTCGCCTGCATACAGGTCAAAGTTGACATTCTCAATAGCGATGCGGAAATCTTCAATATTCAATTTTTGAACAGATAGACAGACATCGCGCGTACCGGCATGCGCGGTACGCGTGCGTGTAATCTGGCGCCCAAACATCAGTTTGACCAGATCGTTTTCATCAAAAGGCGCTTCCCTCTCGCCAATCAAGCAGCCTTTGCGCAGCACCACAGCCCGGCTGCATAGTTCTTTTACTTCTTCCAGCTTATGCGATACAAAAATAATTGTTTTTCCCTGGCCAGCCAATTTCTTCAAAGCGGAGAACAGAATTTCCTGCTGAGAAGCGCTGATACCGGTGGTGGGTTCATCCAAGATCAGGAGCTCCACGCCCAACCACAACAGGCGCGCCAATTCAAGCTGCTGGCGTTCGCCCACGGTCAACTCTCCTACCGACCCGTCCAGGTCCAAATTGAAACCCAGATCTTCCTGGATCTTCATGAGAGCCTGCCAATCCACAGCACTGTGGTTCGCGCGGCCCGAGCGTTGATCCCAAATTTGCAGATCTTCCCGAATAGTCATGGATGGGAAATCATGCGGGTCCTGGTGCAGCATACCGATACCCAGCCGCAGCGCGTCAGCAGGACTTTTCAGGTCTTGTTCTTCCCCATTAATCAAAATTTCTCCGCTGTCTTTGCAGATCAGTCCGGAGAGAATTTTCATAAGGGTACTTTTTCCCGCGCCATTTTCGCCTAGCAATCCCAGAATTTGGCCGGGTTCAATGGTCAGCGATACATCATTGTTTGCGTGTACGCTTCCAAAATATTTGTGAATGTTTTTTAGTTGTATGTGCATGGATATATAAGATGAGGGGAGGGACCGCCCAGGTATCCCTCCCCTGTAATTACTAAGGTTTATTCAGCCGCTGAGCTTAGGCCAATCATGCCTTCCAGCAATTGCGGCAGGTACCAAATCTGGTAATCGGTGGCAACTTCGCCATCGGCCAGGTATTCCGTACCATCCTGCAAATTCAGCGGGCCGGTCCACAGGTTCAAACCGCCAGCCAATTCGGCAATGAATGCATCTATCGTGGCTGAGTTCTCTGCGCTGAGGGCATCGCCCTTCTTGAAACCGATCATGGAGGTATCTTTGTTGTTGATGTCGGTCCAATCCGGATCTAACCACTCCCACGAGTTGGTCCAGGTGCCGTCAATGGCTTCCTGGATGGCTTCTTTGTAGCTGGGGCCCCAGTTGAAATAGGGAACACCCAGGCAGACTTCAGGAGCCTGTTCGCAAGCGCCTTCGTAGTCGTAAGGAATGGCATAAACCGTCTGGCCGCCGTCAGCGAATTTCTTGGCTTCCACCAAAGCTTCGGTGGTGTCGATTCCGGAGATGACCACGTCATAACCACTGTTGAAGAAATCGTCGGTGACCTGTGAAGGATCAGAGGTCACACCAGGGATATTGAACCAGAAACCGATCCAGTTGACTTCGAAGGTCAGGTCGGCCGGGTCTTTGCCTGCGTAATTCTGCCAGCAGTATTCTGCGCCCAAATAGGCGGATGCTGCCAGACGGCGGGTTTCTTCGTTGATCAGCGGGCCAAGGAAACCGATTTTACCGGTTTCGGATGTCAGGGCAGCCGTGCAGCCGGCAATCATCTTGCCATATTCCATGCGACCCATGATGTTCTTCATATTGGCCAGTTCCTGATAGTTCGCGCCTTCTACCCATTCGGTATCGCCCGTGGAGTAGATCACGTATACATCAGGATGATTGACTGCGAATTCAGTAGCGCTGTCTTTCATATCGTCCGAGTTGAAGATGATGAGATTCGCGCCCTTGGAAACCAGTTCTTCAGCTAACTGCGCCGCGGTAGTACCGGGCCGGTCAGCCGTGTTGACTTTGTCGATATAGATCATGGATGTGCCGGGGATCTGGTCTTCAATATACAAACCGGCGTCATAGTGCGCCTGATCCCAACCTTTGTTGTTATACACACCCACCATCAGAATACCGAAAACAAAATCTGTGCTTGCGGCTTCTTCTGCGGCCGGTTCGGCAACTTCCTCTGCCGGAGTTGCTTCTTCCACCGCCGGTTCAGCTGCGGCAGCTTCCTCCGTTGCTGCCGAGCCACAGGCAGCCAACAAGAGTGATGCTACCAATAGGGAAACAAAAACTTTGAAAAACTTCTTCGTGCTCATATTTTTTTCTCCTCCATTTAGTTTTGACAAAATAGAGCTGTTTTTCCTGGCGTTTGATAAAAAAAACGCTCCACTTAATTGTAGAGCAATTGCTTGCTCTGTCAACCAGCGGAGCATTCTAATCTAAACTTTTTGATTAATCAATTGTTTAGACAAATTTTAAGCTTTATGTCCTACAAATCGATTTAATCTTGTACGATCCAGGTTCCGGTTTCGCCTTTCAGCGCCCGTCCGATATTCTCCGGGTTGGTAATAAGGGCTTGTTTGCCGCCTGCTTCCAGGAACCAAATGATGGCCTGCATCTTGGGAGCCATGGAGCCTTTGGCAAAATGAGTCCCCTCCGCCAGGTAAGCCTTGGCTTCGGAAAGCGTCATACGGTCAATCTGCTTTTCATTGGGTTTACCAAAGTTAAGCGCCACCTTCTCCACTGCCGTAGAGATCAGGAATAAGTCTGCTTTAATTTCCCGCGCCAACAGCGAGGAAGCGTAATCTTTGTCAATCACCGCTGCCACACCTTTGATTTCGTTATTTTCCATCACAACCGGGATACCACCGCCGCCCACAGTGACCACAATGTGGCCCGCCGCAATCAGCTCTTTAATGGAAGGCAGCTCAAGGACTTCCTGCGGGATAGGAGAAGCCACCACCCGCCGCCATCCGCGCCCGGCGTCCTCAACCACCTGCCAGCCTAAGGTCTCGGCCCGTTTCTTCGCTTCTGCTTCATCCATGAACCCGCCAATCGGTTTGCTGGGGTTCTGAAAAGCCTGGTCATTGGCGTCCACGCGCATCTGGCTGATGACCGTGGCTACCGGTTTGTGAATGCCCCGTTTGCGCAGCTCATTTTGCAGCGTTTGGGTCAGTGAGTATCCAATTGCGCCCTGGCTGTCGGCTCCGCACACATCCAGCGGAACTTCGTGCATACCCTCGGCTTTGTGCGCAATTTCGGAACGGCGCAGGATAAAGCCCACCTGCGGGCCGTTGCCGTGCCCGATGGCTACGTTCCAGCCGGCTTCAATCATGTCGGCAATGTGGAACGTGGTCTCTTTAGCAGCTAAATATTGGTCTTCCACAGAAACTTTGGTTTTGTCTTTGATCAGTGAATTACCGCCGATGGCAACAACCGCAACTTGGTCTTTCATATATCTCCTTTAATTAACTCATGGTCAGCGCCATGACAGCTTTCTGCGCGTGAAGTCGGTTTTCCGCTTCGTCATACACAACAGAATTCAAGCCGTCAATAACGCCATCCGTAACTTCGATATTTCGGTCTGCAGGCAGGGGATGCATATAGATCGCATCATCTTTGGCCAGTTTCATGCGTTTTTCGTTGGTGATCCAGTCTGAATATTTATCGGTGATAGCTTTGCCTTCATCGAGATCCGTAGTGGTTACCAGCGGGCCCCAGGATTTGGCATACACAATGTCGGCATCTTTAAAAGCTTCGTCCATATCGGTAACCACGTCAAAGCCCACACCGGCCTTTTTGGCTTCGGCCTGGGCCTGGTCCATAATCTCGGGCATCAGCTTGAACTCTGGCGGATGCGCTAATACCACATCGCAGCCAAAGCGCGGCATTTGCAGTACGAGCGACTGCGGTACGGAGATGGGTTTGGAATAAGAGGACGCATACGCCCAGGAAACTACCATCTTCTTCTTGCGCAGGTCGCGGCCCTTCTTTTCCCAAATGGTCATCAAATCGGCCAGGCACTGGAAAGGATGGTAGATTTCGCACTGCATGTTCAAAACCGGAACGCGCGAGTATTTGGCCACGTCGTTCAGGTACTTGTTGCCAACGCCCCAATCGCAGTGGCGGATGGCAATGCCATCGAAATAGCGCCCGAAAATCTCGCCGATTTCTTTGGGCGTATCGCCGTGGGCAATCTGGGTGGTTTTGCTTTCGATAAAAGCGCCGTGCCCGCCCAATTGGGCAATGCCGGCTTCAAAAGAGCCGCGTGTGCGGGTGGAGCTGAAGAAGAACAACATCGCCAGCACCTTGTCGCGCAGGTATGCGTGCGGCTCATTCAGCGAGCGCTTGCGCTTGAGATCGAAGGCTACGTCCAGAACGGTTTCGACTTCTTCCTTGCTGAAGTCGAGGTCGCCGATCAGGTCGCGCCCGTGTAAAAATGTCTGCATATGTACCTCCGTAATTTTTTTATCCGTAGGTCAGGCATTCACCTGCACCCTTCGGGGTGTGCCTGACAATTCGGGGTGTCCCTGACATCCTGATTATTGTCATTCTGAGCCTTCTTTTGGCGATCGCGTAGCATTCCCTTGGGGAAAGAATCTCGGCTGTCTATCTGAGAACCCTTTTCAAAGGGAGTACTCGCAATCGCATACGCTCGGTTTTCAGGCCGAGATTCTTCGGTCACTTCGTTCCCTCAGAATGACAATAAAATGTAATATTCCGTTGGTCAGGCATTCACCTGCACCCTTCGGGGTGTGCCTGACAAAAGCCTGACATCCTGACTATTGTCATTACGAGCCAAAGTGGAAGGAATCTCGGTTTTCACGCCGAGATTCTTCGGTCACTTCGTTCCCTCAGAATGACAAAGGGCAGTTTACTCCATCGCGCCCAGGGTCAGCGCCAGCAGAGCCATGCGCATGACCACGCCGTTGAAGGCTTCTTCCCAGTAACGGGCATGGCGGGTGCTGTCCACATCGGGGGGAAGCTCGTCCATGCGCGGCAGGGAATGCAGGATGATGGAATCGGGTTTCGCCTTATCGGCCAACAGCTTGCGCGTCACCTGGTAATTTGCGGGCGTCAGACCTTTGTCCGCGCTGGCTTCCTGGCGGGCTTTGGTGTAATCGGGCTGCACAACCGGTTCCATGTAGATCACGTCGGCCTGGTCGATCACGTCGGCCACGTGCTCGGCTTCGGTGTAGCGCAGGTTGTACTGATCTAATTCCTTCTTGAAGTCATCGGTCAGGGACATTTCTGGCGGGGCTACGTAGATCACCTGGGCGTCGAACTGGGTCAGCGCATAGGACAGGGAGTGCATGGTGCGCATGCGCATATCGCCGATGCACAGGAAGGTCAACCCATCGATGGTGCCCATTTCATTTAACACAGTGTACAGGTCGGTCAACACCTGGGTGGGATGCTCGCCCCAACCGTCGCCGGCATTGATAATCGGCACGCTGGCCCATTTGGCCGCTTCGGCCGGTGCCCCCTGCTGGAAGTGGCGCATAACGATCACGTCGCCGTAATACTCCAACATTTTTACGGTATCCTTGATGGATTCCTGGTACCAGTCGCCCGCGCGGGTCATCTTGGCATCCGAGAAACCGGTCACGTGTCCGCCTAGGCGGTGCATGGCGGCTTCGTGAGCCAAACGGGTGCGGGTGGAAGGCTGGTAGAAAGCCGTCACCATGGTCTTTTCGGCCAGAATATCCGTGTTGCGGCGATCGCGCGCAATCGGTTCCAGCTCACTGGCGACTTCGAAAACGCGGAAAAATTCTGAGCGTTCAAAGTCCTTCAACGATAGAATGTCACGTCCTAAAAAACTACGCATACTAAATACCTCCAAATTGGTTTGTTTATTTTTATGGAACTCCGATTTTTCTCAATACGTGGAAGCGGAAATAGCCGGGCAGAAAATAGGAGCGTGAATGATCCACGGCCGACCCGTCCAGAGCGAACAGGTCCGCTTCAAACATCAACAACACGTCTCCGCGCTGGATTTCCAGCGCGCGCGCCACGCGTGAGGGCGCCGAAACCGCATTGATTTCGGTAAACGATTTTTCCAACGGGGGTTTCCCCCGCCGGATGAGCATATCCAGGACAGAACCGGTAAAGGTTTCCTGCAGATCCTTTAGCGGCAAAATATCGCGCGGTAGGATATCTTCCAAAAAGGCAATCGAGCGCCCTTCCGCGTGCATCACACGGGTGACACTTAACAGCGATGTTCCTTTGCGCACATCGAACCTTTTTGCCAGGTCTTCGTCCGCCTGGATGGTTTCAATCTGGCTCTCCCCCATCGACATTTTCAACTTCAGCCGGGTAGCGATGGTCTCCAACGATTCCAGCACTTCGATGCCGGTCTCGAACACGCCGCTCTTGCCGACCACAAAGGTGCCCGCGCCTTGACGGCGGATCAGCAGGCCCTGCGCTTCAAACGAGCGCATGGCTTCGCGTAATGTAGAACGCGAAACGCCCATCTGGGCAGCCAAATCCGGTTCGGTGGGCAGCTTCGTGCCGGGTTCAGACGCGGCAATCAGATCACCCAACTGGCGCTGCAAGCGTTGGTAGGGACTTTCATGCGGGCTTTTATCCAAATGCCCCGCCATTATGCCTGTCCTTCCATCAGCCGCGCCGCGGCCTGGTTATGTTTTTCTACGTGTGTGGGTAAATCGAGGGTTTGCAATTGTCCTCCCTTTACAATGAATTTTCCGCCGACCACGTTATAGTCCACCCCAACCGGGTTGCAGAATAAAATGGCTGCCAACGGATCGTGCAGCGCGCCGGCGTAATCCAGCCGGTTAAGGTTGATGGCAATGAAATCGGCGCATTTACCGGATTCCAGCGAACCGATGTCTGTGCGTCCCAGCACGGCCGCGCCGCCGATGGTGGCAATTTCCAGTGCCTGGCGGGCAGTCAGGATGGGGGCTGCCGAACCGGAGAGCGAAGCGCCTTCCACACCCGCGCGCACGCGCGCCAGCAGCATGGCCAGGCGCGCTTCCGCCAGCAGGTGGGATGAATCATTGGAGGCTGAGCCGTCCACGCCCAAACCGACGTTGACGCCGGCGGCCATGTATTCCCAAATGGGCGCGATGCCGGAAGCCAGACGCATGTTGGAGCCGGGGCAGTGCGCCACACCGCAGCCGGTGTACGCGAACATTTCAATTTCGTCCTGATTGGCCCATACTGAATGGGCGAACCAAACATCATGGCCAACCCAGTCCAGCGATTCCATGTAGCCGGCCGGGCGGTAACCGAACTGCTCCTGGCAGAAGGCTTCCTCGTCCTGGGTTTCGGCTAAATGGGTATGCAGATGCACGCCATATTGGCGGGCCAGCACAGCCGACTGTTTCATTAATTCGCCGGTCACGGAGAAAGGCGAACAGGGCGCCAGCACAATTTGTACCATCGCGCCGGGTTTAGCGTCATGGTAGCGCTCGATCAGGCGCTGGGAATCCTTGAGGATGCTCTCCTCGCTGTCCACTACCGAATCCGGCGGTAGGCCGCCTTTGGATTCGCCCAGCGACATGGAGCCGCGCGAGGCTTGGATGCGCACGCCCATTTCCTGGGCCGCAGCAATCTCGTCGTCCAGCTTGGAGCCGTTGGGGAAAAGATACAGGTGGTCGGAAGCCGTGGTGCAGCCCGATAAGGCCAGTTCGGCCAGGGCGGTCTTGGTGGAGATATAAATATCTTCGGGGGTCATGCGTGCCCAAATCGGGTAGAGCGTCTTGAGCCAGTTGAACAGGTTGGCGTCTTGCGCGGCCGGAACGGCGCGAGTCAGAGTTTGATAGAAATGGTGGTGGGTGTTGATCAGCCCGGGCAGCAGCACGTGGTCGCTTAGGTCCAATACCTCATCTGCGCTTTGGGGAAGTTCCGAACTCGGGCCGACTTGTTGGATGAAACCATCCTCGATGAATAAGCCGCCCCCCGCAATCTCGCGGCGGCCGGCGTCCATGGTCGCCATCAGGCGGGCGTTTTTGACCAGAAGTGTTGTCATAAGCCGCTCCTTGTAATCACAAATCCATTATAACTTAATTGTCGGACAAAGTATACAAATTTGTACAGTTCATTAAGATATGTTTAGACAATCCTCATAGTCAGAGAATGACAAACATCAGGAATTGTAAAGGAAATCGGCTGGTTATGCTTCGGCTTGTTCGTCACTCGCCGAGCGGCTGCTGAGCAGCACACCGCCCAGTGCCATGGCCCCGCCCACAATCTGGATCAGCGGCGGCTTCTCACCCAGCAGAAAAGCGCTGGCCAGGCCAATGACCGAAGCCAGGTTGACGAAGGAGGAAGCCACGCTGGCTTTCAGATAATGCAAAGCATCATTCCACAGGAAGTTGGTTACAGCGGAAACCAGGATCGCCAGGTATAGGATGCCCAACCAGGAAGTCGAAGTAAGCTGGGGCAGTCCGCGGCTGGTGGTTTCCCAAATGGCAAACGGCAGCAGCTGCAAGATGGCCGCGCCGGTGCTGGCCACCGCCATGACCATCGCACTGCGCTTCTGGGCCATTACGCGTCCCTGGATGGTGTAGACCGCCCAGGACAGGGCGCTCAAGAAGACCAGCACATTACCCAGCAAAGGACGCGGCGCAGCGCTATCCGTCGTGTTCTGCATCCCGATCATCATCACCCCCACGGTGACCAGCAATAGGCCAAGCCATTGCGTTTTAATGATGCGCTCCTTCAGGAAGATCACTGCCAGGACCGTGGTCAGCGCCGGGATGATAGCCAGGATCAAGGCTGTGCTGGTGACCGATGTGAGAGACATGCCGGTATTCTCCAGGCTGCTGTACAGTGTAGTTCCTGTCAGCCCAAACAGCATGTACTCACGGCGGAAAATGTCTTTCAGCCGGAAGCCCTGCTTCATCGCGAAAGGCAGCAGCAGGAGGAAAGACAGGGCCAGGCGGATCTCCGTCAATAGCAGCGGCCCGATCACGCCCAGCACCAGTTTGGTGACCATGAAAGCGGTGCCCCAGATTAGGATGGTAATGAAGAGTGCGATGGTTCCACGTGTGTTTTTCATGGCAAAATTGTTGTATTGGCAGCCAACTGCCAATACCTCTTTCTATTATTTATTTATTTAAAATTTGGACTTGATTAAGTCGAACGGCTGCTCAACAGCACGCCGGAGATGGCCAGCACCCCGCCGATGATCTGGATCAGGGGCGGCTGCTCGCCTAGCAGGTACGCGCTGGCGATGCCGATGATCGGTACAAGATTAATGTAGGATGAAGCCACGCTGGCGGGCAAATGGTGCAGCGCGTCATTCCACAGGTAGGTGGTCAGACCGGAAGACACCAGGCTGAGATACAGCACGCACAGCCAACCCGCTCCGCTCAGGTGCGGTAGGCCTTGCTCAGCAATCTCCCAGGCCGCGAAAGGGATCATCTGCAGCATGCCTGCGCCAATGCTGGCAGCGGCCATTACCAATGCCGGTTGTCCCTCGGACATCTTGCGTCCCTGGATGGTGTAAATCGCCCACGAAAGCCCGCTGATAAATATCAGCAGGTTGCCGATCAGCGGATGGTCGTACGTTTCACCCTGCCCGTTTTCAATACTCACCAGCACCACGCCCACCGTCACCAGGACGATGCCCAGGATTTGGCTCCTGCCAATACGTTCCTTCAGGAAAACCACTGCCAAGATGGTGGTCAACGCCGGCACAATCGACAGGATCAACACCGTGCTGCTCACCGACGTATACGTCATGCCCACGTTCTGCAGCGCGTAATACAGCGTCGTGCCCGTCAGGCCGAACAGCATGTATTCCTTCGTGAAAATCTGTTTGAAGCGGAAACCCTGCCGCGCCGCCAGCGGCGCCAGCAGTACGAAAGCCAGCACAAAGCGTAGCTCGGTCAGCTGCAGCGGCCCCATCTCCCGCAGCACAATCTTCGTAACCAAAAAGGTCGTGCCCCAGATCAGGATGGTGATGAACAGAGATAGGTATCCACGAGAGTTGCGCATGACGATGGATTGTAACATCTAAGATAAATTAATTAAATCCAATACTTGAAATGTATAAAACTATTACTCGTGATTGAACCAAACTAGGAACTATTTTTTCTATTAATAATCTATTTTCTATCACTTTACCCATATTCGTAAAACCCTAAATTGTCAATCAATCCCGAAATTTCCCTAGCATCCTTCCAATATACTTTCCCTTATCTTCTACTTGGAACAGCACATTCTTCGATTCCCAATCTTCACGGTTGCCTTGAATAGGTAAATCGTTAAAACGGGTATTCGATATAATGAACGAGTTGAGGACCACATTGGAATCACCCAAATCTGCCTCTAAAGATTTTATTGTCTGAGAAAAGTTTACCTTTGGATCATCTATTCCAACATGCCCAATACCTTTTGGATCAATGAAAGTAACATTTTGAATATTCTTATTTACAAGCCACATGATGAAATCTGGATAGAAGTTACCAGCCTCAAAAAAGCCAATACCTTTTCCTCGACTTCGATTACGTAGCAGATAAAGCTCTTTATCTCTAAAGAACTCTTGGTGGCCGTCATAATATAATTTCAAATCGTCAACAAAGTCACGCTCACCTTCATTTAATGGGATAGGTTTAATCTCTAGCTCCTGACCATGACCAAAGTAAAGCAATGGCTGGTAAAGATGTTTGCTAAACATAATAGCTTTCAAACGCCCATATTCAATAGGCCTTAATTCCCCATTTTTTACAGCCTGTTTGATCTTTTCCAGTTTTACGACAATTTCTTCACGAGACTTCTCAACCAAAATGCGGTATTCATCGAAGAAGTTGGGATCATCCTCAGTGAGTTCTTGGTATTCCAAATAGTCATTTTCCCACTCAGCTTTGCGGTATTTATAGTAAGAATCACAATACTTCTTAAGTAGAGCAGTTGCGATTTTTTGCCAACGTTGTATTTGTTGAAGGTTTTTAAATTCTAATCCTTCCGGGGGGATGTAGAGTTGGTACCAAGAATTATCTAGCAGCAATGGTCTTAAAATCTCTCGTTGGATGCGCAGATTATGCCAATTTCGTTCATTCTTGAATTGCTCCAATTCAAAATACAGTTTATTAAAATCCAGGAAAGCAAGATGGCTTTCAGAGAAGAAACCTTGGTTTAGATCAGCTGACTCTTCCTCAATATTGATGCTTGATATCGCTTGAATTCTCGGATACCAATTTAAAACAACGGGGTTATATTTCAATTTGTCGTTTGGATGATCTAAAACGGGGTTGGGGGCTTGTTTTTTGTAATCCACATTATCTTTTAGTTTGATGATTTTTAATTTTTGCGTCCCTAGATTTTTTATAACAGGCATTATGAATTCAATCTTTTCTTTTTCGGTTGACAATCCCTCATTTTCCAGAAACTCACGGAATTGGTGCATGTAATCAGCTCTAATACCAAAAACATTGAGTGTTTCTAGTAAAGGTACATGTTGAGGAGTATGAGCAATGTTCAATTCTGTACTACGCTTGAGGCTAAATTCCTTGCCCTTGAGGCGAACGCCACGGCCAAACAACTGAATAATCTGTGTTCCTTCACCCCTTCCAATGTTCATCAAACCCATAGTAGATACTCGCCAGCTATTCCAGCCCTCCATGAATTTTCGTGAACCTATCAGAATGTTAATACTGGAATTGATATCATCTAATTGCTGAAATATCGATTCTGATACTGGTTGGTCCGTGACAATCATTTCCGGCAATTCCTCTAACAGCTTACAAAGGGCATTTGCATCGCCTACGTTAATGAGACCGAAATACTCATTATCCCCCAGCTTGATCCCAATCTCGCCATCAGTTCCCTTGAGATTTTCCACGTTCAGTTTTGCAGGAGCAGAAGCATTGAACAGCATCTGCAACAAGTCTTTGAAAATCCCTTCCGCGTTTAAATCTGTGCTTACTAGGTAGTGATAGCTTTCCTCAAAAATATCTCGCCCCTGATTATCAAGAAGTCCGGCTTTGCCGTCCAGGAAATCTTGAATGATTTGTATATTGCTAGCTTTGTTGTCTGCGCTAGTAAATTTAGCGAGGAATAATAGAACGTCTGTCACATCAGAGACCTTGCGTTTATTTCGGGTATAGACAGCCTTCACGCTTCCCCCAACAAACACCCACAGTGGTCTTTCCAGTAGATATTCAAGACATAGTTGGGTTTCTTGCTGGTGAACCTTCTGCTGCTGATAGAAGGCCAAGAGACAAGCACTTAAATAACGATACCGTTGTGCCTCGTGAGTATCATCTTGCAAATTGAGGATACGATATTCCTTGCCGTAGCCATCATAATAAAAAAACCGGTAAGAATAATCAAACAAGATACTTTTTGCATATACTTGCGTTAGTTCTTTGTCTCCTTTTACAGCTTGTCCAAAAGTAGCTGAGTATTCAAATGAAAAACCATTTTCGCAAAGTACCTCGCGACGTCTCATCCATGTATCACCACTTGCACCTGAATGACCTTCATCTACTAAGACTAGGTTATTTTCTTCAAAGGCAGTGACGTCTACAGTTTTACCGCCATTTTCATCCGCAAGTTTGTGAATATCTATTTTTTCGACTTGGTTCTCTTTAAAAAGCCCGCCCAGGGATTGCTTGGAAAATAGGGCAGCTGGGATATTGGAGAGTTCAAATTCTGCCAGATGTTGTTTTGATAAACCTTCATTTGGAGTAAGAAGAATTGTACGATTTACTGAGTTTTCCTGATTATTGACCTTCAGATAATGTTGATATTGCAATAAATTGCATTGCATCAGCAACGTTTTACCGCTGCCAGTCGCCATCCAGAAGGCAATTTTGTTCAGTTCGTTGGCAAAGAAGTTTTCAACCTTTTCTTCTTCAGGTTTGTTATAGTTGTATTCTTCGATAACTTCATTGATATCAACCAACAAGGTTTCTTGATCTCGGAAATAGCGGTCAAGGTAAATCTCAGTGAACAGCAAAGCCAAGTATTGAAAATACTTGAGGGTTAAAGTGCGCCCTTCGAGTAAATTTCGTTTTTCTGTAATCTTTTGCCAGTGACGTACAATGTTCGCATCATAGCGAAGCAAATCATCTTTTTGGATGCGTTTACGATTGACTAAGTGGGTAACTAGGGCATGATGAAAGTGACTGATATTTTCATCATCAAACCCTTCAAGATCAGGATCTTTGAGCCAATCTTGCAAGGAAAAAAAATTATCAATTTCCAGCAGTTTGAACAACCATCGTTGGAGAATTAGCTTGTCTTCAAATGCGTTTATGTTTTTATTGATGCGTGGCATAAATTATCCCTATTTACTCAATAATGCAGTAATGCGTTTAGCTAATTTTTTTTCTAAAGTTTCTAAATTTTTCGGATCATAGGTAATCTGATTCCAATCCTTTACATCAAAATGTGCTTCTTCTCCTTGCTTGAGCAAAGTAATAATTGAACCTGTTCTCCCTGCCCCTCTTGCATAGCCATATTCAAAATAAACATTAGGTCTTTCAAATGACAAATCAGCAACGATTATTCTGGCCTCTTCTATTTGATGAATGATCTTTTCAGTGATTTGAAAATCTTCTTCGTAGTCATCTACTCTATGAGCACTCAAATCATTCTTGGCTGCTACAGATTTTATTACATCGCAAATTGGATTTAATTCTTCTATAAATGCACAAATAATAAATACTTCATCATTTTGAGTTTTTCTTGATGCTTTTGAAGTTTGGATTAGTTCTTTAAAGTTATTTCCAACGGCAGTATAAGCAGTTTGCAATAGTGTATATGATGGTGTCCCTTTACTTGTATATGTACAGGATAATAAACCTTCTTCTTCAAGAACATGCAAATCTCCTTTCAAAGAGCGATCATATTCTTTTTCAATCCCAATAATAGAACTACCACTCATTGTGTAGCTCCCTTGAAATGGCTCATATACTTTTCCGGACTTTATACTATTTACAATATCTCTTAGTAAATCCTTTTGCCTATTGGTCAACCTTTCATACATAACAATCTCATTCCTTATTCTTGGATCTCAAACATCCGATAGTGGAACTCCTCCTCTGTCAAATGCACATTCCATGTAGCATCCAATGGACAAATATTCTGCAAGGTGTTGTCACCATTAACATAGATGACATCGAGGTCTTTCTCACGATCAGCAAAGTGCTCTTTAAAGAAAGTGTTTAGCATCTCGCTATCTAAATCATCGATATTGCGCCAGATTACTAATACCCGCCTATTCTCTCTTGTTTGCCCTTCCACCAATACAACACCATCAACCCTGCGAATTGTACGAACCTGCAAACCGATCAGGTAATTGAAGGTCTCAACCAGATCAACTCTGGTGGGGATGGTTTCACCAACTGTGCTGCTGGCGATTTTAAGCTGATAATCGAAGGGATTGTTAAATATTTGTAGATCAAGCAGGCTACCTTTGCTTTCAAAATCCAACATGTAGTGGAGTAAATAATCCTCCTTGAAAGCCTCTGTACTTAGTAACGCCTGAGCTTGCTCATTTGTCCGCCTCAACTCTAAATTATTAAGGGTATCTTCATAAGATTCCAACTTAATGTATTTAAAGGCATGGCTAGAACCTTTCTGAGAAATTGGCTTTCCATTTTTCCAGTCTTCTGAGTAGAGTACTTTTTGAATACGCGGTTTTAAAACCGTATCAAAATACTGCGCCATCTCAACTAAAATATATCTTCGTCTTCCCTTGTCCTCGCGATTAAGGTTTATTACAGCGTGTCCAGTGGTTCCTGAACCCGCGAAAAAATCGAGAACAGTATCATTTTTCTCTCTAACCACTGATCCTAGTAATTCTTCATAAAGTGAAACTGGATGACAATAAGGAAAATTTACCCCTAAACGAACTACATCGGTTTTCCCTTTCTTTCCATCTTGAATTACAGAAGACACTTGGCGTTTTGTATCTTGTGTTAGTAAGACCTTCTGGCGTGGCTGAGTAGTTTCATCCCGTCCAAAGATAATCTCTCCTTGCTTAATCATATCCATTAAAGATTCAGGAGTACGTGAGAAACCATTTGGAGGAACTGAACATGGTTTTTCTGTAATAGGATGAATAAGTGGTTTGAAAAATTTCTGGTCTGTCCTTGGCTCTGGTGCTCTCAGACTAACACTTTGGTAAACTTGCCCTTGTTCATCCAAATATCGATAAGCCTTTTCCCCACCACTCAAATTTGAATTACTGTTTATCCATTCAGCATATTCTCTCCTTGCCTGTTCTGACACTTCACCATGCTTTGTTATTATTTCATCTGCTTTATTCATCATTGCTGATACATTTTTATTCCGAAGATAAATTGGCGTTTCCTGCGTTGATCGCCAAATAATATACTCGTGTTGAGTAGCTATCCCCCTGCCCGCATTCATAGGATTCCGCTTATCCCACGAAATAGTTCCCGCATTGGGTACCGGAAATGAATTAAAGAGCAAATACAAGTTTTCATATTCATTCTCATCAATATGGCAAAGAAATGAACCATTCGATGATAATAAAGAAATACTATATTCAATTCTATTCTGCATCATCGACAACCAACTCGAATGTTGGTAATTGTTTTTATAAAGGAATCCACTCGTTTGTGTATTATATGGAGGATCTATATGAATGCATTTAACTTTTTCCGATAATACATTGTGCAACAATTTGATTGCCTGAAAATTTTCGCTCTTAATAAGTAATCCATCAAAATAATCATCAAGGTTTTCAATACTTGCTAATAGTTTATATTTGAAATCTTGATCAAAGAATTTTGTGTCAATTACAAGAAACGGATTTGCTTTGAGAAATTCGACAGTTAATGGTTCACTATAAGAAACCTTGAATATATCTCCATTCGCTTGAATCTCATTAATAGTAAATAGACGCACCCATTCTTCGCGCTGAGCATCGTTGGTAGAAATTTCAGTGTATAGTTCTTCAGGAATGCGGTTGAGCGTAATACAATAATTAGTCTCAACCACAAACTTTTTCTTAAGCCACAATTTCTTCTGTAAATCTTCAATTTGTGCAAGAAAATCGATTAACTTATGCGCTATCTGGCGAATTACTTTTATCTTATTTAGGTACTGCTCAACCTTGGGCACACCCTCGTTTTCAATGTTATCCAGATCCATGATCTCGTTCTTGATAAAGAAATCCAGCTCACGACGCAAAAATTTCCTCAAATCTTTGTGAATAAAATAATCCTGTGTGTTGCGTCGGGTATAGTCTTCCAGGTGCTTAGCAAGCAAAGTACGATTTTTGTCACTCTCGGTAGGAGAAAGGGTGGCTAACTCGGCTAGCGCATCCTTTATGACCTGATCATAACTTTGCTCACGTAAGCCAATGATCGTTTCCACAGCCTGCTCATTAAGCTTCTTCTGGGCTTGCTTTTCCGCGTCTGGCCTAAATTCAAACAAGATGGATATTTCACCGTTTTCAATCAGCAAAGGCTCTTCGGCCAAGATGAAGCGGCGTTTTTTATCATCAGTTTCCTTACGATTATCTTTTTCAATATCAGCTTCAATTAATTTGAAATGAGCCTTGTTGCCAGATGGCAACTTGAAAATATAATCACGTAAATATTCGCTTGTCTTGATGTAATACTGATCGTATTTTGCCCAATACAGTTTGACTTCTTCACCTTCATAGGGGATAGCATATACGCCATCTTTATAACGTCGTTGGGAGATGAAATCCCCATTGTCATAATATCGGCGGAAGAAATTAAATAGGGCGGAATAGACTTGGTTTTCTAGATCATCAACATCAACGCTATAAGTAGCAACTTGTTCCCGAATTGTATGCACTTTCGGTACCGTATCAGGATCAATCCCAAGCTTTTCAGCGCCCTTGATGGCTTCCGCTAATTCAACCTCAAGAGTCTTTTTATCCATAGATTGGTAAACAGAGAAAGCAGCTTTTACCTGGGGTAATAATTCCTCATCCAGAAAACGGTTGATCTCATCCCGCCTCTGGTTGATGACCTTATACAATCCAAAATCAAGATCGGCTTCATTGGTTTGAAATAATTCTTTCAATAAGGTTAATAGCTTCTGATATTGCTTAGACATTCATTCTCCTTGCCTACCGAATCAAAGATAGGATATGCTTTTCCCCCTTAATATTTACGGGTTTACTTTCAACAAACACTTTTACATTATAGCTTCCGAATGGGATAATTTCTTCGCCTGAGACAAATTGATCCGTATTCCATGCATTATAAATTGAAGAATCTTCCGGGATGGATTTGTTCAAAGGTAAAAAATAATTTTTATATCGTCCATGTGTCCAAGACACTCGTATTTTCTTCATTGGTAAGTTATTCGGAAGAAGACCAGGTAATTTAATTTGATTTTCAGGTATTTTGTTCTTTAACTCAGCAGGTTTATTTTTGATTTGCCACAGAACCATAATACTTTGATTGGGATACATATCAACCAATCTCGAGAGTGCAGCCATAAGAGAAACCTCGTATTCCTCAGCAAGTGTTTCAGCTGATTTAAATGCCAAGCCTAATCTTGTTGATCTCGGCCGAAAACTCTGTTCTGGCATAATTAAATTTGCAGCGGCCATCTGGCAAATCTGTTCTTTGTCCTTCCCAAAAATATTTTCTTTTACTCGATCAGGCCTTATATTTCCTGGTAACTCAGAGAAAAGTAATTCAATAAGTTCATGCGCCGTAGAGAATTTTTGACGGGTGACAATATCACCAGCGTGAATAATAATTTGCGGAGAACTATTGGATGTTACAGTAGTTCCCTGCTGCTTGGGGAGTTGTACAGTCTCTGGCCGGTTGATACTAAAACGATCCAAAATAATATGCAAATTTATTGGAGGTTCGCTTGTTATGCCTGATTCTTCTCGCAGGAAATTAGTATAGGCAATTACATCTGTCAAAGACTCTATACTATGGTTCTTTAAAAAAAGTTCTGCTGGGTTTTCATATGATGCCATACATTTTATTCCCCTGATATAAATGGTTTAATCGCATCGTATAACTCTTTCCATTCCTGGGCAGATGTTGGTTCTTTTCCTCGAAAGGGGATTTTTAATAGCGCATCTACAACTTCATAAGGTAAATTTTCTTTCAGTGCAAATTCACGAAGAGCAGGGGGAATCATTGTGCCTGATCTTTCGTTGGGTTTTCCTGTTATCTGCTCAACTGAAACATTCAATCCTAATGCAAGCTTTTTTATAATTTCATCTGAGATATTTTCAGCTTCTCCACGCTCAATCATCGATATATAATTTCGGGAAACGTAGGTAAGTTCAGCCAATTTCTCTTGGGACAACTTTTGTCTCTTTCGTAGATTCCTAACATTGTCACCAATGATTTTTATATCCATACTTGCTTGCTTCCTTTCCAATAATTCTCTGAACTTATTATATAGCATAATAAATGGTAATTTGAACAATGGACTTGCATTTTTTGAAAAGGCGTTGTATAATTCATAAAGAGTAGTAATATTACCATTCTCTACTCAAATTGACATGGGATTGACGAAAAAAAAGAAGAAAGGATTTTTGATGAGTAAAAAGAAAAATGTATGGATTACGCCGCATGAAGATGGTTGGGCAGTAAAACGTGAAGGTTCAAAACGAAGTTCCAATGTGACGAAAACAAAAAAAGAAGCAGAGGAAATAGGCCGTGATCTTGGTAAAAAAGATAAAGTTGAAGTAATTACTCAACGTAAAGATGGCACTATCCAAAGCAAGGATAGCTATGGACATGATCCATATCCGCCGAAAGACACAGAACACTAAAAAATATTCTAGGAGTTAAAAATGGTAAAATGGGCTGATTATTGTATCTCAGCAGTGAGATATAACGAAGACGAGACACATATTGTAAAAGTAAAAGTACATACTGATGAGGGCGATACAATCGGAAATGTAAGTGAATGGGAACGCGAGAGTGTTGTATCCGCAATCGAGCGTGGAAATACCTTTATCACAATCTTTAAAAACACTGAAGGAAAATGGGGAAAGGGACAAGAAGTACACACAATCAAAGTGAACGGCAAAAAGTTTATCCGTACCGATAAAAATACCACAGCTTCGGATAATTTAGAAAATCTACCGCAATTTTAAACTGATTATTATTAAATTAGGTAAGATATATATTTAATAAATTTCACACATAATGGTGTATTAAATCTACCCTCACTTACAACATCACTACCGTTATCAACACCAGGACCATCGTGAATCCTTTCCCACCACAATTTGGGTAGCTTGTTTAGCAAGCCTACCTCTCTATTGTAATTTTTACAATTAAGTTTCTCCTACATATCTATATTTCGTTCCCTAAAAACGAATCGATTCGTTTCGCAAAACTGTCAACTTTTGTCCGAAACTATCGAAGCTTACTGCCGGGGCAGTAAGCGAAGATACCCCTTCCACGATAGCTTCAAGCTATCGAAGGAAGGAGCAAGAATTTTAGTGGTTTTTTATATCTGTCAACTATTGTCAACTTTTGTCAGGTGCTCTCCCCGCATCGACAGCGTCACCACCGTCAGCGCCACCATGACCACCGCCAGCGCCAGCTCGGCCAGCACCACCGGGAAGCTCAGGTTAGCCATCAGGAAGTTAATGAAAGCCACAAAGGCGTGCAGTGCTGCCGCCAACAGGTAGAAGCGCAGGCCCTTGCCCTTAGCCAGGCCCCACCCCACCAGCCCGCTCAGCCCCATGTTCAAGCCCAACATGCAAATGCGTTCCAGGCTGGTCAGCACCAGCGCCGGGTACTCGTTGGCCAGCACATCCCAGTTCCATCCGCTGATGAACAGATAATTCATCACATAGAAGGTTTCCAGAAAGCCATACCCAAAGCCGGATACCGCGCCGGCCGACAAGCCTTGTTGTTCATCCAGCTGCCCGCCTTGCCGCTTGCGCAGCACCAGCAGCGGCACTAGTTTGGCACCTTCCTGTACCAGGCCGAGCGTCACCACCGACAGTAATCCCACCAGCAGCAGCCTTCCAAGTCCCGCGCCCTCATGCCACAGCTTATTGAGCAGGATACTCAAAGGCGTTTGGATAATCGAGACGGCCAGCACACCTGCCAGCGCCCCGCCCAACATCACCAGCCACAAACCGGGCTGCTTAAACAATGGCGGCCGGTAAAGCAGCAGCCAAAGCAAGCCGAACAGCAGCGATAGGCCGCTGCCGGATATTGTCCAATAGCGAAAATAAACAATCAACTGTGTGAATATCTGTGAAAACACGCTTCCCTCCGTGCTGCAAAAATCTCAACCTACCTTACTATTGTATAGCAAAAATAATCTGGACTGCCAATAAACTGGATTAAAAAACAATCACCCATCCAAAAATGGAAGGGCGATTGTCTGCCAAGACGTTCTGTCAAATCACTTATATAAGAGAGGACCAAAATAACTACTTGAATCGGTCAATACTGATTTTTATCCAGTTTTTATCTGTGTGCATTAAACCTGATAGAGTACCTGGTTTTTATCTGTGTCTATCCGTGGTTAATTTTGAAGTTAATCCGCGTGCGGCTCAGGCGCTTTGTTCAGGTTGCGGCGGAAAAAATCCAGCGCGGCGTCACGGTCAAAGCTTTCCATCGGCAGGATGCGTCCCCAGGATGTCAGCACTAAAGGCACATCTGTTTTCTGCCACGGATAGGCAATCAATTTGAAGTTGTTCTTCTCGTCCATCACCGCTTTAATCTGGCTCTTCAACGTGCTGCATTCCGCGTCCGAAAGCAGGCTGCAGTTGTACCAGAAGATGATATATCCATGCTCCAGGTTATGCACCAGGTAGCCTTCCGGATACTCGTAAGTATTTTCCGTGTAAAAACCGGGCTTTAAATCCTCGGGATAATGGATGCCTGAAGTTGGCGGATTGGAGTTATAGGGGTTTGGGTCTGTTCCTTCCGGGATGTGCGAGGTGTCGCTCATGATCGGCACTTTCTCGCCTGTCTGTGCGTTATCAAATGCTAAAAATGCAGTCAAGCCTATCCCGGCCAAGACCAGCAAAATGATTATGTTTCGTCCGGATGAAAACAGCAACCCCCGTTTGCTTTTCGCGAATGAGTTCTTTTTTGTGCTCATGTTAATATTCGGATATTTTTTCTCCGTTTACTCCTATTCTATTTATTGTATTTTCGCAATAAATAACAAATTCGGGTATTAGAGAAATGCAAGAACTGCGCCCTCCCCCATGCATATCCGGGAAATCATTTAGTCTGTCGCTGTGCCTGTCAAGCAACCATGATAGATGCGCATACTTCAATCACATAAATCCGTTGATTGGAGAAAAGAGAATTCGTCCGGATCTGTGTGATCCATCAATAATAGAAGTGTTTATTCTTTTGTCCGTGTTTATCTATGGATTATGTTTTCTATCTATATCTGTGTGGACCAATAGTAAAAACGTTTTTTCTTTTTATCGTGTTTATCTATGGATTATGTTTTTTATCTGTATCTGTGTGAATCATCAATAATAGAAGTGTTTATTCTTTTATCTGTGTTTATCTGTGGATTATATTTTCTATCTGTATCTGTGTGAATCAATAGTAAAAACGCTTTTTCTTTTTATCTGTGTTTATCTGTGGTTAAAGCTTAGGTTTTATTTCGAAGTTACCAAATTATGTACAGCTGCCGCCGGGATCATCAACGGCAGGCCAAAAACCACTAGCAATTCACCGCCCAGACTGGTTTGGCCGCTGGGCTGCCCTTTCAAGCGCAAACGCAGCGCGTCAAAAGTGTTGCCCCACACGTTCCCCAGCATAATGGCGCGGATATTGGCAATAATGGCGCGGCCGCGCGCCTCCCCGTACGTATCCATCAGGGAGTCGACCAAATCAGGATCCGGCCAGCCGGCTTGTTCGGCGTAATGCTGCGCGAACAACAGCGCCGGCAGTTCCTCCGCCGGGGCGTTTCCAAAATCACCCGCCAGGGTATCGTTGATCTCGTCGGCGTCCAGTCCGGCCTTGAGCGCTACCTGGGTATGGAAATAGGAACAGTAACGGCATCCGTTGACTTCCGTGACTGCCAGCATGATACGTTCGCTGAATTCCACACTAACCAGCCCTTCTTTTCTGCCTGTGCGCATATCGCCCATACTGGACAGCATCTCTCGCAGAAAGCGGTACACGACGCGGGCTGAGTACAGACGTTTCATGAATTTTTGCGGCACGGCATCGCCCGCCGCTTCGACGTCGTAGATAATTTCCATGAATCTCCCTGATTACTTGTTGAATTTGATCGGCAGCCACATCGGTACGCGCCGCTGATACTCTTTGTAGCGCTCGCCGAAGATTCCGATCATGCGGTCTTCTTCATATTTGGCCAGCCATTGGTACATGCCCAAAACGGCCAGCAAGACCAGCCCAGCCAGGGGCGAGAGCACTAACAACAACACCGCAACGTAGAGAAGAATCGCTCCCAGATAAACGGGATGGCGCATGTGCGCGAACAGGTCATGCGTGATCATCACCGGCTCTTCTCGGTACTCACCGAAGACCACCTGAATGCCGTGCAACGCCAGCCAGGCCCCCAACCCGAACAGCGCCAAGCTGAAAGGCAGGCGCGCCCAAATTGAAATCAGTTGGTTGAAATGCTGCGGATTACCCAGCAGAAAATAATCCAGTATTGCCGCCACGATAAAAGCCAGCATGCCGATCCCCTGCCAGGTATCCCCTACCGGGTGTTCGCCGGCCAGGTCCGGGCGGCTTTCGTGGTTTTGGTAACGCGGGTCGTTCTTCAGGTCGTTTTGCATAAAAAATCCTCTTCGGGTTAATTCGCGCGAATATTATCCGAATTAATATACCCCGGAAACGTCAATTTTTTATACTTAAAGGAATTTCTTATATAAGAATTTTACAGGTAACCCAGCGGTTCAACGTGCACGTAGGCACGGTCGACCTCCGGCAGGGCTTCCAAGCATTCGGTAGCTTGGTCGCAAATGGCATGGGCTTCGTTGAGGGTTTTATTGCCATCCACATTGATGTGCATTTCCACCACCAGTTTCGGGCCGGCGTATTCGGTGACGATGTGATGAACATCTTCCAATCCGGGAATATCCTTGACCGAATCCAATATGCGGTTGCGGACTTCTTCATCGGCGCCCGCACCGGTCAGGTAGCCCAGGTTTTCTTTGGCTGTTCCGTAAACTGCCTTAAATATCCACAAAGCCACCGCCACGCCCGCCAACGGGTCCAGGAGCGGGCTGATAAAATTGGAACCAACGATGCCCAACAGCGCGGCCAGAGAAGTGATCACATCACTCAGGTTATCCTTGGCGGCCGCATCCAATCCGGGGCTGGCAGTCTGCCGGCTGATGCGGTGCACAATCGCGTACATTACCGCTTTGATCAGCATACTGACTACTAGTGCCAACAGCGATATCCCCAACGGAATGGCAGCACCGCCTTCCATGGCTCGCTGAATGGAAGCGCGTAAAGCCTCCACACCGGCAATCGTCATGGAGATGGTTACAATTAGGGCGGTGAAAGGCTCGAAACGGCTGTGTCCCTGGGGATGGCTCATATCGGGCGGTTGTTGAGAAATCCATAAGCCGATAATCAGCAGGATGGAATACAACACATCCGAAATTGAGTTGACTGCGTCCGAATAAATAGCAGATGAACCGCTCAGCCTGGCAGCGACTATTTTAATCCCGGCTAACAGTAAGTTGCCTATTAATGTAACCACCATTGCACGCCGAAACATACGGCTGACCTGATGGTCCGGTTGAAAGTAGCGAACCCATTTCATAATTAATTCAATATTCTACAAGGATAAGAATTATAGACGATAATCCGCTAAATAATCTGTCCTTTGAATTGGCTTGTATACAGATTAAAGTAGAATCCTTTTTGATTGACCAAATCCTGATGGCTGCCCTGCTCTATAATCTCTCCCTGCCGGATAACCAGCACGTTATCCGCGTCGCGGATGGTACTCAAACGGTGTGCGATTACAAAACTGGTACGCCCCTCCATTAGCAACAGCAGTGCTTTCTGAATGTGCGCTTCGGTGCGGGTGTCCACGCTGCTGGTAGCTTCGTCCAGTATCAAAATGCCCGGGTCAGCCAGGACTGCCCGGCTGATGGCCAGCAGCTGGCGCTGGCCCTGGCTCAGGTTGCTGCCCCGCTCCGAGAGCAATGTCTGATAACCCTGCGGCAGTTGGCGGATGAAGTAGTCCGCGTCCGCCACCTTGGCCGCCTGCACGCATTCTTCATCGCTGGCATCCAGCCTTCCATAGCGGATATTTTCAATCACGGTATCGGAGAACAAGAAAGTGTCCTGCAGCACAATGCCTAAACTGCGGCGCAAGTCTTCTTTTTTAATATCGCGAATGTCCGTTCCGTCTATGCAGATAGACCCGGATTCGACGTCGTAGAAGCGACTCAACAGGTTGATGATGGTCGTCTTTCCGGCTCCGGTCGGGCCAACCAGCGCAATGGTCTGGCCGGCCTTGGCATGCAGGGACATATTTTTGATCACCGGCACGCCCGCCACGTAGCTGAAATTAACATCTTCAAAACGCACATCCCCCTCCACATCTTTCAGGGGAACTGCGTTGGGCTCATCCTCAACTTCCGGCTGCGTGTCCAGAATTTCAAAGACGCGTTCCGCGCCTGCCAGCGCGGATTGGATCGAGTTATACAGTTCCGACAACTGCCGTACCGGTTGGATGAACTGGCGGCCATAGCTGATGAATGTAGCAATCAAACCCACGGTTACCAATCCTTTGATAGCCAACCAACCTCCCAGACCGGCCAAGGTGATGACGAATAAATTGCCGATTTGGGTGGTCAGCGGCATTAATAAAAACGCGTAAGTATGCGCGGTCTTTCCTGTTTTGTATACGGCATCGTTTGCTTCTCGAAAACTGTCTAAAGCAGACTCATTGCGTCGGAAAGCTTTAATCACACGCTGTCCGCTGATAGTCTCCTCAATATTCCCATTCAGGTCACCCAATTCCGCTTGCAGCTCGCGGAATCCACGCCGGGAATACTTGGCTATGAATGTCGTGAACCACAAAGTCAGCGGGACAACCAGGAGAGATGCCAGCGCCAGCCAGAAATCCAGCGCGAACATGGCCACCAGGATTCCCACCAGGCTTAGAACGCTGGCCATGAGCGAGGTGATGTTCATGGAGACCGCCTGATTAATTACATCGATGTCGTTGGTCAGGCGGCTCATCAACTCACCGGGTGGATTGTGGTCATAATAACTGAGCGAGAGTTTCTGCAAATGTGAGAACAAATCGGTGCGCAGCCGTTTTAACGCTTTCTGCGTGGTGGTGGACATAATCCAGTTGGAGGCCAGCTGCAGCAGATTGGTTGTCAGGTATGCCGCTGTCATTAGTATCACGGTATGCAGCAATCCCTGCACGTCTTTGTTCGCGATGTAATTATCGATTGCCCGGCCCATTAAATAAGGGGCAGCCAATCCGGATAAGGTGTAGCCTAAAACCAGCAGAAATACGACCAGTAAAGTTTTGGCAAAAGGTTTCAAATAAGCCGCCAGACGCGTGGAAGCGCTGCGGATATCCTTGGGTTTCTCAATTCGGCCGGGGTTGCCCGCGCCGCCGCGCCGCATGGTATGGGTAAGATTCGCGGGTGCATTGGAAATATTCTCAGCCATTGGCAGCCGCTCCCATCGTTTTCTTGCCGCCTAATAAATTGAGCAGCGCGTGGTTTCCATCCCCAAGTTGAGAATCGAAAATTTCTTTATAAACCGGACTGCTTTTTATCAACTGCGTATGCGTGCCCTGGGCCACAACCCTACCCCGATCGAGCACCACTATTTTGTCGGCATTTAGAACCGTGCTGATGCGCTGCGCGACGACAAAGTTGGTACAGCCTTTCATCAATTCGTCCAGCGCAGCCTGGATCTTGGATTCAGTCTCCACATCCACCGCGCTGGTGCTATCATCCAGAATTAATATCCTCGGGTGGCAGAGAATTGCCCGTGCAATGGCTATACGCTGCTTTTGGCCGCCGGACAGGTTCACGCCTCTTTGGGCAATGGGTGTATCGTAGCCTTCCGGCAGCTTACGGATGAAATCGTGCACCTGCGCAGCCTTGGCTGCCTGGATAATTTCAGCCTGGCTGGCAGTGGGATTCCCATAACTGATATTTTGGCTGATCGTTCCGGAGAACAGGATCGTATCCTGAGGTGTTATGGCAATCGAAGCGAAGAGAGACTCCTGTTTGATGTCGCGCACATCGATACCGTCTATCAGGATCCTTCCGCCGGTAACATCGTAGAAACGGGGAATCAGATTCACCAGGGTTGATTTTCCTGAACCCGTGGCTCCCAGGATTGCAACCGTCTGCCCCGCTTCCGCTACCAGGTTGATATCATCCAATACGCGCTCATCCACCGCTCCGTCATAATAAAAACTGACGTGTTGGAATTCGACCCAGCCCTTGACGGAATGGTCCAGAACGACGGCATCCGGTTTATCGACCACATCCGGCTGAGTTTCAAAAATCTCTTCCACGCGCTCGGCAGATGCCACGCCGGAAGCAATCGCGTTTGCCAGCATCACCATAATCAACAGAGGCGCCATTGCCGTCATCAGATAATCCGTGAAAGCCACAATTTGACCGACAGTCAATGTCCCCTGGATAACCTGCAATCCGCCCGACCAAACGATAGCGACCATGGCAAAATTAATGATTAAGGTAAGCAAAGGCGAAAAAGCTGAATAGAAACGCTGAATGACCATATTCATCTGGGAATATTTATCGTTCACAACTTCAAAGCGTTCCTCTTCGTGGGTACGCCGCACAAAAGCTTTTACCACCCGCACCCCGGCGATGTTTTCCTGCAGCACGGTATTCAGGGAATCCAATTTTTTCTGAACATTCAGGAATAATGGGCCCAATTTATAGATAAAAAACGCCACCACTACCGCCGTCATCAGCATCATCGGTATGATTTTTAATGTCAGTGAGGCGTTGGTGGAATACATCAGAAAGAAACTGCCAAGGATAATCAAAGGAGCACGCACACCAATACGCATGCTCATGCGAAAGGTCTGCTGCAAGATCGTGATGTCGCTCGTCAATCGCACGATCAAATTGCCGGTCTTTAATTGATCCAGGTTGCTGTAGGAAAACTCCTGGATTTTTTGGAAAACCGCCTCACGTAAATCTCTGGAAAAGGCTTCGGAAGCACTTACAGAAAAGATATTATTCCCAATCGCAAAAAGTGTATTCACAAAGGAAATTCCCAGCATAATCAATGCGGTTCTTTTTACGACATCCATGTTCCCCGGTGTGATTCCTTTGTCAATGATTTGCTGTACCAATCGTGGAATTGCCAGGTCCATTGTGACAATAAATACCAATAAAATAACAGAAGCAATTGCTTCCTTCCAATAAGGTTTCAAAAATTTTGATAATTTTATTAAATTTTTCATGGTTCGATGGAAGTGTTGCGGTTCAGTGCTTTCTGCAATAATTCAAAGGCATCATTGATCGTCTTCAGTTCCTGATCATTCAATGAAGAAAACATTTTCCGCATGAACAGGTTATTCTTGGCATAAATCTGTTCCATCAATTCCTGCCCGGCCTGCGTTGGCGTCAGGTAAACAATGCGGCGATCCTGCCGGTCGCGTTCTCGTTCGATCAAGCCCGCATTAGCCAATTCCTCAACAGCCCGGCTGATGCTCGGGCGGCTGATAAACATACACTCCGATAATTCGCTGACGGTCTTTCGCTTCCCCTCTTTGATACGCCGCAGCACGTGGTATTGGGTTGAGGTAATCCCAAATTCTTCCCGAGCGGTTCGGTGGATGGCCGAACGCGTGTAATGCCAGAGGGGAGGAATGGTCTTCCAAAATGCGGTAATTGCCTCTTCTGCTTCAGGAGAATGTGTCTCTTCAGGATTCATCTTGCTCCTATCCAATTAGTTAACTTAATCAACTATTATATTTGTCAACTATTATTTGTCAATGATTACCAGAGATAACCGGCGAAAGTATTTATGATTACGGTATTCTTCAGGTGGAATTATTAACCAATAATTTACAATTCGATAACACTTTTCATGGAAATTGGTGTTAATATACTTAATATGTAAACCCAATTGTGATGTGGAAAACTGCCACACCACAGTTGGTACCCAATGAATTGAGTGAGAATGAATGTCCTCTTGATTTACCCCAAGTTTCCCGACACCTTCTGGAGTTTTAAACACGCCCTGAAATTTATTCACAAGAAATCCTCTGCCCCACCGCTTGGATTGTTAACCGTTGCAGCCATGCTGCCGAAGGATTGGCACCTGAAATTGGTTGACGAGAATATCCGAGATCTGAGAGAAAAAGATCTGGCATGGACAGATATGGCTTTTATCAGCGCCATGACCATCCAACAAGAAGGAGCGCGTGAGGTCATCACACGCTGCCAATCAGCCGGTATCAAAGTTGTGGTGGGTGGACCGCTCTTTACCACCGAGCCCGACGAATTCAATGGCGTGGATCATTTTGTACTTAACGAGGGTGAAATCACCCTGCCGGAATTTTTGCGGGATCTTGAAGCTTCGCAGGCTAATCAGATATATTGCACGGAAGAATATGCGGATATGCACCAAACCCCAACCCCTCGTTGGGAATTGATGAACCTGAACGATTACGCCAGCATGAGCATCCAATACTCCCGCGGCTGCCCCTTCAATTGCGATTTCTGCAATGTCACCGCCCTGCTGGGCCACCGTATGCGCCTAAAGACCGCACAGCAGATCATTGCCGAGCTGGATGGTTTGTACCAGGCCGATTGGCGCGGTGGTGTATTCTTTGTGGATGACAACTTAATCGGCAATAAAAAAGCCCTGAAAGAGGAACTCCTGCCGGCATTAATTGAGTGGCGTAAAGACAAAGAAGGCATGACCTTCAACACCGAAGCATCCATCAATCTTGCGGACGACCCGGAATTAATGAGCCTGATGACCGCAGCCGGATTCAACAAAGTCTTCATTGGTATTGAAACCCCGGATGAGGATAACCTGGCCGAATGCAATAAGAAACAAAACCTTAACCGCGATCTGGTCGCTGACATTCACCGCATTCAACATGCGGGTATGCAGGTTCAGGGCGGATTCATTGTCGGGTTCGACAACGACAACCCGCGTACTTTCCAGCAGTTGATCGACCTGATCCAGCACAGCGGCATCGTCACCGCCATGGTCGGCATTCTGCAAGCGCCTATTGGCACGCAGCTTTACGCGCGCATGGAAAAAGCCGGTCGCATTTTGAAAAATATGTCTGGTGATAATGTGGACGGTTCCACCAATATTGTTCCGGTAATGAACATCGAAGTCTTGAAACAGCAGTACAAAAAACTGCTCAACCATCTATACTCACCCACCATCTATTACCAGCGGGTCACCACCTTTTTAAAAGAATATAACCTGCCTAAAGTAAAGGTTCATATTGATCCGGGCGTCATCTGGCAGAATACGAACGCTTTCCTGCGCTCGGTCTTCCAGTTGGGAGTCTTTGGGAAAGAACGCCGCCAATATTGGCAGCTTTTCTTCTGGACATTGTTCCATAAACCGCGCTTGTTCCCGTTAGCGATTGAGTTTTCAATCTACGGATATCATTTCCGAAAAATCAACGAACAACATGTGATGTAACATTCCGATTTCACACCCCCGGCTAACCGCCGGGGTTTTTGTTTTAATAGGAACAGTATTCCGGAATTATCCAGTTATCAATTGGAGTAAACTTAATTTTAAAAATCCCATGAACTCACAGATAAATAATCATCCCGCACCGAAAGATGCATTCTGGAGTAAACCGGCCAGTCAACTTTTCGAGGACCTTGCCAGTTCCGCCGCAGGCCTCAGCGCTTCCGCCGCGTCTGAACGCCTGGATGAATTTGGTCCAAATGCTTTATCGGCAGGGTCGCATTTATCCGGTTTGGCGATACTGGCAAACCAATTCAAAAGTCCCATTATCCTCATTCTCATTTTCGCAACATTGATTTCAGCAATCGTAAAAGACTGGATAGACGCCGCGATTATTTTTGCCATCATCGCTGCCAGTTCTCTGCTCAGCTTTTTCCAGGAATACAACGCGCATAACGCCGCGGAAAAACTAAAGAACCAGATAGCCTTGAAAGCCTCGGTTTTACGGGACGGTAAAGTCACGCAGGTTTTGTCGCGTGAAGTCGTCCCCGGCGATGTTGTCCTTTTATCAGCCGGCAGCATGGTCTCAGCGGATGGATTGATCCTGGAGGCCAAGGATTTATTTATCAATCAATCCGTTCTGACCGGTGAAACCTTCCCGGTGGAAAAGGCGCCGGGTGTTCTGCCGTCCTCCGCCAGCCTGGCTGAGCAAACCAATTGTGTCTTTATGGGTACCAATGTGCGCAGCGGCAGCGCGAAAATATTGGTAGTTCATACCGGCAAAAACACTTCCTTTGGAGCCATTGCGAAAACGCTCACCCTGCGCGCTCCCGAAACGGAGTTTGAGCGCGGTGTCCGCCGTTTTGGCTCAATGCTCTCCGAAATCATGCTTATTATGGTTCTGCTGGTGCTGGTATTCAACGTTTTGTTGAATAAGCCCTTCATGGATTCTCTGTTATTTTCCATTGCTCTGGCGGTGGGGTTAACACCGCAGCTTCTGCCGGCGATTATCAGCATCAACCTGTCCAAAGGGGCGCAAATCATGGCCCGTTCCGGCGTGATTGTGCGCAGGTTGAACGCAATAGAAAATTTTGGCAGCATGGATGTGCTGTGCACGGATAAAACCGGTACCTTGACACAGGGTGTGGTCAAGCTGGACGGCGCCCTGGATCTGCAAGGGAATCCATCCGATGAAGTATTTCGCCTGGCTTATCTCAATGCCAGCCTCCAATCCGGCCTGGAAAATTCTTTGGATGAGGCGATCAAAGCAGCCAAAAATAAACAGTTGGATTCTCCTTTAAAGTTGGATGAAATCCCCTATGATTTCATGCGGAAACGGTTATCCATCGTTGTTGCGGAACCCGAGGGAAGCCTGATGATTACCAAGGGAGCCCTTGACCATATCCTCGAAATTTGCACCAGTTATGATGCCGGGGGAAAAGTGGCTTCATTTACCGGGGATGCGCCGGAAGATATTGAAAAGAAAGCCCTGGCCTGGGAAGAACAGGGATTTCGCGTTTTAGGAATAGCGACCAAAACAGCAGGAGCGCAAAAACAATTTTCCCGACTTGATGAAACTGAGATGACTTTCAGGGGATTCCTGCTGTTCTATGACCCGCCTAAATTGGACGCAGCCGATACCATCAACGATTTGAAATCGCTGGGAGTCAGCCTGAAAATCATCACCGGCGACAGCCGCAACGTTACCCTTCACATCGCCGAAAAAATTGGCCTGGCGGTAAGCGGAGTACTGACCGGTCGGGAACTGAACGGCATCAACGATGAAGCGCTCTGGCATGTGGTTGAATCAACCAATCTATTCGTTGAAGTTGACCCGAACCAGAAAGAACGCATCATCAACGCTTTGCAAAAACGCAATTATGTTGTCGGGTATATGGGTGATGGTATTAACGATGCCCCTTCACTGCACAATGCGGATGTCGGCATTTCAGTCGATTCGGCAGTCGATGTAGCCAAAGAAGCGGCTGATTTTGTCTTACTGCGTCACGATTTGGACGTTCTTAGAAGAGGGATTCTTCTTGGCCGCACCACTTTCGCGAATACCCTGAAATATATCAACGTCACCACCAGTGCCAACTTCGGCAATATGGTCAGTATGGCCGGCGTGTCTCTCCTGATCCCATTCCTGCCTCTGCTCCCATTTCAGGTATTGCTGACCAATTTCCTGACCGATTTTCCTGCTATGATGATCGCCGGAGATAGCGTGGATGATGTTATGGTCCAGTGCCCGCATCGGTGGAATATCCGCTCGCTGCGTCGGTTCATGGTTGTCTTTGGCGTCATCAGCTCCGTATTTGACTATATTACTTTCTTCTACCTCTTAAAAATTCTAAAATCAAGCCAGGATGTATTCAGAACCGGTTGGTTCATTCAATCCGTGCTGACAGAATTACTGGCCCTGCTAATCCTGCGTTCGCGCCAATCTGTCTTTAAAAGCCGTATCGGAAAGGGATTGTGGATAACATCCCTGTTGATTGCCATCCTGACGATTTCCTTGCCGTATATTCCAGGCGTCAGCAGTTTATTAAGCATTACCCCTCTGCCACTTCCATTGATGGTATCTCTCATTGGAATTACACTTTTATATTCGCTTGCCAATGAAATAGGGAAGAGGTATTTCTATCGAAAACAAAATGACTGAACCACAACCCGAGCATAACAATTTGGAACCTGGAATCCATATCGGGAAAATTGTTATTTCTAAATTCTTGCTATCCATCATTGAAAAAATCGTGCTGCTGGGCATCCTGGCTCTGGCAGTTTTTTTCCTGCTCCCGCAGTTGTCTTCTATAGAGAACTCGCTCAAGGTATTGGCAACGCTAAAACCGTGGGCAATTTCACTCGCGCTGGCCGCGCAATTCGTCAGTTACTGGGGAAACGGCCTAACTACCAGCGAATGCGTGAAATTGTCCAGAAACAGGATAACCGCGCTGCGAGGTATGTTGATTGCGCTGGCAAGCGCGTCCATTGGATTGGTGGCCGGGGGAATGTTCGGCAGCACTGCCAGTACATTCCGCTGGGTAAAAGCCAGCGGCGGGGGAAATGACGGTTCCTCCCTGGCCGCATCCCTGCCGCCCATTTTCGTAGATATCGCCCTGCTGGCAGTGGCGGTAATCGGAATGTTATTTCTGCTTTTCGTTCACGACCTCACCCGCACCCAGGTAATTTCCTTCAGCCTGATTACTTTGTTGTTAATTGCGTTGGCTATCTTGTGCATTCTTGCGGTAAAACATCAGAAAGCCGCCATTGAAAAAATCTTGATAATCATGGCAAAGATCTATGCTCTCATTAGAAAAGATTTCCCGGAGCAACAGACTCGAAATAACCTGGAGAAACTTTTTGCCACAGGCGCATATCTAATTCGAGATGGATGGAAGGGGCCGCTAAAAGGAGCTTCAATAAATATCTTTTTCGATATGCTGACGCTCTACTTTGTGTTTCTGGCCAGCGGGAATAATATCTCGGTTTTTGTATTGATTGCCGGATACGGTCTTCCCTGGTTGATTGGACGCATGGCATTCATGTTCCCCGGAGGCGTAGGGGTGATTGAAAGCACCATGGTAGCTATGTATGCTACTTTGGGTGTCGATAACTCCATTGCAACTGTGGTTGTCCTGGTTTACCGTGTGATTTCGTTCTGGATTCCTTCCATTTTAGGATTTGCTATCTTGCCCATTTTGAATGCCATTACGAACGACACCAACCTTAAATAAATAGACTACTCAGTAAATAGAGAATTATTTTCCTTTTCCTTTGAAAAAGAAGCGGGGATGATTATGAGCAATCCGCAGCGAGTCATTCTCCCCAATCATTAATTTCTTATGTATAATCTACCCTTGCACATCATTGAGGTCTACAACTGATTGCATCCGACAACATAATGAATACCTCTTTACAACCTCTACCTGAAAAGGATGAAAAGAAAGAGAATCTGGATCTTGGTTTCCTGAAAATTCCTAAATCCTCACTTCCCGTTATTGAAAAAATCATCCTGATTGTTACTCTCGCACTTGCCGTCTATTTTTTCTTGCCGAAATTATCTTCGCTTGAAGAGACCGCCAATATTTTTATGTCGTTAAAAATCTGGGCGGTTATTCTGGCTATTGGGGCACAGGTATTGCGGGCTTATGGGAACGGGCTCACTATCCAGGAATGTGTCAAAATAACCAAACAGGATTTTTCAATCATAAGGTCCTCGCTTATCTTCATGGCCAGTTATTCATTTGGACTGGTAGGCGGCGGAATGTTTGGCAGCGCGGCAACTACCTACCGCTGGATTAGGGTCAGCGGTGGAAATGCGGAAGGGGCTTCTTTGGCAGCCTCCATTCCGGCATTCTTCATCAGCTTTGTACTTTCAGCCGTCTCGATATTCGGGTTGGTTTTCTTATTCTTGAGTAATAACCTTTCAACCCTGCAGATCATATCTTATGTTTTAATATCGCTCTTCCTGGGGGCAGTGGGTATTTTATTGGTTGTAGCTATGCGCCACCAACAAAAATCCATTGAAATCTCAATTATTATCGTAAGAGCAATTTATAAATTCCTGAAGAAAAGTTTTAACGAAGAAAAGATTTTCAAAGAACTGAGCAGCCTATTTTCGGCCTGGAATTTTTTGGTTCAGGAAGGTTGGAAAGGGCCAATGATGGGTTCGCTGATCAGCACACTGGGAGATATATTAACTATCTTCTTCCTCTTTTTGGCCTGCGGCAGTCCTCAGTCACTGCTCATTGTTACAACCGGATACGGCCTGCCCAACTTGTTTGGGCGCATGGCTTTCATGATCCCCGGCGGTGTCGGTATCATCGAAAGCACCATGGTAGCTTTGTATACCTCGCTGGGAGTGGAAAATTCCATAGCCACGGTAATCACGCTGACTTACCGTTTGCTTTCCTTCTGGATTCCTTCCCTTGCCGGTTTTTTCCTACTGCCCTATTTCAACCGCCTGACCAGCAAAAGCTACCAGGAACTGCCTTAATCGTCTAATCCGATTCTTTAAGCACATCCGTATGGTCGCGCAGGAAATGCTGCACCTTGGGTGATATGACCGCCCGGCAATAAGGTTGGTTGGGATTGTTGGCAAAATAATCCATATGGTAATCTTCAGCCGGAAAGAAAGCTTCCAGTTTTTCAACGCGGGTAACAATTGGCTTCTGGAACATCCCACTTTGATCCGCATCTTTCAATGAAGCTTCCGCCTGCTTTTTCTGTTCTTCGCTGGTATATAAGATAATCGAGCGGTACTGCTTTCCGATATCATTGCCCTGGCGGTCCAGCGTGGTCGGGTCGTGCGCGTACCAGAATACCTGCAACAGATCGGCGTAACTGACCACCTGCGGATCGTATTCCACCTCGATCACCTCGGCATGGCCAGTTGTGCCCTGGAAGACCTGTTCATAAGTCGGGTGAAGGACCTCACCGCCGGCGTATCCCGGCATGACAGACACGACACCCTTGACACGTTTGAAGATGGCTTCGGTGCACCAAAAGCACCCACCGCCGAACACTGCTTTTTCTGTCTTATTCATTTGACCTCGGGACAAATTTCATGGATAAAGAATTGACGCAATGGCGTGTGTCTTTGGCTGTGAGATGCTCGCCTTCAAAGACGTGCCCTAAATGCGCGCCGCAGGCCGCGCAGGTAATTTCCGTACGCCGCCCATCGATATCCAGGCTGCGTTTTACCGCGCCGGGAATCTCGTCATCAAAACTCGGCCAACCGCAGCCGGAGTTGAATTTATCTTCGGAACGGTATAGCGGCGCATTGCAGCGCCGGCAGTAATACGTGCCGGCCTCGAAAAACTCGTCGTATTCCCCGCTGAAAGGGGCTTCCGTCCCTTTATCTTCAATCACATGCGCTTCTTGTGGGGTAAGCTTATTCCAGGACATTTAATCTCCTTATCTTTATATGATCAGTATAAAGATAAGGGTCGGATAACCACATTAATGATATGTAAGATTGTAGATTTTGAAACGTGATAACACACGAAAGTGATAATCTCCTTAAAATCTACATTTTGAATAAGAAGTAAGAAAAGGAACGGTTTTTATCCAACCGTACCGTTCCTTTTTATACTTACTCCCAAATAATCAATAGATTTGTGTTATTCTAAACTTTCAGCAATTTCAAGCCAGATTTCATCTGAATAGGTATTGAATCCTCCAACAATATACTCAATCCCATCTTCAAACCAGATCACACTGGCAGATCCGTCACCTCCATTTGGAAAATCCCTCCAACCATCTTGATCCCAATAGCCTTGCGAGAGAATAGCCGGTTGGCTGTGAACAGTAACCGAATGATAGATTTCGGGATTTTGCCGGATCAGTTCTTGAAGCGTGTCTTGACTATCTTTAATCTGCCTGATAATAGTTTCGTGATTGCCATCACTGTAATGAATCTGCGCCTCTTGTTGCTCTCCATTCTGTTCAAACTGAGCATAGTAAAAATTCATTCCTTCAGGTAATTTAGTCGCCAGCTTGAGAGGAAATTGGGCAATTTGCTGTAATACGGTTAGGGATGTTAGAAATTCAGGATCAGTTTGGTTTTCCTTAATGGTCTGGATTCCGGTAATTCCTTCCGCCAAACGAACCATTTCTTGTTTAGTCAGCCAATCTCGCGAGGTGCTGCCAAAAGGATTATTTTCTTTCGCCAGAATGGTTATATTCAATCCCTCCATTTGAACCTCCAGAACCTGATTCTGCATGCGGCTTCCGCAAACCCGGCTCCCATCGATGCTGCCGAAAGCATACAAACCTGTACCTTCGATCGCGCCACCTACTTTCAGAGTAGATTGCTTCAGTAATACTTGTTCCGGTTGAAGATTCGTAAACACCAGATCCTTCAAATCAGGTGGAGACATTTCCGCACTCTCAAGGATACTCACTGAAGTATCCGGCATGGCATCGGTTAGTTGGTCAACCGGAAAGTTATATTCCAAACATATCGCTTTTTGATCCGCCAAATACGTAACCTTCTCAAGTTGGAGGCCTTGCGGCAGCCACTCCGGTTCTTTGATCTGGAAACCGGCCTCTTTTTCAACTTCAGCAACGCTTTCGGTCTCCTCTGTGATGGATCTCTTCGTCGATAATTTCGCTTCTTCGGTAAGTGAGGCGGCCAGATCGATCAAGCCGGTTTTATCTAATTTTACGGATTGTAAGTCCGCCTGTCCCATCATGGTAAGTGTATAAAGCATGCCATCTTCTTCCCAACGCAGCGACTGCAAATCGAAATCCTCGGTCCAGGAAGCGGTGGCATCACCGCCATAATTAAAGTAAGTCCCTTTTACATATTCACCTAATGCATTATTAATCTGCACCTGTTCTACAACAGCACTACTGCCAACCTGCACAGCCTGTCTGGCAGCATCCGTCGCCGGACCCTCCTGCAGCAATAGAGTAACGCTATTTGGTTCACCATATTGGTAAACCAGCGTCACCGCTTCAGGTCCTCCGGTTGCGCCAATGAATTGCATGTCTGCCGATAAATCAGCAATACCCTTGATCGGGAAATCCACCATATCGCGGATTTTTTGACCGGAACAGGAGGGTTCAGGGAGGCCGCCGCAGAAATCATAGAAGGAAAAACCTTGCTCCTGAGGGGTTATAGGTGTCAAGGTTGGTTGTACAATACCCGGTGTTATATTCACCAGATTAACCGGTAAAGGAGTTGGTAAAAGAATTTGGTCTGGGCCACGGACAAAAAATTGTAGAAGCTCCTGCGCCCAGGCTCGACCTTGCGGTAAGCTGACCATCATTACGAAAACCAGAAAAAGAATCAGGATCCCGGTTTCTGCCGCCCAATGATGTTTCTTGGAAAAACGTACTTTATGCTCACCCGTTTTCCAAAAAACCAACAATTTATTATTCGCATTTATCCTTTTTCGAATGGTTTCCCAAGGATTTCCTGCTACAGGAATGGCTTCTGTAGCCAAATCATCCAAAATTTGATATAGCATTTGTTTATTCACGATTAACTCCTTTTTCTGGTTCATCGTGGTTAGTTTGAGTTATTCCACTTTCTGGTTTAAGCTCGTTCAGTTTTACCTTCAGGCTCTCCTTAGCAGTATGCAGCCACCATTTTCTAGAACTTTTGGGGAGATCCAATTCACCCACCATCTCATTCTCGTTCATTTGTAAATAGTAGCGCATCACTATCACAGCCCTTTGTTGCGGATTCAATTGTTCCAAAGCTTTCAAAACGGTTTGCCGCATTTCTCTGGTCTCGATTTGGTCTTCCGGAAGCATTTCCGATTTTTGAAACAAAGCTTCTGGAAAATCATCACCATTCTCAAAATCTACGGGTAAGGAGACCATGCGCGCGTGTTTCACAGCATTATTTTTAGCCGCATTCACAACTACTCTCAAGAACCAGGGCTTGAAAGCTGAATCAGATTTAAACAGTTTTATCTTCTTTGGAAGTTCAAGGAAAACGGTCTGTACAACATCTTCCGCCTGGAATTTATCCAGCACGATCAAATATGCTGTATGGACAGCCTTAAAATAGTAGCGATTTACCAGAAATTCCAGGCCGTTCATATAACCCTGCTTTAGTAGATTGATTGCCTATTCTTCATCCATGCCATCTCCAAGTTTAAAAGATTGAGAGCTCTCTGTATCATATACAAATCCCACCTAAAAAAAGATAGGCAAATTTAATCAATATCGAGAGAAACTTACGAATTTAATGATAATTTCTTACGAATATAAAAATGTCTTTATATAATAATTGTCCGACGATTTTAAAATAAAAGTTGGCCGGTGATGGGTTCTATTTAAAGCAGGTTAAAACCCGCTATATAGAACCCATCTTGGCCAACTTATTCTAATTTTTTGGCAGCAAAAGTAGGACTTTGGTTGAATTTATTTATCCAAATACTCCGGCTGAATTGTATAAGCAGGCGGCATGGCTGGCGTCCAGTGCATGTTCGGCGGGACCGGGAAAACCGAGAAACCGCCCTTGGCAGTGGCTTCGAGGTTTTCGACCAGCTTTCCGGTTACCAGACTGTAAGGCGCGGTATAAACCAATTCATGGTTCTGCGTACCGCCAAAGATGCGGTCGCCGGCGCAGGGGAACCCTACGGTAGGTTTCTGGTTAGCAATTGCAAAAGCGGTGCAGGAGCACATGGCCCCTTCCGCGACCGTATCAGCCGTGATCTTCTCACCGGTATCGTAGCTGCTGGCATGGATCAAACGCATGGCTTGCGCAGGGTTAACGTAGATGATCACAGCATCGGGCTGTTCATCGGGAGCGACTTCGGCCAACGGTTTGACCATGACGGCTTCGTATTGCTTGCCGCTGTCGCCGATTTTAAAGACGTTCGACATGAAATTCTTGGCTGCCTGCGGATTGCCGGTGTAAATTCCCAACCCGGCTTTTCCGGAAGAGATAACTTCAGGGGTTTCGATCAAACCCAGGCAGGCGGCGCCAAAAGCGCAGATCATGCTCTCGGCCGTACCGCTGTTGCCCCGGCCCTGATAACGAGCAATCGATACCAATTGGCAAAAGTTTTGTTGGATGTTTTGCGTATGCCTGGGAAGGTCTGCTTTGTCCTTGTACATTTTCACTGCTACCGGTTGGGTTTCCAGATGCAGGATGCTGATAATACTTTGGGAAATTTCACTTGGGTTCATGTTAACCTCCACTTTGAATGATGACCCGTTTATTTGGTTTTTATGCGCGTATTTTCTATACGCGCATTAATTTTTTACTATATGCCCCTAACCAGCTTAACGGTAGGGACAGCCATCATACATCTCCATGATGGCTGTCATGTTTGGATAATTAATTAGATAGTAAAAATGAAAAGAGAAAAAATATAGAGATTTTAAATTTATGAGCCTATGAATCGCTCATCTCTGCCGCCTTGAGTGTATTGCGCAGCAGCATGGCAATCGTCATAGGCCCCACACCGCCCGGCACCGGTGTGATGGCCCCCGCCACCTGGCTGGCTTCATCGAAGGCCACATCCCCCACCAGGCGGTAGCCCCTCTTTTTGCTGCTGTCCTCCACATGGTTGATACCTACGTCAATCACAGTCGCGCGCGGTTTGATCCAGTCGCCGCGCACCATTTCCGCCCGGCCGATGGCCGCCACCAGGATATCCGCCTGACGCGCCATAGCCGGCAGGTCCCGCGTGCGGGAATGGCAAATGGTCACGGTGGCATTGGCGCGCACCAGCAGCAGCGCTACGGGCATACCCACGATGTTGGAGCGCCCCAGAACCACCGCGTGTTTACCCTCAATGGAGCCCAGTGTTTCGTTGAGCAGTACCATGACACCGGCCGGCGTGCAAGAGACAAATAACGGCTCCGGCCCTTTTTGCGCCAGCCTGCCGATGTTGACCGGATGAAATCCGTCCACGTCCTTTTCAATGGAGAGCATACTGAGCGCGTGCTGTTCATCCAAACTTTTGGGCAAAGGCGACTGAACCAATATGCCGTGTACGCGCTCATCCTGGTTAAGCTCGCGGATTAACCCTTCCAGCCGCTCCTGGGACGTGTCCGTCTCCAGTGTAAAACCGAAGGAATTGATGCCGGCTTCTTCGCAGGCGCGGTGTTTTGAATTGACGTAAGTATGCGAAGCCGGGTCGTCGCCTACCAGGATTGTTGCTAAACCCGGGGTCGATTTCCCCGCCGCTTTACGCTCGGCTACCTGCCGGGTAACCTCACTGTGAATTCGCGTGGAAATAGCCTTGCCGTCAATTATTTGTGCGTTCATCTTCAGTCATCCTTAAATTTGTCTATGAATCCATACTATAACCTATTTATATGGAATAATCCTCTAAAATAAATAGTATGAAAATAACTTTTGAACCCATCGGCATTGTCCACAGTCCTTTTACGGATCTGGCAGACATGCCCATCCAACCCACTGGTGAGAATGCGGCGCAAGGCGCCCTGGAGATTTTCCCCGCTTTTTGCGATGCTTTGACTGATTTGGAAGGATTCTCGCATATCTATGCGATATATTTCTTTCATAAAGTCAGCGGCTGGCAGCCTCAAGTGTTGCCATTTCTCGATGACCAACCGCACGGCTTGTTTGCCACGCGTGCACCCCGCAGGCCTAACCCCATCGGACTTTCGCTCCTGGAAATCCTCGCAGTGGATGGCTGTCAAATCAAAGTCGCCGGATTGGACATCCTGGACGGCACCCCCTTGCTGGATATCAAGCCTTACATCCCCAGCTTCGAAAATCCGGAAAATGTGCGCATCGGCTGGTTAAGCGGCCGCGGAAACCAGGTTAAAACCAAAAAATCCGACCAACGGTTTAAAGATTAGGTTAGCCACGATCCGTATAGGCTTGTATAATTCATTTAGGCGATAAGTTGAAACATCTTAGTGTACAATCCTTTATACTGGTAAAAGAATAGGAAACCATGCTTCTCACCATTGATTTAGGCAATACCAACCTGACTATCGGGCTGTATCAGGATAAAACGCTGATAGCTCATTGGCGTTTGGCTACCGATCACCAGCGTATGCCGGATGAATATGGCTTGCAGTTGCACAGTCTGTTGCATACTTGTGAATGCAACGAGGAAGAATTGGAGGGAATCGTGCTCTCCTCCGTTGTTCCGCAGTTGACTGAGCGCGTGGAGCAGGCTTGTGAAGATCATCTGCACCTGGAGCCCCTCACCGTCACATCCGACCTCAAGTTAAACATCAAGATCCTGTACGACAATCCGCAAGCAGTCGGCGCTGACCGTATCGCTGACGCAGTTGCGGTCACCGAAAGGTTCGGCGGCCCGGCCTGCATCATTGATTTCGGCACTGCCACGACCTTCAATGCGCTTACGGCTGATGCGGCATATCTGGGCGGCGCAATCATGCCCGGTATTGGCACCGCTGCCGAAGCGCTCATTTCCCATGCCGCCAAACTACCGGCAGTGGAATTGAAGGCGCCTCCTTCCGTGATTGGCTCCAACACCCAGCACGCGTTGCAAGCAGGGCTGATCTATGGTTATGTAGCCATGGTGGAAGGATTAGTCAGCCGCTTCCGCGAAATATTAGGTAAAGAAATGAAAGTCATTGCAACCGGCGGCCATGTCAGCAAAATTGCCGACAATACGACCGCAATAGACATCGTCGATCCCTGGCTCACCCTTGACGGGTTGCGCCTCATTTGGAACATGAACAGGTGAACTTATGACAAACCCAATTGAAGGTAAACATATTATTCTGGGAGTAAGCGGGTCTATTGCCGTGTACAAAGCGGCCGACCTGGCCTCCAAACTTTCACAGCAAGGCGCAATCGTTAATGCCGTTCTGACAGAATCGGCCTGTAAATTCGTCAGCCCGCTCACTTTCCAATCCGTCACCGGACAAAAAGCCTACAATGAATCCGACCTTTGGGGCAGAGAAGGACATGTAGTACATATTCACCTCGGCCACATTGCCGAAGCGCTGTTGATTGCGCCGGCCTCCGCTAACACGATCGCCAAACTGGCTAACGGCATCGCGGATAACCTGCTGAGCGTTACTTCCCTGGCTGCCACCTGCCCGATTGTAATTGCGCCGGCCATGGACGGCGGTATGTACGCGCATGTCGCCACCCAAACCAATATCCAGATTCTGAAAGACCGCGGTGTGCATTTCCTCGGTCCGGCAGAAGGCCATCTGGCTTCCGGTCTGGTTGGCCCCGGACGTTTTGAATCCGGCGAACTCATCACAGGCTATATGCGCTGGTTGTTTTCCCGCGGCGGTTCGCTGGCCGGCAAGAAAATTGTGGTCACTGCCGGCGGTACGCAGGAACCCATCGATCCGGTGCGCATGATCACCAATCGCTCTTCTGGCAAACAAGGCTATGCCCTGGCGCAGTCCGCGCTGGATACCGGGGCCGACGTTACCCTGATCACCGCGCCTACCAACCTGGAGCCGCCCTACGGCTGCGAGGTAGTCGCAGTTCAGCAGGCCGCACAAATGCACCAGGCGGTCATGGCTGAGATTAAAGACGCGCACGCGCTGATTATGTCGGCCGCTGTCGCAGATTTCACGCCGCATACCCCGGAAAAAGAAAAAATCAAGAAAGACAGTGCTTTGAGCGCTATTGAACTGGACCCAACCGTGGATATCCTCAAGCAAGTCAAAGCTTATAAAGACCAAAACAAACTGGAACTCAAAGTCATCGGATTCGCGGCAGAAAGCCAAAGCCTGAAAGAGAATGCCGTAAAGAAGTTGACGGAAAAGGGCTTGGATATGATTGCCGCCAATGACATCACTCAATCCGAAGCCGGGTTTGCGGTGGACACCAATCAAGTCTTACTCATTTTCGGGAACGGTTCGATGGAATCTCTGCCGTTGATGAGCAAGGCCGAAGTTGCAGATAAAATTATCCAACATGTGGATGCCTGGTTAATGGGAGGAGCGGAATAGATTATGCGCGTATTGGTATTTTCAGATATTCATTCCAATTTAACAGCGCTGGAAGCAGTGTTGGCCGCGGCCGGAAACGTGGATGCGTATTGGTGCCTGGGTGATTTGGTTGGGTACGGTCCGGATCCGAATGAGTGCATCGCGGTAGTGCGCGATCTGCCGAATCTGGTATGCGTGCGCGGTAATCACGATGCCGCCACGTTAGGAGAAGTCGATCAAAACACCTTCAATCACGAAGCCAGTCTGGCGATTACCTGGACCAAACGCATCCTGAATGCGGAAAGCCAGGAATTCCTGCTCAGTTTGCCGGAGCGCCAGAAAATCGATGATATTACGCTGGTTCACGGCAGCCCGCGCAACCCGGTTTGGGACTACATCATGGATTACATGACTGCCGAGCGCATGTTCCAATTCTTCGACACGCGCATCTGTCTGGTCGGGCATACTCACGTACCTGCGATTTGGAAAGAAAACGATGTGGACGCTCCACGTGGCATGGTGCAGGATTATCAGAAGACTAAAATTCTCACCAAAACCATCCTGAATCCCGGTTCTGTCGGGCAGCCGCGGGATCACGATCCGCGGGCTTCGTTTGCAATCTTCGACCCGCAGGAAAGCCAATGGGAACTGCGCCGGGTTTCTTATAATATCAATGAGGTTCAGAGTCGTATCAAAAAATCCGGTCTGCCCTGGCGTCATGCCCTGCGGTTAGCTGAAGGTTGGTAAGGAACTTAACACCCTCTTCGCTCGTCCTATAGGTGATTGAAAAAAAACTGATCACAATGTAAGGAGAAGAACATGAAAAAGAACAAAATTTGGATGATCCTGCTGGCCATGACTTTGCTGTTAGCTTCCTGTGCGATGGCCCGTAACCAATCCTCCGATTCGGAGAGCGCCATAATGGAGGCTATGCCTATGGCAGCTGCGGAAGCTCCCCGCGAGGAAGCCGCCAAGGCATTTGCCGATGAGGCTGGCAGCGGTACCTACACAACTTCCGGCAGTGCTATAGATGCAGTTGAACGAATTGTCATCAAAAACGCCGATCTTTCCATTGTTGTCGAAGATCCTATCGTCTCCATGGAAACTATCAGCCAAATGGCTGAGGAGATGGGTGGCTTCATGGTCAGCTCCAACACTTACAAGACCACCACCCGCAGCGGGTTGGAAGTCCCCAATGCCTCAATCACCGTGCGCGTTCCGGCCGAAAAGTTGGATGAAGCCCTGACCCGCATCAAAGCTTTGGTAGAGGATCAGGAATTAGATATCCTCAACGAGAGTGTGTCCGGCCAGGATGTGACCAGCGAGGTAACCGATCTGGAATCGCGCTTGCGCAACCTGCAGGCCGCCGAAACCCAATTGCTGGATATCATGGAAAACGCCGATACCACCGAAGATGTGATCAATATCTTCCGTGAGCTGACCAGCATCCGTGAGGAAATCGAGGTGCTGCAGGGGCAGATAAAGTACTATCGCGAATCCGCCAGCCTCTCCGCAATTAGCGTATACATTCAAGCTAAAGAGGCCCTGGAACCCATCACCATTGCCGGATGGCAGCCGGGATTGGAAGCACAGAAAGCGCTGCAGGCTCTGGTGGAAGGCGGCCAGGCACTGGTAAACATCGTGATTTGGCTGGCCATCTTCGTCCTGCCGCTGGCCGCGGTGATTGGATTGCCGATTTATTTCATCGTGAAAGCCGCGCGTAAACGCAAGCATAATGCGGGTGAACAACCTGAAAAAGATGCGGATTCTACGAAGAAAGCCAAGTAACCAAATACATAAAAAGCCCCGCCAAATGGCGGGGTTTTCTCTTTAGTATTGAATGGTTATCTCTGCTGTTTGGTCGATATTCACCGTGAAGCGATAAACCGCATCGGGCAAACTTTCCCAACTCAACGCTGTACCATTGAGTTCCGCTTTTTGAGGCAGCCTGGGCAAGGCTAAATCCAACGCCGCTCCTTGAACACGGCGGTTTGCTTTTATCCTGCAAACCAGCTTCCCATCTTTTGTCGTCCACTTATCGACTTCCAATCCCTGTGAGATATGCAGCGAGCTGCCCAGGTACTGCGCCTGGCCGGTTTGGCAGTGCCGCAGTGCCAGCAGCAGCGGGGCATGCGCGGGCAGTGTCCCGCTGAATAGGGGCAAACCTGCTTCCACCCGCCGCACTGTATTATCCCAAAACGAGCGCACCCAATACGTTTCCTCCGGCAGGCGGAAATCGCACGCTTCCAAGGTAACAAGCCTGGCTTTATCCTCCCAGTTGAAAGCTGCCAGCGCAAACCATTCACCGGCCGCGCCCTGCAGATTCAGACGCAGTTTTTTGGGCGTCTCCGCATCCATCCAATCCAAAACCTGCACCGGCTGTTGAATGGGCGGCAGTAAGGCGGCTGCCAACTCTATGCGTTCCGGCGGCAATTTAGTCATGTCGTCCGAGAGCAGCACCGAACCGCCTGTCATGCCGATGGCGGTTGCCAGCGACTGCACCTCTTCCAGGCTGAGGTGTGAATCCGGCCGTACCAACAGGCAGTCCGGGTCATTCACCCACCAGCGCAGATTCAGTGCCGCGCGTGTAAGGATGTTTTGAATGGAATTGCGCGCCGAAGGCATGTGCGGTTCATTCCGGATCGGCAAACTGATGCCGAAATAGGTCGGCTTCCAATAACCGCTCACGTCTGCGCCAATGCGCATGGCCTGCACCAACCCCAGCATGGATCCCAACGGCGCGCCGCAGCCCAACAACACGGTTTCTTCGCCGACCGTGCGGCGCAGCGCTTCCATCCCGCCGCGTAGCACCTGCGCGCGTGTGCGCGTGCGGTCGTGATAGACTCCCCGCAGGGCAGCCGCGTACAGGAAATCCAGCTTCAGATAAGGGAAGCCCCAATCATTCACAGCCGCATCCACTACTTTACAGGTATATTCCATTGCCTCCGGCACAGTCAAATCCATTGCCGCGCCCAAAGAATTCCACACGAACCCGGGGCGTGCCAGTTTACCGCCGCTCTTGCGCAGCAGCCAATCCGGATGTTCGTATGCCAGACGTGAATTGGGATGCACAATGAAAGGTGCTAACCACAGGCCGGGTGTGAACCCGGCTGCGCTAATCTCTTCGGAAATTCCGCTCACCCCATTTGGAAAGCGGTTGTTGAACTCCAGCCAATCCCCTACCTGGGCTTCAAATCCATCATCGATCTGTACCAGGTTGAGCGGCAGCGCATCTTTTTTAGCGCGAATTTGCGTGAAGTTATCCCGAATAACCTTTTCAGAGATATCTTCATAATAGTAGTACCACGAACACCAGCCGGCCGGCGCGGGCGGGAATTCGCCCAATCCATGCTCTCTGGCAACCGCTTCCAGGTAAGGTTCCAGCGGTTGATCCGCATCCACATCAATGGGGATGAAAACCGCCCAATCGGTTATGATTTGAGCTCCCGCGTCCAAGTACACGTTGTCCCCGTCCGCCCACAAGCACAGTTGTGCGCCGCCGCGCAGGTCAGCCGTCAAGGTACCGAACTGCTCACGTTGAGACAGAAAGCCCAGCAGCAGTCCGCTGCGAGTCTTTCGATTCGCCAGCACGCCAAAGAAATCGCTTGCGAATTTACCCCTGGTGTGAAAGCGCGGTGTACCCGGGTTGAGCACCATCGGCTCCTGCAAAATACCCAGCCGCGACTGGCGCATTCGGTTGTTAGCCGCGAAAGCCCCGCTGCTCGACCATGATTGCCAGCCGTTGGAAAAAAACGAGAGGTCTTTGCCTGAAACAGCGTCCAAATCGACATTGTCCTGCCCAACCCTGGCGGGTTCCAGCAAGATGATCCTGTCAATCGTTACGGGCCGGTTGGAGTGGTTGGTAATTTCACAGCGCCACATCAGAATGCGGCGATCGGATCCAATTTGAAATGACAATCGCCAGCCAATCCCGCAGCTTTCATCCGTACCGCTGTAGCTGAACGCGTTTTCGCTCGGCAAATCCAGAAAATCATCGGCAACAAGGCGAGGTTGCAGCATGAACGGCTTTCCGTCCACCAGCCGGCCCAGGATGCGTACGGCGCAATCGCGCAGCTGCGTGCCTCCGGCCTGTGACGGAACAATGGAAAAACTGCCCCGTCCTTCCTCGACGAGTATTTGCACAGATGGGTATTCAAATATACGCATGGCTCCCCTTTCAGGTAACTATGGACATACCTCACTGCAATACCGGTAAAGGTTAAACATGGAACTGCTGCCAATATATTGGAGGTGATCGGTGAAAAACCAGCGGTAAGGATCGCTGTCTAAAAGCACCTGCTTTTCACCATATATGTATTTCATCCCGATGCTGTTCAGATAATCGTTGGCTTTGTCGTTCTTTATGCTTTCAAAATATGCCGGACTGTTGATCAATCCGTCCAGGTTAACAAAAATCCGGTCGGTCATAAAGTAAGCTGTAGCGCCCCCGCCTGTCATGCCAATCACGTCTCCGGGTTGGGTGTTTTGTTCAAGGAAACTAAAATCAGCTTCGTAATCGTACAACACCGGTGCCTCTCTTCCCAAAGGGAATTCGCGCAGGATAACGCTGCCGAAATTGATCAACAAAGCGCAGATCGGTACAACTGCCAAAGCGGTTGGGATCCAATGTAACTTCTTTTGTTCCACCAATTCATCCAGGAAGAATTCCACCACTATAGCCATAAATAACACGATCAGGAGCATCTCATCCAGCCAATACCAGTATTTGGCATGCATATAGCCTGTGGCTTTATACGTAATCACATGGAAAAGGCAGCCCACCAGCAAAGGCAGTAAAGCATACTTTTCGGTTAAATGGCTAAATACGCGTTTGCGCCGGGAAAAGACTGCCAGTACGACTCCCAGCAGTATCAACCAAACCATTACCACCAGGAATGTACTGCCGGTGGAATTGGAAGAAACTCCCATAATCTTCTTCAGCCATCCGGCTAATTCGTCCATCGGCCGGATAAGCATCCAAAAAGGACCGCTGTCTGTGCTGGGGCTGAAAATACTGGGGATCATGGCGGAAAGGGTTTTAATTGGGCGGCCATAAACTGTGTTAGGCAGCTGACCCCACCAGCGTTTTATTTGTCCGCTAACCGGCATGGCACCACCGGCATACGATAAATTCGCCAGCATGTAGCCTGCCAGTGTGATAAACAGCGGCAGGAAATATGCGGCTGCGTTTTCTAGCCACTTCTTCCAATTGTCTTTGAAATTGTTTTCCGCCGCTCCATATTCCTCGTGTTTATTGCGGTAGAGCCACACGCGGTAAATACCGATCAATACCACGCTGATAGCCCAATCCATGATGATCACTGCCCGTGAAAAGCCCCGGAATATTTTCAAAACGTCGTATAACATAAAGAAAATTGCGCCCATCAGGAAGCTGGCGAGTGTCAGCGCGGCGATGGTTTTCAGAATATAGCGTTTCAGAGAAATTTTCCCGTGCAATTCGTACATCCCAAAGAAATACAGGCACAACGGTTTGAGCACCAATGAGAAAGCCATTAGCATGTAGAAAAATGGCAGGAAGTTGAAAATATTATCCGTGCCCTGGATACGCGCGTAGTAGCTGCCCACGACGGAGAAAAGGATTAGGGCAAAATCCCACTGCGAAATCCAGCGAATGCTGTTCTTGCCAAACACCAGCCATAATCCAACCATGATAATAACGAAGATATTGTCGAGGCGGGTAAATAACACCAACATAGCCGCCAGGCTGATCCCCAGTAGGTCTTTTGGGCGGGTTTTTTCTGTCTGATTTTTACTGACCAGGAGCGAAATTCGGTAAATGAAAAATATCAGCACGAACGCGTTCAAACCCGATTCCACGCCCAGTTTGGTAGTAATGCTGTGGATAGAGGGCAAGAACATCCAGAAAATCGCGGCAATCCAGCCAGCCCATTTTGCCGACTGGTCCGCGAACAAACGATACAGGAAATAACCGCTGCCCGCGTTGAGTACAGCTAAAACGATGATCAGCACCCGCAGCGGCAGGTAGAGGTCAAAGCGCGCCAGCGCAAAGACGGGAATGCAAACCAACATCCACAATGGGTGGAAACCATTGGTGGGTGCCAGTGTATCGAAAGTGATTCCGTATCCTTCGGTGATATTTTGGGCTACCTTGAAATAGTAAAAGGCGTCATCGGTTAAATACCAGTTCAGCAAACTCTGCGGCGGGTTGAGTGCCACGTACAGATGCGGAATGATATTCAATACCAGAAAAAGCAAAAAGATAAGCAAATGTTTCTTTTTCATAAACGCAATGACCTGTTCCTTTTAAAGATAATTAAATCCGCAGACCAAAGCCTGCGGACCTAATTTTACGATAACCCTAAAATCTGACCCGTGACCGGATCAATGTCGATATCCATAAAAGCCGGACGGGTCGGCAGCCCCGGCATGGTGCTGATGGTTCCCAATAACGGATAAAGGAATCCTGCTCCGGCCGAAGCGCGCACGTCTCGAATCGGAATACGGAATCCTTTAGGTACACCTTTCAGATTAGGGTCATGGCTCAAACTTAAATGAGTCTTGGCCATGCAAATCGGCAGCTTATCCAGCCCCAAACGGGTATATTCTTCAATGCGCTTTTCTGCTTCCGGGCTGTATTCCACCCCGTCCGCGCCATAGATTTCAACTGCGATAGTCTCAATCTTTTTCTTGATGCTCCAATCCAGGGGATAAAGGAATTCAAAATTGGAAGGTTGTTCGGCAGCCTTGACCACTGCTTTCGCCAGGTCCAAAGCGCCCGCGCCGCCTTCTTCCCAATGGTTGCTGACGACCGCGTCGTAGGCTCCGCCTTCTTCGATTGCCACTTTCCGCACCAGTTCTAATTCGGCGTCCGTGTCGGTGAAGAAGCGGTTGACTGCCACGACCACCGGAACACCGTATTTTTTCGCGATGGCAATGTGATGCAGCATATTCTTGGAACCCTCGTGCAGCAGTTCCAGATTCTCTTCGCTATACACCGGATCCAATGGCGTACCGGCTGTGACTTTGGGACCACCGCCGTGCATCTTCAGAGCGCGTACAGTCGCAACCAGTACGACTACGGAGGGAACCAGATCGGAATAGCGGCACTTGATGTCGAAGAATTTTTCCATACCCATATCCGCACCAAAACCGGATTCGGTCACCACGTAATCGGCCAGTTTCAAGCCGATCTTATCTGCCAGGATGGAGCTGTTGCCGTGCGCGATGTTCGCGAACGGGCCGGCATGCACAAACACCGGCGTGCCTTCCAACGTTTGCATCAGTGTCGGTTTGATGGCGTCCTTCATCAACACCGTCAACGCGCCCGCCACGCCCAGGTCATCGGCCGTAACAGTGCCGCCTTTCTTATCCAACGCCACCACAATATTACCCAGGCGCCGGCGCATATCCTGCAAGTCGGTAGTCAATGCCAACACAGCCATGATTTCGCTGGCGACGGAGATATAAAAACCTGTCTTGCGCGACATACCCTTTTCCGCAGGGCTCTGCCCGACGGTGATTTCTCGCAGGTAGCGGTCGTTGGTGTCCAAGCCGCGCATCCATGTGATGGTATCCGGGTCAATATCCAGACGCACAAAACGGCTGCGTTCTTCTTCCGTTAGTTCGTTGGGATCGGTCTTATCAATGCCCAATTTCTTCAGCCGGTTAAGCATGGCGCGTCCAAAGGAACGCTGTCCTTTTTTATCCTCCGGAAACAAGCGCGAAAATAGTGCCTCGTCCGATTGGGTAGCTTCGTGGTACATCCGAATGTCGATAGCGGCTGCCATCAGGTTATTGGCTGCCGTAATGGCATGGATGTCGCCGGTCAGGTGCAAATTGAGGTCTTCCATCGGGATGACTTGTGAATACCCGCCGCCTGCCGCGCCGCCTTTGATGCCGAAGGTGGGTCCCTGGCTGGGCTGGCGGATGCAGGTCATCACGCTCTTTCCCAGGTGGGCTCCCAACGCCTGGCTCAAACCCACCGTAGTGGTGGTCTTGCCCTCGCCCAATGGAGTGGGCGTAATGGCGGTTACGTCGATATACTTTCCATTGGAGCGGTTCTTCAAACGCTCCAGCACTTCCAACTTAATTTTGGCCTTATACGGGCCATATAATTCCACTTCCTCAGGTAAAAGCCCCAATTCCTCTGTGATCTGGGTGATCGGTTTTAAGCGGGATGCTTGGGCGATATCGATATCGGCCGGCACCGGTTTTTTAAGATCTAATGGAATTGGAGTAAATTCTTTTTTTTCCGGATTATTGCTCATAGGTATATCAATCCTTTCATAAACCCTTAGAAGTAATTATGCCATAAGCTTTTTCTAAAATCCGCGAGATTAACCGGCAACTTGCTCGGAGATTTTGCGATCGCGGTTGGTAATAGCATTAAATTGTTCCCCTGCCCGCTTCCATAGAACCAGGTAACCTGCTGCAACCATAACGCAGATAATGCCGCCCCCGTACCACAGCCAGCGCGGATTGCAATTATCCAGGATAAAGCCGGCGATTAGCGGTCCAATGGCCGCCGCGGATTGCCGTCCTATCTGAAAGGCAGCCATATAACGCCCGCGCATATCGTGAGGCGCGATGAAGGCAATCACGGTTTGGATGACCGGCGCAATAACCATTTCGCCCATGGTAACAATGACCATGGCCAGCAGGAAGAGCGGATAACCGGACACGAAACCATACATGGCAAAACCGCCTGCATACAATACGTTACCCAACGCCATCATCCATAACGGTTGGAATTTCTTGACTTGTTTTGTGATTGAAAACTGCATCACAACTACAATGAGCGCATTGGTACTGAAAATATAACCGAATTGCTTTGGTGTAATGCCATGCAAATCCCTCAGATAAACCGACAGCGAGGAATTGATTTGTAAATAAACAATTGCGGTGAACATCGTCAGGGTAATAATGACCACCAATAATCGGTCTTTAAAGACAATACCGTACCCTTTGAGTGTTTGCAAAGTATTGAGCTCGGTTTCCCCTGCGGAGATTTCTGGTTTGGTTTCCGGCAAGTTAATGAACACAACAATGGCGGCTATAGAGCTGATCACACAATCCAGCACAAATAGCAGCAAATAGGATACGCCGGCCATTAATCCACCAATCGCCGGTCCGATGGTCACCGCCAGATTGACGGCTACGCGTAAAATACCATAACCATCTGTCCGTTTTTCAACCGGTAGAATATCCGCCATCATGGCGGAAGCAGCCGGATCGCCGATATGGGACATGAATCCTGTCAAAGATACCAAAAAATAAAAAATCGTCCAATCCTGAACAACACCCATTAAAAGGGAAACACCCGCACTGCTAATCAAACCCAGGATTAGTATGGATTTTCGCCCAAACCTGTCGGCCAATGCCCCACCCAGCAGATTACCGATGAAAGCGAAAACAGAGTGAATAGCCAGCATCACGCCAACTTCCGTCATACTCACCCCAAATTTTCCGGTGATGTAAAGAGACAAGAAGGGATAGATCAGCGCGCCGCCGACACGGTCGATAAAATAAACGCTGATTAACACCCAAAACTTGGGCGGATAGTCCTTATAAATACTCTGAAGTGATGACAACATGGTTTTTATTATTCAGGTTTGATAGCAGTCTCGCTTATTGGGACTGATTCAAAACGGTCACGCGTGCGCATGTAAAGGAACCAGAAAGAAGCAATCGCTACCAGTGAAAGCGCTCCCGCAATATACCAAAGCAGGTTCGGATCATAATTATCCATCACCAAGCCGGCCAGCAGCGCTGCCACGCTGTTGGGGATAGCCCACCCCAAGCCGTACGTAGCCATATAGCGCCCGCGCATTTCTTCCGGGGCAAAGTTTGCCACCAGGGCTTGCGCCACCGGAATGTGGATCATTTCGCCCAATGTGATAATCGCCATCGCCGCCATGAAGAAGATATATTGGTCAACAAAGCCAAACATGGTGTAGCCAATGCCATACAGGAGACTGGCTGCCATCATCATCACCATTGGCTGAAATTTCCGAATGCGGCGGGTAATGCCAAACTGCATGACAACGACCATAGCCGCATTCATGCTCATCAGATAGCCGAATCCCTGGGTGGAAACGCCATGCATGCGATTGAGGAAAACAGGCAAGGTGCTGTACATTTGGGTATAAACCAAAACCATGATGACGGTGGCCGCAATATAAGCCATGAACTTTCCATCTTTAACCACTGTTCCATAGCCCTTTAGAGTCTGCAACACGCTCTCAGCCGGTTGATCATCGCTTCTCTCCGGTTTAGTTTCCGGGATAGTTTTATAAACGATAAAAGCCGTGATGGTGCTTGCACAGGCATCGATAATGAACAGCAGGAGATATGAAATACCTGCAAGCAAACCACCAATTGCCGGGCCGATGGTCATCGCCAGATTTCCCACCACCCGTACCAAGCCAAAACCCTCAGCGCGTTGGTCGCCTTCCAATAAATCGGCAACCATGGCCTGTTGGGCGGGACCGCCAATATCTGAAAAGACACCTGCGAAAAGAGCCAGCAGATAGAACGCATGGATATCGTTTACAAAACCCATCAGCAGCGCCGAACAGGCACTGAAAATCAAGCCGCAGATCATGATCACTTTGCGGCCGAACTTATCGGCCAATGCCCCGCCAACCATGCTGCCTACCAGACTGCTGACAGACCAGATGCCAAACAACAATCCCACCTCGGTCATACCGACGTTGAAGCGCTGGGCAACATACAGCGACAGGAATGGGAAAATAAGCGCCCCGCCAACCCGATCGATAAAAGTTCCAGCGATTAAAACTCGGAATGTTACCGGGAAAGCTTCGTACTGCTGTTTGATGTTTTTTAGCATGGCATACTCCAATTTAGGGCAGACCAGATATTATATCGCGTACTGTTGTAATCCTATCTTTTTACCACCCCCGTTGTAGTGGCAAAGTAGTAATGTCCTATTTCAGCAAAGTTAAAATGTCCTGTTCAGAGGACAGAAGCAGATGAAATGGACAATAGCAATGACACAGGAAGAGCTCAATCGAAAAAGCATAATCGAGAA
>Ga0209270_1000412_pt1 | contig 97367 bp, 77 predicted proteins | sample MTBAKSrepl1MetaG_FD_187456 | JGI IMG/M metagenome (GOLD analysis project Ga0209270, IMG submission 187456) | Enrichment culture microbial communities from Arthur Kill intertidal strait, New Jersey, USA, that are MTBE-degrading - MTBE-AKS1... | ecosystem: Environmental > Aquatic > Marine >...
AGAGGATACGTGCGTCCAAATGCTGCTCTTTTGGAATAATTTTTTGGTGACGCTCATCAAAATGCTTCAAATTCCGCTTGGTGTTGTACCCCACCAGAATTTTTCCGGAGCAGGTGAGGAAATTAACGGTATTTCTGGATGGACACTAGTTATCTATTGCTTCATTATAGCGTTGTCAAAAGTAAAACAGGCTGGATACCAGAAAAACATACTTTCAGAGGTATTTAAGCAAATCAGGGGAAAGTAAACATTATACCCAACCTTGACTTTCAGCGGGTCGCGGCCAAAGAGCGGCCACTCCCGTTGAAGCCTACGTTGGCCATAGAACTAGGAAGAATCCAATATGATCGATGCCATGAAGATATTGGTAGACAAGGTTCCATGGTTAGTTACGGCGGCATTCTTTCTGTTTGCCATTGTGATTTTACTCGCAGTCGTGGCCATAGCCTACGCTCTGAAAACTGGCCGACCTATAAAACTATGGAATATGGAAATTGGTCCGAGGCGAGATCATAGTGAGGCTTATCCGGGCCTGGACTTGAACAAACAGCGTGGTTCCTTATCTCCGGATCTTCGTGAATTACTGAGTTTCGTTGAAGACCAGACTACATTGCGCCAGAGTGTACCGCAGACGGACTTCGATCCTCCGAAATTTCCACACTATGCCTATTGGATGCTGGAAGTTTTAATTGCGCACGGCTTTATTGAAAAAGAATCTATCGGCCAAAGGGCTGACGCGCCCATCTACAGTTACAAACTTAGTCCGGTCTACAAGAGACTTTTGGGAAGGGTATGACGTAATGCGGAAGCAATAGAACTGGCGGAAATAGGGCCAACTAGTCCATGCACCTGTTCGCCCAAAAAGTTGGCTCAAGGTGATGGCTGCACATTTGCCACTTGCGGCAAAAATGAAGGGTGTGACTCGCCTCGAACTGACCAAATTCATAGCCGGACCAGACGGAGGAAAACCGGCCTTCTATCGCATGGCCGAACTCTATTTCATGACCCAGGTTGAGATGGAGCAATCACTGGGATCAGCCGAAGGCCAAGCCACTGTTTCGGATCTTCAGAATTTCGCAACAGCTGGGGTTACAGTGTTGATCGGATCAGTCGAGGTTTAACCATTACGCACATTACTCATGACTCTGTTCGTATTCAACTTACACAATGGCATTATCATCTGCAATCTTACCAGTTAAGCCGCATAACATGGACATTCACACGGGCACGCAACCACGCCGGGAAGCTTTGTAGCATAGGCTGCGGCCTTCCGACGGTGTGGTAGCGTGCCGAAAATCCATTCTTACCCCCGTGATATAGCGGTCAGGCGATCGCTCTGATTCTTCGGAAAAACCGAACCGTCACGCCCCCGATCAGAAGCATCGACGCGCCCGCCAGCAATAAGGCCCACCCGTTCCGGGCAGTATGCCTACCGGCCGTATCGATAAAACAGCCACCGCCACCGCCGCCGGCACCGCCCGAGTTGTTTCCCGCATTCATCTGCACGGCTTGAAAACCGGTAAAATGGTAGACTTGGAACTCTATGGCCGGCGGAGTGGCATCATTGCGATTAACCCGGGAGCCGGGTACGATCAGACCATCGCCTTCGGTGGCAATGGTGCCGTCCGGATGGCAGCCGGGCAGCCAGGCTTCGCCGTCGTAGTAATAAATAAAGAGTTCGCTTACGTCGTCCACGCCGCTGACCGGCAGAATGATCTTGACCGGTGACTGGAACAGGGTCGGCGGCTGCATGTTAAGGTGCACACCCACACCGGTAGCGTGGGCAACGTCCAGGGGCGGGATATCGCTGTCCGGCCCCACTTCGGGCGGCACCGGTTCGAGGCTGTTATACAGCACCTTGGTGCCGGCAAGGTCGCCGCCGATCACCTGGATGCCCGCATCATTATTGCCCCCTAAGTCCGGATCGGCCGGGTCCACAGCCGTTGTCACAGGCTTGTTGGCTTCGGCATCCTGATGCTCGGTGTGGGTCTCGATTTTAAAATCAAAGGCAGTCGGCGCCATGGCATGGCCAAGGCGATTGACCGCGCTTACGGTAACGGAAATGATCTGGTCGTAGCCGTAGACGGCCAGAGCCGACTCTTCGGTGCGTTCATACTCCACCCACACATCGGTGGCGGCCCCATCCGGATCGGCGTTGAGTTTGATGATGCGCATCAGATCCGTGTCACCCAGATTTCGGGTATAAGCAGGGTTCACACCATCGTCGATGGTGAACACCACGCTGTCGGCCCGGCCCAGATTGATCCCGTATACGCCCTGCACTCTGACGGCAAAGGCGGTGTTGTAGGCTATCCGGACGTTATTACCGATGCCGGCGCCGTCTTTGGGTATGGCTGCCACAATTTCGGGCGGCGAAGCCGGCACCACGGTGGTGGCGGCCGGATCGTTCTCTCCGTAGTCCACCCGGCCGTTGTGGTTGGCGTCCTCTTCGCCGTCGAACAGGCCGTCGCCGTCGCTGTCGGCATCCACGGCAGAGGTGGTGGTGGTGTTATCCAGATCCGGGACAAAGATGCTCAGATCCGTATCCGCTGTCACGTCGGCCTGGGTGTAGCCGGATTCGGTGCCGTCCTGGATGCCGTCACCGTCCGAATCCGCCACGGTGGGATCGGTCTCGCCAGGGTCCACGATGCCGTCCCGGTCTGCATCCTCGACACCGTCGGGAATTCCGTCATCGTCTGTATCCGCATCATTGGGATCGGTCCCGGCCAGGATTTCGGCTGCATCCGGGAGGCCATCGCCATCGGCATCGGTCACCGTGAAGGTCGCCGTGATGGTGGTATCGGCCGTCAGGGTCACGGTGCAGGTGCCGGTGCCGCTGCATCCGCCGCCGCTCCAGCCGCCGAATGCCGATGCCGTGCCCGCCGAGGCATCGAGCACCACCAGGGCATCCACGGGATAGTCCGCCGAACAGGTTTGGCCGCAATCGATACCGGCCGGATTGCCGGTCACTGTGCCGCTGCCCGGACCGGACGTGCTGACGGTCAGGGTGTATATGACGGTTTCAAACGCACCGATATCGCACTGCTCCCCCTGGGGACGCGCGATACCGCGCTGGTCGGCGCTCAACGGGCAATCCGCCGGGGCCAGCATGTTCAGGGCCGGACTGCCGAACGGCAGGGCATGGGTCAAGGTGCCGCCGCCGTTATCCTGCAAGGGGCCCAGTCCGGGATCGCCGGAAAAGGCCGCTCCCTGGCTGCCGTCTTCCACCAGGTTGTCGGTGTTGGCGGTGATGGCGCCGCTGTCCGACCAGTCGCCGCCGGCCACAGCGTCGGCCAGGATGGTATGGACCATATCGATGGTGCCGGCGTTGTACAGGTTGCCGCCGTCCACGGTGGCGCTGTTGGCACTGAAGGTGCCGTGGGTGATGGTCAGATCGCCGGCCGCGCCGCTGAACAGACCGCCGCCGCGGTTGCCGGCGCTGTTGGCGCTCAACGTGCCGTTGGTCAGATTCAGGGTGCCGGTGTTGTATATGCCGCCACCGTCGCCGGTGGCGCTGTTGGAGTACACCGTGACGTTGCCCAGGGTCAGCTCGCCGGCATTATGGATGCCGCCGCCGTTGCCGGCGGCCGATCCACCGGTGATGTTCAGGTGGCTCAGCTCGACGGTAACCCCCGCAGCGATGGAGAGCACCCGGCTGCCGCCGTCGGCGTCGATGGTCATGCTGGCGCCTGCCGGACCCTCCAGGGTGAGGGTCTTGTCGATCAGCAGTTCGCCGCTGGTCAGGGTGATGGTGCCGCTCAGGCCCGACAGGTCGATGACGTCACCATTGCCCGCGTCCGTGAGAAGCTGGCGCAGGGAGCCTGCCCCGGCATCGTTGGTGTTTTCTACGCTGCGGCTGGTGGCCACATAGACCGTCAGGGTGTAGGTGTTGCTGTCGTCGGTGCCGTCATTGACCACCGCGGCCACGGACAGATTCCCGGAAAAATCAACGGCCGGCGTGATGGTGTGGCCGGATCGGCTGTAGTTGGCGCCGTCCTGGACCGACAGGGTGAAATCATCGGGATAGCTGTTGTCCGGGTCGGTGACCGTCAGATCGTCAAGGGTGATCGTCAGGGCGGTGGTCTCCCAGGTGCGCAGCGCACGCTGGCCGGTGATCACCGGTGCGTCGTTCAGAGCGGTCACCGATACGGTCACCGAGGCCGCTGTCGAGGTGCCGCCGTCGCCGTCGCTCAGGGTGACGGCCACGGTGCGTGCGCCGGTGGTGGGATTGTCGGTATCTGTATTTTCATAGGTCACCGCCGCAACCAAAGCGGCCGTGCGGGTGGGGGTGGCATTGCCGTTCAGGTTCACCACCAGATCGTTGCCGGCGGCGATAGGGTTGCCCAGGGTGCCGACCACCGTGCCGCTCACCGACACGTTGGCACCGGCGGTGGTGCCGGCCAGGGCGACCGCGCCGCCGGTATTCAAAGAGAGCCGATCCTCGGCAGCATCTTCGCCGGCGCTGACGGTCACCGTCAAGGCGCCGCCGTTAAAATCGGTGCTGTCCGCATCCGCCACGCCGGCGGCCGCGCCCTGGTCCAACACCACGGCGCCGTCGCCTTCGGTGTAGGCCAGGCTGTCGCCGCTGAGGTTGGACAGCGCCGGCGCATCGTTGACCGCGGCCACGGATAGGGTGCGGGTGTCGCTGCCGGATCTGCCGGTATTGTCCGAGGCCGTGATGGTGACGGTTCGGTTGGCCGTGCCCGGTGCGTCGGATGTGTTACGATATGAGAGTGTCCGCAACGCCTCCTGAACCAGCGCATTGCTGGCATTGTTGCTGAAAGTGATGGTCAGGGTGTCGCTGCCGGTGATCATGCCCCCCATGTGACTGAAGGTAGCGATGACGGTTCCGCCGACAAGGAGATTCATGGGACCTTTGGTCAGGCTGTCGCCGTCGATCTCATCGACCAGCAGTTCATCGGCCGGCTCGGCATTGGCGGTGATCTGCACGGACAAGGTGCCACCGTCCCAGTCCGCGTCCCCATCGCTGTCACTGAGCGTGCCCGCGTCGTCGATCTGCATGGCACCGTCGCCTTCCGTGTAGGAGAGCGTTGTATTGGCCATCGTCAATGCCGGCGCATTCAGGACCGTCGAGGTGATGTTCGTGCTGTCTGCAGTGGTCAAACCGCCGGTCGCGGCCCGCAGGGCGATGGTGTCGGTGGCAGCGCTGTTGGTGTACTGCAGGGCCAGACCGGTGAAGGTGGCCACACCCGCAACCGGGCTGATGGAGACGGTTGTGCCGTCGCCGTCGCTGTCACCCGTGCCGCTGAGACTGTTGACCGTGCCGTTCACCACGCCGTCGCTGGGGTCGGTGACCGACAGCACGATACCGGTGCCGTAACCGGTATCTACAATCCCATCGCCATTCACGGCCCGCACCACCGGCACGGTGGTGAAACTGGTGGACGCAGCGCTGATGATACCGGTGGGGGCCGGCTGGGTGGTAAAGGCCAGAACGGTGGCCACCACGTCGGCGGTCACCGCGTTGGCATCGATGGCGGCCAGATCGGTGCCCACCTCGGCCTGGTCGTCGGCCGTCAGGGTGAAACTTTGCTGGTCTGCGGTGGCCGTATAGGCGAGGCCGGTGAATGTGGCCACACCGCTCACGGCCGCGACCGTGCTGCCTACCAGGTTGCCGGCACTGGCTTCGGTCAGGGTGATGAACTCGGTAAAATCCGCATCCGTGTTGCCGAAGGCATCCCGGGCCGTCACCACCGGCTGGGTGCTCAGGGCGCTGCCGGAAACGCAGCCGGCCGGCTGGGTGGTAAAGGCCAGAACGGTGGCCGTGACATCCACGGTGCTGCCGGTGCCGTTGGAAATGGCGTTGGTGGTGCCCATCTGCGTACCCAGGGCGCCCACGGTCACATCGTTATCGCCGTCGATGCTGAGAATAAACGTGCGATCTTCGGTCAGGCCGGTATTGTCGTTGTAATAAGCGTTAAGGGTATAGGTTTCGGCGGCCCCGTCGGCAATGGAGATACTCAAGCCGGAAAAAGTAATGGTGTCTGACCCGGCATTATAGATACCGGTCACATTGCCGGCGTCCGGACCGTTCAGACGCCAGGTGATTTTGCTTCGTTGCGTGTCTGTGCAGGTGCCGGAAACATGGATCACGATTTGGGAAATCAGCATGGCCACGCCGTCCGAGGTGCCGCCGTCGCTGATGGTAAAATCGAAAACGTCCGCCGCCTCGCCGACGGTGTCAACGGTGGTGTCCAGGCCCACGGGTTCGGTCACCGTGCCCGCGGGTGTCACATTGCCGTCGCTGTCTTCGGGTGTTCCGCTGACCGTCACCGTGACGGAAGCGGTCGCCGAAGTGCCGCCGTCACCGTCGCTCAGGGTGACACCGATCGCACGCGCACCGGTGGTGGGAACCAGCGTGTCGGTATTCTCATAGGTCACGGCCGCAATCAGGGTGGCGGTATTCGTGGGCGTGGCATTGCTGGTCAGGTTCACCACCAGATCGTTGCCGGCGGCAATAGTGTTGCCCAGGGTGCCGACCACCATGCCGCCCACCGATACATTCGAGCCGGCGGTGGTGCCGGCCAGGGCGACCGCGCCGCCGGTATTCAGGGAGAGAACATCTTCGGCTGCATCCTCGCCGGCGCTGATGGTCACGGTCAACACACCGCCGTTAAAGTCGCCGCTGTCCGCATCGGTCACACCGGTGGCCGTGCCCTGATCGATGGTAACGGCGCCGTCGCCTTCGCTGTACGAAAGGCTGTCGCCATTGAGATTGGACAGGGTGGGGGCTGTATTGGCGATCGTCGCCACGGTCAGGTTGTCCATGACAGCCAGATAAAAATCGGTACTGGTGAACCGTATTTCATCGACGGTGGCACCACCGGTAGTAACCGTGGCTGAAGTACCGGCATTGATAGTCTGCGAACCGAGCGTGCCGCCGCCCAGGCGCCATTCGACCGTCACCGCTTGTGTGGCGCCGCCAGCAGCATTGTCCACCCAGACGCTCGTAAAGGTAAAATTCCCATTGCCGGCGGTAATGGTCGCCGTTTCCGTGCTGCCGGTGTCGATCGTCGCCGACTTCAAGGCAAGGGAAGTGCTGTCGCTCTCTCCAAAAGTGGAGAGGTGGATAAACCCGCCGCCGTCTCCACCGCTGAAATTGAAAGTGAACGTATCACCATCGATGGTCATGCCGAAATTGGCATCGAAGGAAGCGCCGTCGGAAGGTTGATCGGTTGGATTGGCAGCAAAGGTTTCGACGGCCAGAAGCTCGGGATAGGATTGCAGGGCCAATGCATCGGCAAAAAGGCCGGTGTGCACATAACCGGTCCGGTTTTCCAGGGCCCAGTCGCCGCCCTTGGTCGCTGCGCCGGTGTAATCGCTGGAGAGCGCCACATCCGCGCCGGTCAAAACAGCCAACCGGTGCAAAAAGCGGCCGCCATGCGATCCGGCGCCCACGTTGCAACCATAGACCAGGATATCGGCATGCTGCGCCAGGGCGGTCCGCCACCGGGCCAGCAGGCGGCGGTTTGCCTGCAGCGCGTCGGCATCGACCCATTGCCCGCCGAGCATGACGGCGCCGGGCGCGCCGTGGGAGACGATATGCACGGCGCGCAGTTGTGTGTACCGGGCGAGGTGCTGCGTCATCTGCGCGATACCGCTCTGCCCGCTCTCCAGTCGTACGACCTGGACCCCCGGACGGAGATGGGAGGTCAAGCTGTTTGGATCGGACACGGCAGCATCTATGAACAGGATTTCGGAAACAAGCGCCGGGACTGCCCCGGTCAAGGACGGATCAATTGGGGATGGGATTTGTGCGATGGCCGGAAACGGCGCCAAACATGAAAGAATACCGATAAGCAATGCCGCAATGCAAAAACCGCGCTTCGTAGCCAAAGGATCACCTCACCACCTTGAATCCAAGACAAGTCAACTGTCCGGTCTGTTCCAGGAATTTCAAACAGCATCGGACGCGAATACCACTGCAAGTCATAAGTCATTCGAGATAGTGCGCATTGCAGCTTACTCAAAGAACATTCGGCCACACTGTGAGCCAAAGTTTTGGTTATCGGCTTCCATTCTTAAATTCTTAAGGATATTCAGGCAGAAATTATTAGGAAACTCAAAGAAAGGACAACGGAAATCCTAAAAAGACCGGGGGTTGAGCACTTCTGGGTGTTTCGGAAGATTTCCTGGGAAATTTTGAAACCCTTCGAAAAGCGACCCCTCAACGCATCGCACGGGCGCGTGCTTTGGCCGCTTCGACCTCCCGGTTCCTGGCCGGGGCCCGGGTCACGAGCGTATCCAGCAGCCGGGTGGCGGCATCCGCCACCTCCGTCACCGCCCGTTCGAATGCCGCCTGATTGGCCGGCGAGGGTTTGGCAAACCCGCTGATCTTGCGCACGAACTGGACGGCCGCCTGCCGGATCTCATCGTCCGTGGCCGGCGGCTCGAAGTTAAAGAGGGTCTTGATGTTTCTGCACATGCGGCCTCCTCGAGCCGGTTAATTCCTTATCTTGGCGCGGGGGTCACCGGCCCAATCGTTATGGCCGCCGGTCAGGATGATCAGTTTCGATCCGGGAACCGCGGCGGCCAGCGTTCGGGCGTGTTTCAGCGGGATGATATCGTCTGCCTGGGCGCCGAAAATCTCGACCGGCCCCTTATACCCCGCGAGGGCCGCTCCATTGTTCCAGTTGTCGCTGAGAATCAGATAAACCAGGATCGCGGGAAAATGATCTTTGGCCGCCGCCGCCAGTTCATCGAAAGGAACCAGAAGCACGATCTTGTCCGGCGGGTGGGCCAGCGTGGCAAGAAAGGAGGCCGGTCCCGATCCGATCGATTCGCCGACCACGCAGACCGGGATGTGCGGATAAGTCTCTCTCAGCAAAAGGTATGCTTCCCGGGCGGCCTGATTGAAACTCGCTTTGGATGGCACCCCTTTGCGCTTCCCGTATCCCGGGTATTCAAGAATATAAATGGAATCCTCATTGGAAAAACGGGAAAGGGCGTAGATCCGGCCGGAGGCCTGGCCGGCATTGCCATGCATCATCAGCCAGACGTTCCGGGGCGCATCCACCTTGCGCGCATAGCCGATGATCTCTCCGTTGTGGGTCCAGGGGGCGAGACGGTTATCATGAGCCCGATGGGTCGGATGGAAGAGCAGTTTTCTTTCGATCGGCGAGCATCCGATCACCCCCAGAAGGGAGGTGGTGCATAGCAAAAGAACCCAGGTGTGTATCGATTTGACGGTCATGGCATTCGATTCAGGGCCACCGGCCGATGACGCCTCCGGGCGCCATGGCGATGGAAATTCGGCTCAAGTTCGACCTCCTGTTGATGTGCCCATTATCCCTGAGCGTCCACCATAGCCGCCGCCACATCCTGATAGGCATGGAAGAGCCGATGGCAGAAGCGATCCCAGCGCATGCAGTTCTCCACGGCGGCCGGGCCCGGGTCGAACAGACCGGGGCCCGCGAAAATTGCGGCCGCCTCCTGCTGAAGATGCGCTACGGTGTCGCCCGGCGCACCGGCCAGGATGTCGGCGACGAAGCGCTCCGGCGCATACCAGGCCGAAGCGCCTGCCAGATCCCGGTGCACCTGGGCCAGCAGCACGTTGCGCGGCCCTTCCCACAGCTCGTTCACCGCCGCGTCGCGGTAGAGCCGCGGCAGCGAGGAGAAATCTTCCATCACCCCATGGCCGCCGAAAAGACTCATGGCCAGGCGCAGCATGTCGGGGGCATCGAAGCTGGTGGCCATCTTCTGCAGCATGATCAACTCGCGAACGCAAAAGCGCCGTCGTTTCAGATCGTCGGATTCAGCGCTCGTGGCGCCGGGGGTGAGGCCGCCGGGCAGGTCCAGGATCTCGGCATAGAGCCGGAAGGCGCCGGCCAGGGTGCGTTTGGCCGTCCTGGCGAGGGTCGCCAGTTGTCCGGCGACCATGGGCATGCGCCCGATGGGCGAGCCGAAGGCTTCCCGGAAATCGCAATAGCGGGCGGCTTCACGCCAGGCGCGCATCATGCTGGCGGCGCCGGATAACCCCACGGTGAGGCGCGAGTAGGTGAGCACGATCCCGATCATGTTGGCCAGGCCCCGCTCCAGCGGTCCCACCGGATAGGCCAGGGCGCCGTCGAGGGTCAGTTCCGCGGTGGTCAGTTCGCTGGTGCCCATCTTCCACTTGATGCGGTCGATGGTGAAGCCGTTGCGCCGTTCGCGCGCCTTGTCGCCCTCCAGCCAGGAGGGCATCACGAACAGGCCGACCTTTTCCGAACCGGTGGGTTTGGCCGTGACCACAGCGTAATCGGCATGGGTCGCCGAACAGAAGAATTTCTGGCCGTAGAGCCGCCACTGGCCGTTTTCCAGGCGCGCCTCGAGCAGGTTGGCCCCGACGTCCGAGCCGCCCTGGATTTCCGACAGATATTGGGCGCCGATGGCGAAGCGGCCGTCGACCCCCTCCTTGCAGTGGGTCACGATCTTACGGATTTCAGGGGTGTCGGCGAAGCGCTCGAGCACCGCCACCAGGCCTTCGGTGCAGGTCACGGGGCAGGCGATGCAGGCCTCGCCGTTCTGGTAGATCAGGTACATCTTGATGAAGCGCACCCAGGGATGGGTCTGGCCCGAAAACAGGGCCTCGCCGAACACCTCCTGCTCCAGCACCTCGATTTCATGGGGGCGGACGATGCGGTCGATGCGGTTGCCATGGCCGTCGTAGTGCATCATCCAGGGCCGCTTCTCGGGCCATGCGCCGGCTTCGGCCAGCTTGCGCCAGCGGAAGGAAGCTTTCCTGGAAATCTCCCGGGCGGCGGCATCCACAGTGGCGCCCGCATCACCGCAGAAGACGCGCACCGCCTGCTGGGCAAAGGCATCTTCGCCATAGTAATCGCAGCTTTCGCGCCATTGGAGAAAATCATCGAAACGATACGGATTGTCAGGGTTGGGAAAACTCATGGCACCCTCCTTGGCAGCAATCAGATTCTTGGCCAGATCCTTGGACAGATCCTTGGGCGCCAATCGGCGCCGCTTCCCACAGAACTCGGGTGTATCTCCATGAAGCCTATATCACAAACCCGCCCCTACTCCACAGCCAACTGGCCCGGCCTGCCAAGGAGAGCAAAGACAAGCCCCAGCACCAAGGCCTGCACGACCCAGCCGATCAAGCACACGCCCACGGCACGCCAGGTGCTTTGGTAATCCAGGGCCTCGCGCACCGCGACCACCATGGCCGCCAGCATCCAGACGCCGGCCACCAGGAACACGAGCCCGGACAATCCGGGAATAATCCCCAGCACCCGAATGATGCCCGGCGCGCTGGAAAAGCCGATGGTGCGCAGCAGTTGACCGTAATCCGCCTGCGTTTGGGGGGTGGACAGGAAGCGGGTGCCGATGAAATAGGTCAAAAAGGCCCATAAGAACCAACTGCCCAGCGCAGCGATGATTCCAAAAATAAATCCGGCCATCCCACCCTGGCCGAGCGTGCCGATACCGGCCGCGACACTGGACAGCAGGACCACACCCATGGCCTGCCCCATGGCGCTGCGGTCGGCTTCCACCTCCTGGTATACTGAGGTTTGCAGCTTGGCGGCGCGCATCATTCGATCGGTGAAAGTGCTCATGTTGCTCCTTTCTGGCTGTCCGTCAGCCCGCGGCGAAATTGCCGCAAAGCGGCTTGGTTTTCAGTCACCTATCATAATTTCTTTCCCTGCATCCGCAAGCTGGGACACGGGGACGAACCGACGGCGGCGCGCCTGGCATAGGCGGAGGTTTTGTCATCGGATGTGGCCGCGGAGGCGGAAGACAGGAGAGCGAAGCTAAAGAAGTACGAGCCAGGGAGGCGTTTAGGCCCCCCTGGGTCTCAGTTTTTCAAAACACCCGAAGGAAGATGGCGCTTACGGAAACGGGAAAAAATCAGGGGCACTCCATCTCGCTCACATAGATATACCACTCGATCATGTACTGAAGGCCACCCGCAAAATAGTACTCGCCGAAGTCAACCCAGAAGCCGATCCCGGCTTGCTCGTGAACACAACTATAATCGCAGGCCATATTCCGGATTTGAAAATCGATGATCAGCAGATTGATGCGAAACGCCAGTTCGACCACGATATTGTCGATGTGGTCTGCCGCCAGCTCATAAACCCAGCTCCTGATGTTATACTCCACAAAATCTTCCAATTCACTTCGGAACAGGGAGGAGAGAGGATCACAGGAGCCGCAGACGCCGTCGAATTGGGGCTGGGCATCCAAAAGATCCAAGCGCGCTCTTTCTTTGATGGTCGCAAGCAGGCCGCCTTGAATGGCGCGCAGGCTTTGGCAGGAGGTAAAAGAGACGTTCTGAGTTTCGATTTGGGCACGGGTGTCCTCGATACTGGCCAGAATGGCAGCCCATTCGCTTTCGCTCATTTGCTCTTGCAGCGCGGGTTCGAGGTATTCCCTGGACAGCTCGTTGACATTTACCCGGCCCCAGTTCCAGGTTTCTCGATAGGTCGTGACCACTGTCATGGAATTTCCTGCAATGGCGGTCGGAAGAACGAATCGCCAGCGCTCCTCGGCTTTATCCAAATAGAAGGCGCAAAGCACCTCGCCCGGCGCGGCAATGGCATCGGTATCGGACAGGGGAAACGTCAATGTCATTTCAACTTCATAAGGCGGGTCGCCGGAAGTCTTGACGGCAAATGCACCTTCGTTTCGTCTCGACCCGGATAAGAACCCCGCAGGCAACCAGGGCGTCACCGGCACATTGAACCGGTCGTCGGTAAGATAGAAGGTGCGGTAGGCATCCAACTGGCCCGGCGCGATTTCGACGATGACCCCATAGCCTGGGTTTGCGGGCTCGGTGAGCTCCAAAACCTTACCCGGAGGGCCGACCATGTAGTCCGGGTAATCCTCATCGGTCCCGGAAATTTCTTCCGCGCCAACGTCTCCGCCACCGCCGCCACCGCAGCCTGAAATACCGAAAACGATGATTCCGAGCGAAAATACCAATCCCAGAAATAGAAGCCGAAGGGCGTGCGAAGGTGTTTTCAATCTGACGAGAAGAGGCGCCGAGTCCAGAAGTCGTGTCATCATCATTCTCCTTGTTGTTAAGTCATCTCAGCATTGCGCGTGAACGGGGGCTGCGGGTGCGGATCGAGCGAAATTATCTACCCTATTTGGTGCAACAACAGCAGAACTCTTCCGTGTCATCTTAACATGACGCGGGTAAGCAAGACCTTTCGCCATTTCGTCAGGGGCTTTAAAATTGCGAGTTAAGCAGACGATACAAGCAATAATTATACAAAGCAATCCATATCAACTATTTCAGACAATTAAACTTCGGAGAGCAGACCAAGGGATTTAGAAAGGCCGCGTATTCCACAGTTGTGGGTAAAACATCTCTCAACGCACACATGTGCAACCTCGACTTCGCAAAAAGAACCAATACCCCTGAAAAGCGCCCCCCCTGGATGAAGCGAACGCCGCCTTCCGGGCAGGCTGCGATGATGAAGTAATGCTCGCCATCGAAGAGCCCAGGCACCAGGAAGCGCCCCAGCCAGCGCAGTTCCCGGCCGGCCGCCGCCACAAGCACCAAAAAAAGAGCGGAGGACTCGCCTCCGCTCTCTGGGACAAATTAAATGGATAGCAATAGAGTGACTATTTCTTTCGTCTTCTCACGCCGACCAACCCCGCAAGACCGACGAGCAGCAGGCTGATGGTCGCCGGTTCGGGAACCGGGGCCGCCTGGGCCAAGTTGTTAACCGCGTAAGTCGCTATCTGCCGATGCACCTCGGTGGTCGGGTGAACGCCGACCTGATCCCACCAGGCATAAGTCGTTCCGGCACAGGCTGCCGGATTGGCTGCGCAGTCGGCCATCCACGTGCCGGTATAGTTATCGACATCCGCCACAAACTGGTTCATATCCAGAATCATAATGTTTGCAACTGAGCTAAAGCCGGAAACATATGCATCTAAATAATAGTTGAACGCAGTTGCCCAGGGGTTATCCGGCATCGCCAAGTTTTGAATGAGGAAATTCTGACCACCCGCTAGAATCAAATTGCTAACGGCGGTAGCAATATTTGATGCCGCGACCTCAGGCGCATAAAGACCGTTGTTGTAATCAATTGCGGCCTGAGGAGAGTAAGGTTCACCCTGTATTGCAGCGGCATAGTAGTTGAAAAAATCATTTCCGCCGGCCGTCATGGTGATCAGCGAGTTTGATATATCATTGCCGTTCTTTACGTTGGATAGGTATGTGTCGACCTGCCACTGCAAACCGGTCCTCGAGTCGTAACCAGTCCCATTTGCGTATTGATTCGCAAGATAGGCCGCAGTTGCCGAATCTACACCACCATCTGTGTATGCTTTATACGCATTATTATAAACGGTTCTCCAGGCGTACGGATTATTCTGCCCGGAAACGGCTCCGCCGTAAGCCATATCCATCAATGAAACGTCTAAATCCTGCGCCAGATACTCAACCCAAACCTGACCGTTGGTGTAGACGCCATTGCCGTAACCGTCGGAACTTCCGTTATCCGAAAGACTATCGCCGAAAGCCAGAACGTCGGTGTAGGCCTGCGCCCCGCCTGCCACCGCAAAAACCAGTAACAAACTGAAAAACAACGAACCCATAACCTTTTTCATCTTCAAGCCCATACTTCCCCCTTTTCAATGTGAGATTCCGTTTCAACATGAGAAAACCGGTTAATATCGACAACCGGCACCAACTCCAAGCCTACAACAGCAGTTTGCCCGTCAAGGCATCGATCACAAAAAAGTGGCCGTCTGCGCTTTTAACCCTGAAAGCCGGAACGAGTCTTTGTCGCCCGCCCCTTGGTCCGAGTGTCCCGTATACAGGCTCCGCATCGATTAGCACTATAGGCTCATCTTTTTTGACGGCACTGGCGATCTCATCGGCTGCAATCTGAATGGCCTCACCCACGCTCAACAGATCATCCGTTAGGTCGTAGCTCGCCGCCAAGAGGGTTTTCAACCCAGGCCAGTACCGTGATACGGCCACCACTGAGTCTTGATCGACCAGCAGGCTGATATGATCTTCAACCCGATTGCCGCACACCCTGGTGCCTTGGAGATTGCGTTGAAAATGGACCGTATATCCGACAATTTCCGGTTGGGCATGTTCATCCGACCGACGCTGGATGGGTACAACCCGGTCCAATACGGCATCGGCTGGTAATCCGTTGTTTTTGGCGAGCCAATCTTTAGCAAGCGCGATCGCCGCCTGCTCGGAAATGTCGACAGGGCGGGTCAGGTCAAAGTCGCTTGATTTGGCTGTGGTCGTGACTGTGGCGGTTTCAATGGTTGCATTTAGACCGAAAGAGGATTGAAATTTTTGAGGACTGCCTGCAAGATCGACAACGGCCTTTATCCGTCCTTTGGACTCAAGCAAGAGTGTTTGACTTGCACTCAACTTGGGCGTGCTCCCTGTTCGGGCGGAGTATTCCACGATGGAACTGCCTTCACGAACATATTCCGCCCAGCGGTCGCTTAAGGATGAAATACCGGAATTGGAAAGATACCAGGCCAGTTTATAAGTCCTGTTGTTCCCCAACTGATTCACCATATTCTGGGCAACCGTATCGTCCGTGTAATCGTAGGAATACTTGGTATAACCCATGAGCGTCTGTGCCGTGGAGGTAAAAGCATTCTTCCATGAGGTGTTTGCCATGGTCAGACAGGTGGCGAAAATGGTGTTTTGGGCGCGCAGGGTGACATTGGAATAAGAGACCGAACCGTTATAAGTGGCTACTATTCCGGTATCGCCGTGGCCGGTATGGTAAAGTGTCGTGATGTTTCTTCCCGCATAATCGATCAACTCCGAGCTGTAGACATTCGTATCTGCCAGTACTTTTGTATATCCCAAATTGCCAAGCCCGTTTCCAAAAACGTACATATCGTTATTGTTCAAATTATCCTGTACGGCAGTAATGATGTATGTTTTAGCACCACCGCTACTACTGCTGCTGGAGCTGGAACTGGAACTACTCGAGCAACTCCCCACACGATAGGACTGCCCGCCATCCTGGGTGTACAGTGTGGTGGTCGTGCTGCCGGATGATCCCAGGTTCTCATTTGAACCGGCGGCATAATAGTAGGTAATAACATCGCACCCGTTTTGCACATTTTGCGTATACGCCCTGCCGGCGGAGAGATGTTGGCTGTTGGTGGCGGTATACTCCTGGCAGCCGCTACCGCCACTGCTGCTGGTGCTCGAGCTGGAACTGGAACTGGAACTTGATCCGCCGTCACAGCCAAAGGCGAAACATAACAACAACGCCATGGCAGAAATCAGAATACAAAGGCCTGAACTACGCTTCGTTTTCATTTCCACACTCCTATCCTTAGCCTAATGGGGTACGGCTATTAAGGGTGTACGATTGTATAAAATGGTCTGAAGCCCGTGGGGTATGAAAATTACGATATATTGGATCATAAAGATAAGCTATTGGTAAAAACCATAATTCTAGGCTTCGAAAAATCCTAAAAGCCATTTCAAAACCTTCAATCAGGGTCAAGGCCACGTGTCGAGGCGTAGCCGACAGGCGAAGACTGAAGGCGGCGCAAGGTAGACAACCGCATGAATAGACGTGGTATTTCGAGGATTGGACACATTGGCCCAACGCCGGATTTGGGCCTGAGGGGAGTTTTGAAGAGGATGGCGTGGCGAAGATGATGCCGAAGCCCAGGGAGATGGTCATGGGGATAAAGGCGTGGGCTTGGCGCGAGGGCACCAGGATGATGGGGGTCAGGCCGCCGAAGGTGGTGAAGGTGGCTATATGATGTTACAGCGGGCCGCGGGACGTCAACCCCTCCACGCGGGCCTTGAGTGCCAGGTTCATGGCTTCAAAACCGGCCTTGACCCCGGTCTGCAGACTCGACTTGGCAAGCAGCACCAACACGCCTGAAAAGCGTTCCCCCTGGATGAAGCGCACGCCGCCTTCCGGGCAGGCTTCGATGATGAAGTAATGCTCGCCATCGAAGAGCCCGGGTAAAAGGAAGCGCCCCAGCCAGCGCAATTCCCGGCCGGGCGCCGCCACAAGCACTCTGGGCTTGAAGCGCATACCCTTGCCGCCGGGAGGGCAGATTTGCACGGAGAGCTTTTCCCCCGCCCGAAGGGTGCCTTCGATGGATTTGACGAAGGGGTTCCATTCGGCATGCCTGGGAAAGTCTGAAAGGACCACCCAAACCGCTTCCGCGGAGGCCTGAATAACGATCTCGGTTTGCAGGTCGAACATTTCACCTCTCCGCTTCGTTGTTGCGCTTCTCTCGGGTCTTCTGGCTCCGGATAAGTCCCTTGAAGTTTGCCGGTCAGTAGATGCACGCATCTAATATGGAAAGAACTGTTGAAAGCAACTCATCGTTGCCGCTTGATATACGTTTAGCTAAACGGGAATGGTAATCGACGGATTTTACCTGCTCAACCATAATATAACCGGTCAATTTGCTGTCTTTTGGGATAGGCACGTGAAAAGGGAAGGCACGATCTGTGTTTGTAATTGGACAAACAATAGCCAAACCGGTGCTTCGATTGAACAGATCTTTGCTGACAACATAAGCGGGTCTCCGACCTTTCTGTTCATGTCCGGCTTGCGGATCAAACGTAATCGCGATGATGTCCCCCTGTTTAGGGATATAGGCCGCCATTTACCAGACCTCCTTGCCGACCGGCACCCCCCAACCAATCTCACCAGGTTTGTAACCTTTAGGAATATGGGCAACTAAATCTTTAAGGTTATGGCGGCCACGTATCCTTTTGGCCGGCGCCACGATAATAACGCCTTCTTTTACGCTAACATCGACCTCATCGCCGACATCGAGTTGCGCATCCGAGAGCAGGTTCTTGGAAATGCGAAGCCCTTGACTGTTTCCCCATTTTTGAATTTTTGCAAACATTAGACACCCCTACATGCATGATTTAGGTATAGCCCATGTATAGCCATTGAGGATGCAAATTTCAAGAATATTTTACGCGGATCACGATCAAGCGGTTTCTTCTTCTGGTCAGAAGAACATGCGCGATTCATCTTCCAATTCGACGAGAATAGCACGTAAGGCAAAGTATCAAGAGAGCCCATCGCATCATGATAAGCGACCCATTCTTTGGGTATATTTGGGTATGTTAAGGGTATTGATGGGGCGCAATGAAAGAACCGATTATAAATATTACAAAAGAGCATCAGGCTGCGATTGGCTTCAGCGTCTGTTCATAGCGTGATGGTACCCGACAGATAGGTGGCGCACCGTCCGCCGATTGCCACCCGGTCTCCGCTATGCTGACAAAACAGTTCCCCCCCACGCTTGCTCACTTGCAGCGCGTGAAGCGTTGTCTTGCCCAGACGTTCCGCCCAGTAGGGAATGAGGGTGCAGTGCGCCGAGCCGGTCACCGGGTCTTCCGGAACTCCGGCACCCGGCGCAAAAAACCGCGACACGAAGTCCGAATCCCGGCCTGGGGCGGTGGCAATCAACGCAAAGCGGTCCAGCCTGGCAATCGCGTCCAGATCGGGGGCGAGCGTTCTCACGACGTCTTCATCGTCAAAGACGACCATCAGATCGCGCGATGCAAGAACTTGGGACGGCGTTGCGCCGAGCATGGCGTAGAGGCCATCAGGAACTGCGCACGGCAACGGTTTTCGCGATGGAAAGTCCATAACAAGCAGGTCACCCTTGCGCTGCACGGACAGCACACCGCTCTTGCTCTGGAATTCGACGCGCGTCGCATCACGGTCGATGAACTCGAAAATAGCATGAGCGCTTGCCAGCGTCGCGTGACCGCAAAGGTCGACCTCCAGCGTCGGGGTAAACCAGCGCAGATCCCAACCCCCTGCGGTCTGAACCAGGAACGCCGTTTCCGACAGGTTGTTCTCAGCGGCAATAGACTGCATGGTATTGTCCGGCAGCCATTGCTGGAGCAGGCATATCCCGGCGGGATTTCCTGCGAACACCTGGGATGCGAAGGCGTCGATCTGATAAAAGAGGATTTGCATCGTTCCACCTTTCTGTCGAGCGACAGCGCAACGGGCGGCATGCCTCACCCAGCGTGAACGCGCTTGATGTCGCTTTTAGTCATTGTACTTTCTATTCATGCGCTTCAAAAATCGCAAGGCGCCCCAACAGAGAGTTGGGCAAAGGATTGCTGCCGTAATTAAAAACCATATGAGCATGATCGTAGACAGATCTTCGAAGCTACTGACCTTCTCAATGTAAATGGCATGTGCGAGTGACGATGCCCACCATGCGCCATAGATACCAAGTAGCGTAGAAACTATGCAAACGAATGTTTTCGCAATCATCGTTAGGCTGTCTCCCAGAACCAGATTGAGCCTTTGTCATAATGGCTGCCCCAAGGCGTATAGACACTTATCACCGATGAAAGAGAAGAAAGACGCCAACCATTCCACAAGTCAATGTGATCACCCTGCATTCCAGGTCCGTAAAAGTTTTTGAAGAAGATTACCCCCTGTCGTTTTTCGATCTTCTCGAAACCGCCTTTTCCAGGGTATTTTTCCACTTTCTTCATTCCTGGGATAATCAAGCTCGTTAAGGCATTTGCCAATTCCTCTGCGGCAAGAATGTGCCCCCCATCGTTTTTGTGTTGCCAGCAGCGACGGACTGGCCAATGTTTCGTACTTATACCTGCCTTCTCAAAGCACTCCCCCATACGTATTGCGCACTGATTGTCGAAATTCTTTTTCTTATCGGTGGAACAAGGAAATTCACCCGTGGGATGGTTCTTCCATAGCCTGTAAAACGTACTCATACATATCTCCTATGATTGTCTCTCATTGATCATCAAAAGATCGTAGCCCGCCATCCTTAAGAGGGATTCGAATTACCGATTTCTACTGGAGCTGTCCGATTGCACTGGCGGGAGGTATAAATTTTTAATGTGATTATTGCAGTCCGCACCGTAAATCAAGAACAAAAACAGGGCCTACAGGAAATTCGCATCATCTCATCTTTCTGTTGAGTGGCTGCGTAACTCGATTACTTCATCCTTTTTTCGTTATCTCTTTCGTGGCGTGTGAGATGGGCAATTGTGCACATGCGGTTTCAGACTTAAAGCCTGAACGATCGCACCATTGGGCAAAGGTGCGCGTAATGCCCATACCATAGAAGGCTATCCGGTCGTCGGCATCTTGGGAAGCGGCTTCCGGCAGCCCAAGCACCCTGGCGACGCGCTGGGCGCTCGACGCTGCGCGTTGCCGCGCGGCCGCTCCCTCCGGAAACTCGGCCGATGGCCGCTGGTAGTAATGATGGAGAATACATTTGCTCGGCGCAAAGGGTTCCCAGCCATGGGTCCAGGCCCGGGCCGAGAAGCACACCTCCTCTCCTTGTGTATCGACAAGCGGATCATAGGGCACTTCCCGAAACAAGGCGGCCGGTGCAAAGATAAATCCCCCGGCAAAGTGCGCCCCGGGCTCCGGCTGGTTCAATTGCGCCTGTTCGCCGCGGGGTCGCAGCCATCCACCGGCGAGATCGCCGCGCGAGACGATGCGTGTCGTGAAGCAGGGCAAGAGGGTGCGCGGCGGCACGTAGCGGGCCGGATAGGCGCTGAGGGCTGCCTTGGGGCCGGAGCAGCGGCGCCACTCCGCCAGGAGCATTTCGTCCCACCCATCGTGGAAACGGGTATGGCTGTCCACCTGCAACACGAAGTCCTCTCCCTGCCAAAGATTGTGCGCCAGCGCCCGTGCCCAGCACATGCCCTGTGTTTTTTCAGCCGCGACCATGTGCATTCTCACCTGATCCGGGCGGGTGTTCACCAGGAAGCAGTGATCGTCCGTTTCAGGCTCGAACTGCCACGCAATGCCCACATAGACCCGTTCGGGATGGGTTGCCCGGGAATAGAGGTCGCGAACGGTCCATTGGCATTCGGGGTCACGATAGCTTGGCATGGCAACGAAGATCGTGGGCAGGAAAGATGGCTTGGGCATGGTTCAGCTCACCGTGTCGGCAACGGCCCGCAAGGCGGCTTCGAGTCCGAGTTGGCGGACCACTCGCAAAACAGCGGAACGTCCGGCCGCCGTGAGCTCAGGAGCACGTAAGGCCGCGAGCCACATGGCCAGGGCCGTCGGAATATCGCCTGACCAGAAGGCCGCAGAGGCAAGGTCGGCAAATGCTTCGCCATCGAAAGGAATCTCGCCGGGCTGCGCAAAAGACTGGCCCGCCAATGGCGGGCAATCGGAATTGCGGTTGGCATGCCACAGCATGGCCGCCGCCCATTGGTATTGCGCGGCCGAGAACTGGAGCGGATGGGCCAGCACCAGCTGCGCCTTCAGAATCGTGTCCAGCGCTTGGCGGGCCTTGGCCTGGCGGCCGTCCGGCCGTACGCGGTAGCGGAACAGCGGCAATGCAACGCGGACGGCGCGAGCCCCCCAGCCGGCGGCGGCGAGCCAATAGTCCCAGTCTTCATAACCCTCCAGGGCCGAGCAAAATCCGTCCGCCCGCTGCCACACCTCGCGGCGGTGCAACGCAGCGATCGGAAGGGTGTTGCTGCGCACGAGTCCATGTATGGCGTCATCGGGGAATGAAAACCGCCCTGCCCTGCTCCCAAAAAATTGCATGTCGGTGTAGACGATATCCAGGCGGGGATCTTCGCGGAACCGCGCACAGCAGCGCTCCAGATATTCGGCAGCGAGCCGGTCATCGGCATCCAGCGCAAGGAACAGGCTCCCTTTGGCAACGCTAAAACCGGCATTGCGCGCTGCGGCCACCCCCTGGTTTGCCTGGCTGAATAGGCGGATATTGGCCCGGGGATGCTCGCGCATCAAGGCTTCGGCCGTCGGCCGGGTCTCATCGGGACTGCCGTCATCGACGATGATGCATTCCCAACCCGGCCAGGTCTGGGACAAGAGGCTTTCGACGGCCTCGGGGAGGAATTGGGCCTGGCGGAAGCAGGGAACCACAATGGACACGAGCAGCTCTTCACTGTCCCGTGCACATGGGATAGCCGGACCACCTGCTTCAATGATCATGTGCCTGTGGCTCCCTTGCACACCCGGCATCAAGGTCTCTTTTTGGAGGGATATTTATATGGTGAGCGTGCCGGCAGCAGCGGCTTGGGGGTGGAACTGCCTTGGTTCTCCGGTTTGTCCCCGCTCGATTCCGAACCGGGATCGACATATTCCGAGCCACCCGGAGCATATTCAACGGGGGGCGCATTGCCGATGGGCATCTTAGGGCGACGCTGCCCTTCGGCCAGGGCGGCGGCTGGCGCCATGGCGAGGGCCACTCCCAGCGCAAGCTTAAGCGCCTGACGGCGCGTGAGATCCGATGAATCGGATTTTTCCGGAGTGCGCTTCGGGTCTTGAGATTCGTTCGTCATCTTTGAGTATCCTTTATAGGTTCTATTCCGTTGCCCGCGGTCAGCGCTTCGTCCCTGAGCTGCCTCGCCGGATACATTACCATTGCCCTGGCTTCATTTAAAGCCCCTCTGAGACCCCAACTGACTTACTGCGGCGTCTGGAGGTGATTCGATCCCAGGTGACGGCGATTAAGCAGCCGATCAATGGAGGCGCGAGGAACACGAACTTGATTGTCGCCGCCACCGTTGCGGGCCATTGATGGTCTGCTGCCGCGCGGCCGATGAGCATCTGGAACAGATGGTAGTTCTCTACCGCATCTGCAGCACCCGCCACCCAAACGCCCCAGGCCATAAGCACCGCGACCGGTCGAAGTGCCCCAGGCAAACTCGATGCGGACATGAGGAGCCCGAAGCAAATCGCTGCAGGGTAAGCCAGCATGAAAAGATAATCGAACCCGAGACTCATGGCTGCCATCGACCGTGTCACCCCCTGCCAGGCCGCGGTGATGGCCTCGCATGATGATTGATAGGCGCACAACTCGAATGAGACGATACCCAATGGTGACGTTTCATTCTTGAGATGGATGTCGATCATGCATAGTACCGCAAATGCGGCCAGCGCGATGACAAGACTTGACCAGAAACCAATGCGCAGTTGTTTGATGCTCATTCGACCATGCACCCTCTTCCTCAGCACCTAGGTCAATAGGTATTGGGATCTCGCGCCCCGCGCTTCGTGGGCCTACTCTCATAAGAAATAAATTCATCAGGGCAAGATCTACTTTTATATTTTTGTGTAAGTCCCCCATTCTCCCTGACCCGCATGTCGTTTCTAAACTCCTATTATTTGATTGCATTTGTAATTTTTCTACAAAGCACCTCGATATACTCCTTTAAAATATGATGATAACCGCTTGGATATCTTTAAAACTCCTCGTTCATTCAACTTCGGATCTAACAACATCTCAATGTAGTCAAAGGGTATTCCAGCGTTTGGTGCTTTGTTTTTTAATATCTTACCATATTCGATCTGTCGAGGATCTCTGTCTCCTTTTTTAATCTCCGAATTATACTTAGAGCAGGTAATCTGAAGATTGATCAAAACATTTGTGCCACCGTCATTTTTGGGAATGATATGATCGATGTGCTCATCGCCACTATGCATTGAACACCCGCACGGACATTTTCCTTGTTGGAGAAAGCGTAAGAACTCTCGTAATCCGTTAGGAAAATAACTCTTATCACAATTGAACGTTTGTGGAATACGATAATACAAACGGTAGAGATTCTTGTTAGCGAAAAATGTCTCCCACAATTGATCGAAGGCACCTTTTACATGACTTATATCTTCCGTTGCTTTTATACGTGAATACCCCGGCATTTTAGATTCATATTGATGATGAGTATATATGACGGCCTTTTTATGAATGGCACAGTAGCTTAACGGCTCAAGTTCATCTGTTGGAACATCAGATGGATCAATGTAAAGAACTACGCCAGTTAATAGCTGATGGTGAAGAGCAAGCTTAACAAGATGCACGTCATTGAATTTGTCGAACTTCGTTGTAAGGCTCCGAGGAAATGGAAGATATCGATGATAAGAGCGGCGGATTGGTTCCTTGGACAACTCAGGCATCACTCTTGTCGCTATTGCTGCATTCCAATAGAGCATGGGATTGATATTGAACCAGCTAGCGTATTGCTGTCGCGCAAATGACAGATCTGCGGAAGCATGTAACTCATCTGGTCCCCAAACTTTACCAATATTTCTTATAAAGAAGTCGATCATTTCTTGATAAGCTTGCAGTGAATATTTCATAGAGGTTATATTTTGTTTGTTCGCCAAACAAGACCTTCACCGGTTGCAATGGACGAAGCGAAATTGACAATCAAGTGAAAGGTAGTTAGCAGTCAATCATCTTTGTTCACATATATGAACACCATCCGCAAAGGCCACTGCCATCAATCTCTTCGGGAACAATCTCTTGGTGGCAACCGCCACAAACATGCTCAGCGCTCGTACCACGATAAACGCATTGCTCTTCGGAATAAATATAAGTTTCATTACCACATACCGGGCAGTTGATTAGGGGCATGGTATTTCCGTCGGTGCATGAAAGATATTTCTCATATTCAAAATATTTGAGTACGATTTAATTTGCTTGTTCGCCGCTTCCTTCATCAAATACCTGCCAGTTGTCTTTATACTGCTCGAGAGAACCGTAGTTAATTGCCGGTACTTTGCTGGGGGTTTCTGGGTTACGATAGCAGGACCCATAAAACCTATCGATGTCGCTTAGGATCTCATGGCCAGGTATTATAAAGAAGCATTCGCGCTCTTCCCAATCATTGAGAATTATGAAAATGTATATATGCCCTGTATTTAGATTTTCCTTTCGGACTGGGAAGCAGTTTTTATGCCTTAGTGTCTTAACCTGTACTTTAAACGATTTATCCGTATTCGGATTGTAGACGAGGACGTCAACAGCCTTTGCGTTTCCAAAGGTCACAGAAGCCTGGTACCCTCTTTTAAAGAGCTTCCCTACCGTGAGAAACTCGCCCGCCATTCCTGATAACTGACCATCAGCTCGTGTTTTTTTCATACTTTCCTCATCACGATAGCGAACAGTGTGCTTTGGGACGGCATGGCCCTCGCCACACCAAACAGCGACGGGTTCGCCCTTAGTTATTTATAGCCACGCTGCTCTTGAAGTTGGCAATCACATTGCGTGCAAATGAGCCTTGTATTTTCAGCAGTGTATCCGTTCATTGCTTCTATACGATCAAGAACGGAGTTCTTTTCGGGCAGTTCTGATTTACATATGTAGCAAAGTCCTTTTTGTGCTACCATCTTTTTGAGCTTTAACATTTTCCTTTGCATAGGTTTGCCGCGTTCAGCATAACCTAATTCTTTGGTCAACTTTCTACGTAGCGCCCAAAGCAGGCCTTCGTCGCCTTGGCTTAAATCGAATAAACGTGTCCGGACTTCGGATATGAGAGGTTCAAATAATTGCTTTCTTTCATCATCAGTGAGCTGTCTATTAGGCATTGTTTATCCTTAAACGAAACGCTGCGCTTCAGCGGCGCGTGGTTTTTTGCGCCCGAGGTGTTCGAACGCCTTTATGTTCTCCAGGTTTGAGCATTGCTTATCCGGCCATTCGAGTAGCGATCTGTGCAATTTCAGCCTCAGTTAGGCGATCAAGAGTCCAGCCCTTTGCGAACTTCGCAGTTTCCGACTTTGGAAGTTGATCTTCTGTAAGATCACGGATGCGAATCCTCGCTGGCATTGAGGCTCCTTCGCCAACAAAGATCGCCTCTTGCTGTGCAAGATTTGGCAACGCCTTCGTCATCCCAGATAACCCATCTGGCAAGAAGCGAGCAACATGTTGTTGATCGGCTGCATTCGTAAGCCTAAGAACGAGCCACGTCCCACACTGAGAGATCACAGTGCTTTCGACATCGGCTGGCCTCTGGCTAACGAGCATAAGACCTATGCCGTATTTACGCCCTTCTCGAGCGATCCTTCGGATGGCGGTTTGAGCCGCTGCATACTCAGCCTCCCCTCTGTCGGGGACATATCTGTGGGCCTCCTCACAAACAAGGACGACCGGATCGCGCTTTCTTTCGTCTGTTGTTTGGTAAACCTTGTACTGAAATAATAGGCGGGCCAGCATAGCAGCAAGGGGGCCAGCAACTTCATTCGGAAGACCGGAAATATCAAGAATACGAATGTCCTGATCGACACCTCCTTCGCCTTGGATCTGACCGACCAACTGGACAATAATGTGCTCCAGTGAAGGACTCTCATGGGTCCATTCCTTCATCATGAACTGAATTCGCGGATCACGACGGAGCACCGATAGTTTATCCAAAATTGATTTGAAGTCCTTCGCGAAATCGCCGGGAGGCACGCGTTCCGTATTCTGGGTACCTTTCTTCAGCCGAGCTGCCTGCAGGAACTCGATGTGATTTCTGACTTCTTCCAAACTGAAACAGCGCGGCTTGTCGCGATCAAATTCGATCAATTGGCCCATGTTGACACCGGCTTTCGGACGGGGGGCATCGGGCTCACCACCGTCGGGTGGAATGAGCACATCATAAGTCTTCGGAGCGGGCTCGACCAAATTGGCTGCCACCATCCGTGCATGAGTCAACGCTTTATAGATAACGTTATTCTGCGAAGTTGCCTCATGCTCGGTTTTGCCTATCACAAGCCGCCTGAATTCATCCGCCGACATGAGCCAGTAGGGAAGGATTATCGGGGTTCCTATTGTCTCTTCATTTCCGAGTGGGTCGTATGCACGATACACTACGGCGCGTTCCTTGAATGCCTGACTGTATTCACAATGGGGATCAATTATGAGAATCCGCGGATGACAACCTGCGTTCGGCTCAGGCGAGTGCTCCAACATGCAGTGAAGCAAGGCGGCAACTGCACCAGACTTTCCCGAACCCGTTGAACCAAGCACCGCACAATGCATGCCCAACATTTTGTCCACGTTTGCTCGACAGACGGCATTGTCTGCTCCAACATAGTGAGCGAATGGAACGAGAGGGCTGTATTCGCCCTCATTCTGCTGCCCTTCGGCGGCCGAGTAGATCTGCACGATCTCTTCACGAGTCAGCAAGTGCACACTCTGGCGGGGTAGTGGATAGGTCGTAACACCCCGAACAAACAATAGCTTTTGATCCGCTGCGTTCCACACGCCTTCGCCAAACAGCTCTACTTCCATGAGCCGCTGGTCGGCATCGGGTGGAATGGGCTTCACCATCTCAATGAGTTCCTCGGATCGCATCCGCAGCAACGTAACAAACCCGAACACTAGGCGCCTTCCGAAATGAACCTTTATTATGCTGCCTATCTGCCCGATGGGATAGACCCGCCCCTCGTAAGTTCTGGTTAGCTCCGTGACATCTCCCGATAGCTCTACCCGAATGGTAGTTCCAGCCACTTCAACGATGTGCCCAATCTTCAGGTCGGATATAAGATCAAATGAATTCATAGTGCACAGGCCTCCGCTCCACAGCTCAATAGTTTGGTAACGCCAGCGAAGGTCCACCAATCCCGCTTTGTCCCGGCAATCGGAGGAGCGTGAGGCCCGTCGGTGCCAACATACAAACCTTCTCCCGAGATGACATAGACCCTTTTGCCCCACAGTCCTGACCGCCACTTTTCGAGAGTCGGATTAAGCTCTGAAGCGAAGGCAAGGATCGTCGTCTTGTTCTCTGGGCGTTGAAGCGCCAGTTCTATCTCTTGGTTAATGTGCTCGTCTCCGAAGCTGTATCCACAGGTTGCGAGAACATTCTCTTCCGGCGCCCCAAGTGATCGGCGCAGTAGGTCAAATTGTGCAGCGAAAGGATCTCGCTGAGTGGCGAGGTATTTTGTTGATTGCGGGTAAATGAGAACTCGCGAAATCTTCTTCGGATAGAGATCTCCATCCCGGACCCTCCACACTCGATCATCTTCCCCCAAGTGCCAGTCGATCGAACCGTGGAGCTTGATCACATGGGCACGATAATTGGGCTTTGGCACATCGTCACCGTAACGATGGCTGCGATATGCAACCGCACCGCCCAAAAACCCGTCCCAATAAGAGAAGCTGCCGAGAGATAACGCATCTTCAAGGAGCGTGTCATAGTTGGTGGTGAACATTCGGACTGCTCTCCGGCGTTCTGCGATCCCTGCCTGGCTTCGATTGAAGATGGCTGAAACAAAGGATGAATGTTTTTCGATAACGACAATCCGGTTCTCATGCGTGCCGATCTCCTCCGGAGGGCCGCCCGGTTTCCCTGGCTTGTAGCCCCATCGAATTGTCTCAGCAATCCATGTCAGAATCCTTTGATGAAGCGCATCAAGGTCATCCACCGAGAGATTTACGCCGTCGAAAGCAACAGTCTTGTCCCTTGATCTATCGGCGATTGCACGGTGGTCGCCGAGTTGACTCAGAATATGCTCGATGTGCGAATTGTCAGTAAGCTGCCCCTTTACGAATTCAAGAACTTTGATGTCATTCGGCTCTCCTTCGGTTTTTGCTCTCGTAAATACACGTTCTGTCAGAGGCCACATCAATGGAATTCCGGCATCAAGGCTGATACCAGCGCCGAACAGCCACGACTGATTGCTCGCTGCCAAGAGATTGTCGAGTTGAGATAGCGTGTCTTTTGTTGCTGGCTCCATAGTTCTACGAATCTCCTCAGTGGTTTCGTTTCGAATTAGAGATTGTGATCACAGTATCTCTCGTGGACCATTCGACAGCCTGCTTCAGGGCTGCAGATTGGGACGTTTCAAATTATCCTATCCAGGGACAAAAGGGGGGGTCATAAGAATATAAATTCACAGGGCAAGATCAAAATTACATTTTATATTCTTATGTACGTCCCCCATTTCCACTCCGTCCCCCATTTCCACTCGTCCCCCATTTCCACCCGTCCCCCATTTCCACCGTCCCCCATTTCCACGTTTCAGATGAAAGTGATGTTGCTCATGTTCCCTTAGAGGGGTGCAAACGTTTGTCAATGTCCCTATCAAGCCCTGAAGATTTAAGGGCACGGTCAACATCCGCTGTGTGTGTCGGTGATGCTTTTATAGTGCTGACAACCAAGTCAAAAGCACCCGGGAGGACATCTGCAAGCTTCTTTGGGTTCTGTTCGAAGTCTGCCAGCTCTTCTGCTAATGACTGCTGATTGCCTTGCCAGCCATCTGAACCACGGCACTGGAAGGCTGCGACACGTGCCACATGAAAACCTCCTCTTTTCGCAATAAGGCGTTGGATCTCATCGGTTGCCGTCGTATGCCCGCTGCCTCGAAGCCACTCGGTTACACGTGATGCAATGATGGCAGAGATGATGTAGGGTTCAACGGCTGCTCCGGAAAAGATGCGAGCGTGCAATTCTCGCCATACTTTGTACTTTCGTGCTCGACCATCAGAGGGATTCTTCAAAACGATCGCGAGGTATGCCTGTGCAACATACTCATTTGTGAAAAGTTTCTTTACGTCAATTGATTGCCCTTCGAACTGCCGAGGTTTACGCTCATAATAGTAGCCATAAATCAAGAATCCTCGCTCCATATCCATTTGAACAGGGTCATTTGCACGAAGATCGCGACTACTGATCTGATTCTGGTTGTTGGTTGTCAAAACAATCTTGTCCACCAGTGCCGGATCTTGAGTCTGATATATACGGGTCAGGATTCGGACATCCGGCGCAAGTATGCCTGCCTTCTGAGCGAGTGCAATTGTTGTAGCAGTTTGGCACCCGTTCACGATCTGGAGATTCTTAAGTTTAACGTGCGGGTTATCAGGGTCTGTAACCGGATCAAACTTGTCGCAAACGACCGTGATTCCGTTATTTAGGAACCAGAATTCGTAGCTCGACTCGATTCTTGTACACGTTGAGTGGATGTCTTTGTTGACGGCACCGCGACTTCCAAGGAATCGTCTGATGTTGAGGTCGAATACTGCGCCATCAGGATTCTCATTCACGAGTCGAGCGATTTCCGCAGCTGGGATAGAACATACAAGGCCTTGCAAATCTTGAGCATAGTACTTGATAAGCGATGGGTTATTGGCATCATACTTTACCTTGAGCTCAGCATCGACGCGTCGCGTTTGTCGCTCTTGCATTTTAGAAAGGTCTGTCAGTTCATCGAACCCGAAGGGGGCGATAGTGAACCCCTCAAAAGTGTCATTACCGTATGCCTCCCGAACCCCCATAAGTTCCTGAGAGAACTCGGCGGACACCTTGCTCGAATCTCCGTTCGTCACAAAAAAAACGTAGACCCGAATATTGGACGGTCCCAGATTGCTCTGAAGTGCGCGGTACTCGAGAATCTTGTCCCGTAAAGCCGTATTGGTAAGCGATTCAAGATCCTTGCGAGGTCGCTGGAATACCCATCGCAAACCGTTCCCTAGTTGTACAAGGGCGTTGGATGAAAATGATTCCGTATACTTCGATTGAACGATGTACACGTCTGCCGAGTCGCTTTGTTCCTCAATGGCAAAGACATCCATCTGCTTGTCTTGACCTCCATCGACAACGTCGCTTGGATCGAAGGCATGAACGCTCTTTCCCGTGACGAGAGAAAACGCGAGCCGCATGAAGGCGTCTGTATCATCTATTCCCAAAGTGGACGCGAGTTCCTCTACTCGGTCAGCTATTATCTGCTGTCGAAGATTCATTCTCTGCCTATCTCCTGCTTTGCTAGTTTTCGATCATATTATAATACAACCGAACATTCGCATAGCCGGCGCTGAGCTTTTAACGCGCCCTGTTGATGCTGTATTGCGCCCTCTGCACCTCAACCCCGTGGAGCTTTTCCCAAGGGGTGAAAGAGGACGGGCGAAATGGGACGTTCACAAGAGTTTATGTTCATCAGGACAAGATCAAAATTATTTTTATATTTTAGTACGCCCCATTTTTGGTACCCCCCTTTTTCCTAGCCGCTTCAGACGTACGACGAGGGAATCGTCCCCGGGAATCGCCGACCATTTTTTTGGAAGCCAACCCCAGGATAAGCTCGTAGTTCTCTTCGCTCTCACGATCTAAAATGCGACATAATATATTCATGGGTATCTTTTGAATCCAATTCTCGCGTTGAGTTGTTTGCTCGAATATAGAATTGGCACCTATTGTTTTCCGTTACGAATGCAGCATTTTTTGATTTATCTACCTTCAACACACAGATTGCTTGACCATTAATTTGGGGGAATTCTATTGAAATACATGAGCTAAATTGGCTTCCTATTTTCTCACATATCAAATCGCTAAGAAATAGCTGGTAGCCATCCATGCTTTTCTTTTTCAATGTTTTTAAATCGTTTTGGATACCTATTGCATTTTTATGATCATCAACGCCGATAAATAAAAAACCGCCATTTGAATTTAAAAATCCAGCGAGTGATTTTATCACTGCTTTTTGCATTTCTACATTTTTACAATTTTGCTTATAATCCCACCGTGCAGAAGATTTGAATTCCACATTTTCGCTTTCGCCGCGATTAATCAACTTTTTATAATCAATCCTTTTTTGTGTCTCTTCTTTTTCATAATTTTTTGGCAACGATTCGTCTACTATGGCGCTTACGAATTGCGCATTTTCATAAGGAGATATGATTTCTACATCTTCTATGACTAAACGCCATTCCATTGCTTTAATATTTGCAATTTTGTATATACTTCCTTTTCCGTACACATGCTCATCATAAGGGATGATAGCGCCCATTGACACTGGAATCAACATATTATCTTCGATTTGTTTATAAAAATGTTTAGGAATATCCTTGTCTCTACCTCTATCAGAAAGCCTGTAAACGCCTATATTGTCTTTACTAACAGTAGCGTCCCATTTATCCTTAAACCCGAAGGCATTATCTTCTGATACAGGAATACATATATCAACAACGCCTTTTGAGCTATTTTCTGGAAGCCAAAGCCTAATTGCAACAGCTATAGCCTCCCACACGACGCCATCATGTATCATATCCCTTTTCAAATTAATTTCGTCTATAACTGCCTTATCTTTTTGGGTGATGAATAATTTTTTATTATGTGACGTATTCATGTTTTCTCTAAAAACTGGCCAATAAAAAGTAAATAATGAACACTTTTTGCAAAATATTTCGTCTGCAACACCGAAACGGAACGAAGTGTAGTTTTTCCAGGGGGCGAAAGGGGATGTTTACTTTTAGATTTTTATGTACTGCCCCCATTCCCCTCTTTTATAGTCTAATGTACGCCCCCATTTTCCCCGCCCCCTATTTTCCCGCACCAATGATGGTGATGTGCTAGGTATCTCTTTTTTCAATAAACAGTTCAAGCATAAAATCATAAATGAATTCTTGTGTATGGAAGCGCATTTTAAATTGACATTTTGTAGACTTGCACTTTTCATCTTTAAACATGAGACCAACCCCGCGATCTTCGATAGCACCTGGTGGCATAATATCATACGACAATGGAAGTCTTACCTGTAATTTCAAATCACCAGTGCAATCAAAAGGTAATGCTTCGAAAGATTGAAGGGCATATGGTTAATTGTTGTTTTTTTAGAATTTCTATCGCCGATAGTGAAACTCTCGGTAGTGTTGTATCCCGCTGGAACTATTTCAGAGTCAACTGACATGAACAAATATACATGGCTAATCGAAGATACCGGTTTAGGTGATTCATTCCTCAAGTAGATGGGTAAACTGAAATATTTTTGTTGTAGGGGTATATGGCCTTCAAGACGGGGTAGTTTGTTTTCTTCCAAAGCTGGAATTTCTAATTCAAACACCCGAAGAGATAACAATGGGGCGGCGCTGCCTTTCGAAAAGTCCGCAGCGTGCTCAATTGCCCATGTGATCTTTTGTTTCAACATGTCTTTGAGCTTTGATATTTTACCATCGTAAACAAGATGTTGATGGTGTTTGAGATCAAAGGGAATGTCATCAGAACTCTGAGTTACCAATATTACCATTTTCCCCAGAGCGTGTGCATAGCCTACTTCATAGAAAACATTTGGATTTCTGCCTGTCATATCGGCGACAACAATATCCGCTTTACTGATTTGATTAAAGATGCGGTCCAGCATACCTTCAGCGAATATTTGTTCATCCAATCTTTCAGCATATGCACCGGCTTCGGACGCAGCTATTTTGATACCTAATTGTTAGATATCATCGAATGCCTCATTAAAAGGCATAAGTACAAACACAAATGGCTTCGGTTGGGTATTACTCATTTACTATTCCCCGCTGCCTGACACTGCGCTTCACCCGCCGGGCGCGAGGAAGCGATGAGTTACTAAACAACCAGATTATACGCCTGCGACAACACTGTAAGGTACTAATGGATAGCCCGGCCGGTTGTGAAAGCGCTTGTATAGGCAGATTAAAAATCTTCATCAATGTCGATGTCTGAACTTTGAGCGACATCGAAAAGAGTTCTTACTATAGAATAGTCGTCATAGAGTTCGTTCGTTGTGAAATAATAATCTTTATTATTTCCTTTATTCATATATTGAATGTTGAATTGGCCGACTTCTTCAACGGTATTGAATTTATAACTTATAGTTATTTTATTCTTTTCAGTTTCAAGCCTTACCGATGCTTCTGCATCATCATAGTCCCATGAATAATCGCCTGAATTAGTTTTTTCACGTAAATTTATTAGTAGTTCTTTTATTTTAGATGGTAACATTACCTGTTCCTTTTGCAGGGTTTTTCGCTTCAATTTCCTGCTTAATGAGTAAAATGTTTTTCAATAAACCTGTTTTCTGAAATTTGTTGAGTGGGGCTTGGTCGTGTGTCTTAGTCGCCTTTAGCAGCATCAACTCGACATCCCCTAATTTATTCAAGACACTGCCACCATCGGCGGAAAGCGTAAAGCCTGGAATTACCTTTACGCATAACTTCCTGAAATATTGAAAATTAGTTATAGCAGAGTCATATTTTTCTTGAAAAACTTCCTTGTTGACAGAATCAATTGCTGCTAAGCAATCACTTAAATTTGATGCTAACTCTATCGTTTTAACTTCCTTCAATATTTGTAATGATTGTTCTTGTATTGTTTTTGTTGTTTTCATGGAATGCATTACTTCACCTGCAGCAATTACAAGAGCTACGATAGTAGCTAATGTGCCGTAGTAAGAAAACAGGTTAAATATGTTTTGATTTTCAGTGAGGTAGCTACTTAATAAATAGACTACAATTATTAGCGCTACGGACAGGATCGCGTACCCCAATCGAATATTGTTTCCCACTATATACCTCAGCTATCCTTAGTGCATGAAATTATTTCATTATTTCTTTGTCTAACATGGTTTAGCCCACCTATGAAGCGTCTAACACTGCGTCTACTTGGGTGACGAATGAGTGTATTATGGGTATGGTCCGTCAATTCACCTGAATTTGGTTTGCTATACCTCAAATTCGCAATCTATATGAATGGCGTTTAGTAAAAGAGAGGCTACGACGTGAACTAACCGTTCCCACCCCCTCTGACCTGTGCCTGTTTTGTAATCTCGCTGTTGGAATCTAACTGCAAACTATCCGAAATTCTTTGATTATGTCAATGCAATTATAATCATGGCGGGCATCGCCTTTTCTTGAGGGAGGGAACCATGGCCCTTGGAGCCAATCCGTTGCAATCATGACCAGCCTTACCGAAAAATCGAGTGGCAATTGTGGTTGGCTAAGCTTAGGCTTTGGAGCAGGTTTGGAATCTCGCGGCCCGCGCTTTTCGTACTCTTACTCGTACTCGATTATTCGGGTCGACTGCGCGCACGAGTACGAGAACGATTTCGATTGCCTGTGGCTATTTTTGGGCAATGGGGATAAACACCGCGAAAGTACTCCCCTTATCCGCTTCGCTCTTGACCTCGATCCGCCCGTGGTGAGCTTCGATGATGCTTTTGACGATGGGCAGGCCGAGGCCGGTGCCGATGACGTAGCGCGTTTTTTCGTTTTTGACGCGGTAGAAGCGGTCGAAGATGCGGGCCTGGTCTTCGGGGCTGATGCCGTAGCCGGTGTCGCTGACCTTGAAGCAGACGTAGTCGGCATCGTGGGCGGCGGAGACGATGACGCGGCCTTTTTCGGGGGTGTAGTGGATGGCGTTGGTGATCAGGTTGGAGAGCACCTCTTCCATGTTGGTGCGGTTGGCCAGCACCGGCGGCAGATAGGCCAGGGGGGCCAGTTCCAGGCTGATGCCCTTGGCCTGGGCCTTGGGCAGGTGGAAGAGCGCCTGGTCGGCCAGGATCGGCGCCAGGTCGAGGGTCTCCTTCTCCATGTTGATCAGACCCGATTCCATTTTGGAAAGATCGAGCAGCTCGCTGGAAAGGCTCACCAGGGCCTGGATCTTCTCCGAGGCGCGCTGGAGAATTTCGCGCTGCTTGTCGGTGAGCGGTCCGGCCAGTTCGTCGAGCACGACCTTTTGCTGCATGAGCACCGAGTTGAGCGGCCCGCGGATCTCATGGGAGACCATGGCCACGAAATCGGACTTCATCTGGTCCATCTTCTTGAGCGTGGTGATGTCGTGCAGCACGGTGATCGTGCCCAGATTGCGGCCCAGGCGGTCGCGGAACGGCACGCAGCGCACGCCGATGATGCGCTCGGAACCGGGCTGCCCCTGGGGCTGGACGCTGATCTCCTCGGTGACTTCGGCGAACTGATCCAGGGGCATGGCCAGGGCCTTATCGACCATGGCCAGCAGGGTGGCATCGCTCACCAGTTCTTCCACCGGCCGGCCGATGGGGCTGGGCCCGCGATAGTCGATCAGGTTCAGGAAGGCGTGGTTGGCCAGGGCCACCTGCTTTTGCGTGTCGGTGGTCATCACGCCGCCGGCCAGGTGGTTGATCATGGTGCGCACCCGGGACTTCTCGTTGGCGATATCCTGCAGGGTGCGGGTGTGCTCGATGGCCTTGGTCACCACCAGGCGCAGGTCCTGGGGCGAAAAGGGCTTGGAGACGAAGTCGAAGGCGCCTTTCTTCATGGCGTCCACGGCGTGATCCAAAGTAGCGTAGCCGGTGATGACGATCACCACGGTGTCGGGATGATCGGTCCGGATATGGCCCAGGGCTTCCAGGCCGGACATGCCCGGCATCAACAGGTCCAGCAGGATGATGTCGTAGTGGCGCTTGGCCACCATGCCCAGGCCCACTGTGGCATTTTCCGCCTGGGCCACGTCATAGCCCTCGTTGGTCAGCATTTTGCTGCACACCTGACGGATACGATCTTCGTCGTCCACGATCAACACGCTGGGTTTTCTGAAATCAGTCATCTTGTCGCCGTTCGTAACGCTCTTGGGATCTGAGGGGGCCACGGATCACTTTCCTTCTGTCGGTTCGCTTTCGTGTTGCGTCTGATACAGTTCGAATTCCAATATGAAGGTGGTGCCTTGGGCACTGGTCTGCTTCACGCGGATCTCGCCTTTGTTCTCCTTGACCAGGCCATAGGCGGTGCTCAGCCCCAGGCCGGTGCCTTCGCTCGGCCCCTTGGTGGTGTAAAAGGGGTCGAAGATCTTGCTGAGATTTTCCGGGGCAATGCCGCAACCGGTATCGATTACTTCCAGGTAGGCCCTGCCCGCGGCCTTGTCCCGATAGGTCCGCAGGATCAGCACCCCCTCGCCGTCCATGGCGCTGACGGCATTGATCACCAGGTTGATGATGACCTGGCTGATCTGGTTTTTGTCCACGTGCACCAGCATCATCTCTTCGGAGAACTCGCGCTCCACGCGCACGTTGCGGAACATCCGGGGGTCGCGGATCAGGGTCAGGCTCTGGTTGGCGATGTCGTTGAGCTGGATGATGTCCTTCATGGGGCTGGATTGGCGGCTGTAGGCCAGCAGGTTCTGCACGATCTCCTTGCAGCGTTTGACGTCGTCGATCACGGCCTGCACATCGGGCCGTTCGGGATCGTCGGCCGTCAGATTCTCCAGCTTCAAGGTGGCATAGAAGAGAATGCCGGTGAGCGGGTTGTTGATCTCATGGGCCACGCCGGCGGCCAGTTGACCGAGCGAGGCCATCTTCTCGGACTGGGCCAGTTGCGCCCGGGTCTGCTTGAGTTTGTGCTCCACGGCCCGCTTTTCGCGCAGGTCGGTGTAGATCCCCACGGTGGCCACCTCTTCATCGTCTTCGTAGATGATGGACCCGGTCATCTCCACCGGGATCTTCTCGCCATTGGAGTTGACGATGGTAGTCTCCAGGCCGGGCAGCTTGCCCTTGCTCTCCTTGAGCCGGCGCATGATGCTGTTGGCGATGCCCGGCGGGTAGAGCTGGTCGGCGGTGATGTGGCGCACGGCAAAGGGGTTGGCGTAGCCGAAGAGTTCTTCGGCGGCCGGATTCATCAACAAAATGTGGCCGTAGCGGTCGGCGGCCACGATGGCGATGGGCGATCCCAGAATTACTTTTTCGACGAAGGCTTCGGTCTCTTTGAGCGCCAGTTCCAGGTTCTTCTGGCGGGTGACGTCGCGCACGCTCTCCATGACGTAGGCCACGTTGCCGTCGTCATCCAGAATCGGGGAGAAGACCCGGTCTTCATAGAGCCGTTTGCCGGTGCGGGTGGTGTGGCGGCGCATGACCGAGGCGCCGCTTTTTTCGGTCAGCACCTTGGCGAAGGGGCACACCTTGTTGGGGCAGGAGTTGCCGCCGTAAAACACCTCGTGGCACTGCTTGCCCACGATCTGCTCCAGGGCCACGCCGTGCCGTTGGAGAAAAATCTGATTGGCCGTGAGAATGGTCTTGTCCGGCTTGAGAATCAGGGTGGGAAACGACAGGCTGTCGAATACCCGCAGGCGCCAATCCAGCTCTTCGAAGAGTCTCTCGTTCATTCTTTTACCGACTTTGGGATCTCGAAGGCCGCCGTGAGCAATGCCTGGGCTTGGCCGCCCCCACCGGCCGGCACCACCAGATAAATAGAGGCCACCGAGCAGACCACCCCCAGCAGCGGCACCGGCCCTTGGGCCAGGGCGCGGTAGGTGAAGTCCATGATCCCGTAGCGGTCACCGAAATGGGGACCATGGAAGCAGATCACATCCGCGGCGGTGCGCATCGCCTGGGGTGCGGCCGCCTCGACCGGCCTCCCCGACGGCTGCAAGGGCTGCAACCCGCGCCAGGTGTTCTCATTGCAAACCAGGAAAAAGGTGATCGGTCCCGGCACTTCGCACTGGGACCATACCAGCCGGAAGCTGGCTTCATCGTCGGTCACGGATTGGAGCACCCCGGCCCAGGATGCCAGTTCGTCGGCCGCCAGATCGAATTGATGCAGGCATAGATCTTCGAATAGATGGAATCCGTAGGTGCGGATTTTGGCTTCCCAGTACACGGCGATGGTTTCCATTTCCTAAGCTCCCGCGGGCGGGCGCAGGGGCCGCCTGCCCGATCCGAGGGACGCCGGAGCGCCTTTACCGTGAAATCCCCTCCTGACGCACTTTGAACTCCGGCCGCATGGGCTGGTGTCCCTGGGGCAATGCCATGCAGGATTGCAAAATAGTTGCGGCCTTTTCAAGGTCGCCGAAATCCACTATGAAAGTCAAGGCCGAGATGGAGGATGCCAAGCCGTGGATCGTCACGCCGCTGTCATTCAGGGAGGTGAGGGCCGTGCCCAGCAGTTTCAGATTGGCCTGGTGTGGGAAGAGCGAGAGCAGCCCGACAGGCTGGCCGAATTTTACCAGGGCGCTCAACTGCGCATCCTGGACCAGCCAGGCTTCGACTTTGGCGTGATCCTCCGGATCGATGCAGCACATGGCCGGCTGGGGAGCGCCGATGCCCGAGGTGGTCATGTAGGCCAGGTTCACCTGGATGTCGGCCAGCATACGGCAAAGCCTGGCGACTGGATCGTGAGACCCGGGGGGCGTGCGCACCCACATGGGAATCAGGGCCTCGCTTATCTTCAGACCATTGATGGCAATCTTGTCCCGCATGATATCCACCGACCCGCGTCCACTATCCATCCGGTCAAGCATTCAAAAGCAATAACGAGACACCCGAAAAAGGAGTGTTTGCAAAAACTCCCGCCAAGAGCAAAAAGCGCCCGGAGCCAGGCTCTTTGCGCTCTTTACCTCTTGGCGGGAGAACGTGCCGACCGCTAAAACCCGATCCCGCGACGTCGCATGGTCCGCCGGGCAAGACCCGCCGGACCGGACCCTCCGGACGGCCGATGCTGGATACCGGCACCGCGCCGCCAGGACAATGCCCTTATTTCAGGTTGTCCGCCACGATCTCCATCAAGCGGTCCAGATCGATGGGCTTGGGAATGAAGTCGTCGGCCAGGGTGTTCTTGCCGTCCATATGGGTGTAGCTGGTGTTCTTTACGGCGTCGGCCACGGCCGTCAGCAACACCACCACGATGTCTTTGTACGTAGGATCGTTCTTGATCTCGTTGCACAGAACGTATCCGTTTTTCCTGGGCATCATGACATCCAGTATGATCAGCGCCGGCCGTTCCTTCTTGATTTTTTCCCAGGCTTCCACGCCGTCGTAAGCCTTGGCGACCCGATACTGCTTGCTCTCCAGCTTCATGCTGACCGACTCCACCAGATCGGGATCGTCATCGACGACTAAAATCAATTGATTGCTGCTCATTGTGTGGGACCTCCTGAATGTTGGGTAAGTTTCGGCTTGGGGCTGAAGACCTCTGGCAGCTCGGCCGGAAGTTCAGGGTTTCATATTTCAGCTAAATGAAAATATCAAACCCATCCGCCTCCGGAAAGCAAAAAGTTATCGAACGGCCATGGCCTTCAGCCTTTCCACCCTGCAAACTAAACCTGGGGCCGCGGATAGAGACCGGATCGCTGCACGATCTCGGGCACCGCCGATTCCCATTCGATGGCCATGATATGAATCCCCGCCACGCCTTCGATCGTCAAGATCCGCTGGATCATCTCGACGCAGATGTCGATGCCTTCCTGGGCCTGCTTGTCCTTGGGGGTTTTGGCCATACGCTCCACGACATGATCGGGCACATCCATGCCGGGCACTTTGTTTTTCATGTAACGCGCCGCGCCCACCGACTTGATGGGGGTCACGCCGGCCATGATGTACACCTCCTTGTGCAATCCGCGCTCGCGCACGCCCTTCATCCACTGTTCGAACTTATCGACGTTGAAGATGCACTGGGTCTGGATGAAATCGGCGCCGGCCTTGACTTTTTTGGCCAGACGCGCCACGCGCAGTTCGAAGGGGTCGGCAAAGGGATTGGCCGCGGCGCCGATGAACATCTTGGGGGGGTTCTGAATATCGGCCCCGCCCTGGAACTTGCCTTCGTCGCACATCTTGCGCACCATCTGGATCAACTGGATCGAATCCAGGTCGTAGACGCCCTTGGCCATGGGGTGATCGCCGAACTTGCAGTGATCGCCCGACAGGCACAGCAAGGTATTGATACCGTGAGCGTAAGCCGACAAAATTTCACTCTGCATGGCCAGGCGGTTGCGGTCGCGGCAGACCATCTGCATCAAGGGTTGCATATCCATTTGCTTCAGAACGAGACTGGCGCCAAAGCTGGACATGCGCACCATGGCGGTCTGGTTGTCGGTGATGTTGACCGCATCCACGTAGCCCCGGAGCAGTTCAGCCTTGCCTTTGACTTTTTCCGTCGAGGTGCCTCTCGGGGGACCACATTCGCCCGTGACCGCAATTTGACCGGACTTAAAGACTTTTTCCAATACGCTGTCTGTTTTCATTATGCCAAATCCTCTCTCACGATCTTGCGAGGTCCGCCGCCCCTTTCGGTGCTCCAGTCCTTAGCCATGATGATATCTTCGTACCGATCCTGGAGGCCCAGTTCCTTGAGCCGGTCCCATATCAGTTGCCAGACGCAGTCGATTTCGTTGCTCACTTCGCACTTGCCCTTGACCGATCCGCCGCAGGGGCCGTTCATCAGGCTCTTGGAGCAGCGGGCGATGGGGCAGATGCCGCCGGTCAGGCCCAGCAGGCAGTTGCCGCAGCCGTGGCAGCGCTCGGCCCAGACGCCCGGGCGTTCCGAGGCGCCCATGAACTTGGTGTTCACGGCCGGAAATACACGTTTGTCTTTGAAGCGCCGCACCACTTCCTGCACGCCGCAGCCGCAGGCCATGGAGACCACGGCATCGACCTGGTCGATGAAGGGTGTCAGTTGCTCCACGTACTCCGGATCGCACTGCCGCTCCAGGGTCATTTCCCGAATGTCGAGGTGCTTGCCGCGTTTCATGAAATCCATTTGCAGGGCCGATGCCAGGGTGGCCACCTCTTTGCGACCGCCGGCCGCGCAGACCGTCACGCACTCGTTGCATCCCACCAGCAGGATGCGCTTGTACGCGTCGATGCTGTCGATGATCTCCGCCAACGGCTTCCGTTCAGCTGTAATCATTGTCTTCTCTTCTCCTTTATTTGGCCTAGGCGACCTTGCCCGCTGCCGTCCGGGCTTGAAGGCCGGCGCACACGGGGTTGGGGCCCAATTTGCGAATCTGTTCGGTAAACTCTCCGGCCACCTGCGCAAAGCGGGTGCCCATACCGGCGGACATGGTCACCATGGCCAACCGTTCTTCCTCGATGCCGATCTCTTTCAACAACTTCTTGACGAAGGTGACCCGCCGGGCGGCTTTGGTGTTGCCGCTCTTGAAGTGGCAGTCGCCATCCAGGCATCCGGCCACCATCACGCCGTCGGCGCCCATTTCCAAGGCTTTCATCATGTGAATCGTATCGACCTTGCCGCTGCACGGCACCCGCACGATCTTGACGTTGGCCGGGTAGCTCAGACGCATGCTGCCGGCCATGTCCGCCGCGGTGTAGGCACAGTAGTGGCAACAGAAGGCCACGATAACGGGTTCGAAATTTTCCATCAGGCTATCCTTTCCAACAACCCTTCCAGCTTGGCCAGAATCGGTTCATCTTCAAAACATGACAACTGAATCGCCTTGGCCGGGCATTCGGCCGCGCACACACCGCAGCCGTGGCACTTGGCCGGATCGATCTCCGATTGGCGATTTTCATTGATAAACGGCACGTGGTAGGGGCAAGCCCGCACGCAGGCCAGGCAGGTGGCGCACTTTTCGCCTTCCACCCGGGCCACCACCGCGCCCAGATTGATGGTCTTGTTGGCCAGCATGGACTGCACGCGGCCGGCCGCGGCCTGACCCTGGGTGATGCACTCGCGGATGTTGCGCGGCGAATGGGCGCTGCCGGCCATGAAGAAGCCGGGCACCGACATATCCACCGGTTTGAGCTTGACGTGCTCTTCCAGGAAGTGGCCGTCTTCGGTGCGTTGCAGATGGAAGATGGCGGCCAGGTCTTCGGTGGTTTCATCGTCGGCCAGCAGACCGGTGCTCAGCACGAGACGATCGGCGGTGAGCTCCATGGTTCGCTGCAGGATGGGGTCGGTGAAGCTGACCGTCACCTGATCGCCGGCGGCCTCCACCTGGGGCGGTGCCTCCGTTGAATAGCGCACGAAAATCACGCCGCGCCGGCGGGCTTCGATGTAGGCATCCTCGCTGAACCCATAGGTGCGCATGTCGCGGTAGAGCACGAAGAGCCGCATCTCGGGGTTGAGGTCGAGCAGCCGCAGGGCGTTTTTGATGGCCGCCTGGCAGCAGATGCGCGAGCAGTTGGGATTCTCGGGGGTGCGCGAACCGACACACTGGATCATCACCAGGTTTTGCCACTCCTTGACCTGGGCGGGTTGATCTTCCAACTGGTTGTCCAGGTCCAACTGGGTGAGGACCGCCTTGTGGTGATCGAGCAGGTATTGTTTGGGACGGTTGGCCAACGAGCCGGTGGCCAGCACCGTGGCGCCGTGTTCGATCTGGCGGTAGTACATGCGCGGACCGATCTGGAAGCCGGTGGTGAACTTGCCGGGCATGCCGGCGTGGTCGACGACGATGGCGTTGGTGATCACCTCGATGAGGCTTTGGGATTGAACCTTGGCCACCAGTTGGCGCACATAGGCCTGCACGTCGTCGCCTTCCAGGTTGCGGCGCACGGCCGCGGCCAGGCCGCCGAGGCGTCCGGTCCGTTCGGCCAGGGCGACTTTGAAGCCCTTTTCAGCCAACTCCAAGGCCGCGTTCATGCCGGCCACGCCGCCACCGAGCACCAGCACATCGGTGTTCATGGGCAGCATGTGATCCTTGAGCGGTCCGGATTGGGCCACGCTGAAGACGGCCATGCGCACCAATTTTTTGGCTTTGGCGGTGGCCAGTTCACGGGAACCGCTGTGCACCCAGGCGCTCTGATCGCGGATGTTGGCGATCTCCACCAGGTATTTGTTCAAACCGGCCCGGCGGATGGTATCCTGGAACAAGGATTCGTGGGTGCGGGGCGAACAGGCGCCGACCACCACGCGGTTGAGGTTGTGTTCCTCGATCGCCTGCTGAATGCGCTCCAGGGCCTCTTTGCCGCAGCCGTGGCCGCTCATCTCCGCCAGCACGACATGGGGATACTTCTTGGCTTCGGCCACCACGGCATCCACGTCCAGGGCGCCGCCGATGTTCTGGCCGCAGTCGCAGACAAAGACGCCGATGCGCGGCGCTTGGCCGTAGACATCGCGTTCGGCCGGATATTCATCTTCGATCTCCGTGGCCGCATCGTCCTTGGAAATGTGCTTGGCGGCCATGCACGCCGCGGCGCTGGCCTGCACCATGGTTTCGGGAATGTCTTTGGGGCTTTCGAAAACACCGCAGACATAGATGCCCTCTTTATTGGTGGCCACGGGTTCGAAACTGCCGGTCTTGGCGAAATGATGGATATTGAGCTCGATGCCCAGGGTCTGGGCCAGGCGCGTGGTGGCCTCGGCCGGTCGGAAACCGGTGGAGAGCACCACCATGTCGAACTCTTCGGTGGTCAAGCCGTTCTCTTCATCCTTGGCATAGGAGATCTGCAAGTCCTGGGTCTGACCGGCGGGGATGATGCTGTGGGGCCGGCAGCGCACCATGCGGACGCCGTATTGGTCCTTGGCCCGCTGGTAGTAGGCTTCGTAATCTTTGCCGAAGGTGCGCATGTCCATGTAGAAAATGGTGGTCTCGATGTCGTCCTTGAAGCGCTCCTTGGTGACGATGGCTTCCTTGAGGGCGTACATGCAGCAGACGCTGGAGCAGTAGGAGACATCCTCGCGGTTGATGCCGCGGGAGCCGGCGCACTGAATCCAGGCCACGCGCTTGGGCTGCTCTTTGTCGGTGGGTCGCACCAGTTCGCCCAGGGTGGGTCCGGAGGCCGACATGATGCGCTCGTACTCCAGGCCGGTGACCACGTTGGGATACAGGCCGTGGCCGAAATGTTCCAGCTTGCCCGGGTCGAACAGCTCGGCGCCGGCGGCCAGAATGATGGCGGCCACCTGTTGGGTGTGCTGTTTTTCGGTGTCGTTGGGCAGGATGGCGTTGGCCGGGCACACCTTCACCAGGCCGTCCACGTCCTTGCAGGCCGCCATGTCGATGGAAAAGGCCTGGGGGGTGGACTGGGGGTAGCGCATGCAGGTGGGCGCGCGGTGATCCAAACCCGGGGTAAAACGCACGCATTCGGGATACTTTTTGTGGCACTCGCCGCATGCCGTGCATTTGTCCAGGTCGATGTAACGCGGCGCGCTGGTCATGGTGACCGTGAAGTTACCGGCCTCGCCGGCCAGGGCGGTCACCTGGGTTAAGGGCATCAACTCGATGTGTTGCTGCCGGGCGCCGGCGGACAGGCGCGGCGAGATGGTACACAAGTCGCAGTTGTTGGTTGGGAAGGTGCGGTCCAGTTGGGTCATCAGGCCGCCGATGGCCGCGGCCTTGTCGATGAGCAGCACGTTTTTGCGCGCTTCCGACAAGTCCATGGCGGCCTTGATCCCTGCAACACCGCCGCCGATGACGAGAACTCTCTGTTGGGGGTCTGTGCTGTGGTCTATCATGGGTACCTTACTCACTCTCCTGTTCGGCAGGCGGCGCAGGCCGCTTGCCTTCTATATTATATACCTACAAAAAGGATCGATCTAAGTCGTTGGCACCTGATCAGATGCCGGCGTAATCGAGGATCGAGGCCAGGCGGTGCTCCCACCCGTGGGTTTCGATCTTCACGCCAGCCACTTTATTTTTCAAGGCCGAAATGGCTTCCCCGGCGATCTTGAGGCATTCGTTTTCACGGTCCGAGGCCTTGCGGATGCGGCCGATCAGCTCTTCGCCGATGTGGGCGCCCGGCTCGTTGAGGGCCATGTAGCGCGCGATGCCCACCGATTTGATCAAGAAGATGGTGGCGATGACCGGAACGCCGAGGCTTTTGGCCGCGGCCAGAAACTCATCGAAATAGGTCAGGTCGAAGATGGGCGGCGCGATCACGAACTTGGCGCCGGCATCGACCTTCTTTTTGGCCAGGGCCAGTTCGGCCGCCATTTGATTGGCATCGGCGAACGGTGCCAGGGTGCATCCGGCGGTGAAGCTGGGGGCGCCTTCCAGGTCGAAACCGGCCAGGTCCACGCCCTTTTGCAGCGAGCCGATGGCCTGCATCAATCCCAGTTCATCCAGGTCATTGACCGCTTTGGCATCGCGATGATCGCCGTTGGCCATGGGCTCGCCGTTGGCCACCACCAGGTTCTGGATGCCCAACACGTGGGCCGCCAGGATGTCGCCCTGCAGGGCCATGCGGTTGCGGTCGCGGCAATAGACGTGGATGATGGACTCGATGCCCTGCTGCTGCATCAGAACGCCGCCGGCCAGCGCACTCATGCGCATGACGCCGTTGTCCATGTCGGGAACGACGACGGCATCCACCCGCCCCTTGATTCTGCGGGCATTGGTGATCAGCTGGGAGATATCCACGCCTTTGGGGGTGTTCATCTCCGCCAGAACCAGAAATTCGCCTGATGCTAATCGTTTTTGAAAACTCATGGTTTCCCTATCCTCTCTAATATTTTTCTTGGTTCTCCATCCCGGGCAGCGGCTGTCCGGATGGGCCTCAATGCCTCGACCAATGGTTTATCTTTCTTAAAAATACCCGAAAAAAATGGATCTTTGCGCGGCCGCGGCGATCGACTCGCAAGCAGCGGTTCGGTCCCCCACCCTTCTCATTATGCGGCTACTCCTGATATCTTAAAAAAGGCACGGGGGAAAGCAAATTGTGCGTTCCGCCGGCCTCAAGGAGGTGCTGGATACAGCAATTGACATGCCACCGGCCGTTCGGACGGCCCCAAATTATAACATTCGGAATTCAGCGCATTACACGCGCAGTCGCCCGCCATGAATTGAAACGTTGCCCCCCGGGTGTTAAAGTGCTAAAAAATCCGGTTTTGACAGGTGTTCAATTTTAACAGGCACGCGTGACGCATGATCGAACATGAACTGGACCGCTACTGGAAGACCGTCGTCAATACGCTGCGGGATGGCCTGATGATCGTGGACGAGCAGGGCATCATCGTCTCGGTCAACGATGCCCTGGAGAATATCACCGGATACAGCCGGGCCGAACTGATCGGCAACGACTGCTCCATTTTGAATTGCGATGTCTGCAAGAATTTTCGTCCCAACGGCGGCGGGGAGCGCTGTTCGCTGTTTGCGGGCCAGACGGTCAAGGGCCGGCAGTGCGTCATCGTGCGCAAGGACGGCTCGATCATGCACGCCCTGAAAAGCGCCTGCCTGCTCAACGACGACCAGGGCGAGCGCATCGGGGCGGTGGAGACCATCACCGACATCACCGAGCTGATCGAAAAAGAGAACCAGATCGCAGCCTACGAGCGCCAGTTGCGCTCGGACGACGGGTTTTGCGGCCTGATCGGCACCAGCCCGGCCATGCGCCGGGTCTTCGATCTGATCGCCAATGCGGCCCAATCGGACGCGCCGGTGATCATCCTGGGCGAAAGCGGCACAGGCAAGGAACTGGCCGCCCAGGCCATCCACCAGATCGGGGCCCGGGCCGACAAACCGTTCGTTAAAGTCAACTGCGCGGCTTTCACCGAATCGCTGCTGGAGAGCGAACTGTTCGGGCATGTCCGGGGCGCCTACACCGGCGCTTACCGAGACCGGGCCGGTCGCTTCGAGGCGGCCGATGGCGGCGACATCTTCCTGGACGAGATCGGCGATCTGCCACTGGCCACCCAGGTCAAGCTGCTGCGGGTGCTGGAAGAGAAGATTATCGAACGCGTGGGCGATGCCACGCCGGTCCGGGTGGATGTGCGCATCATCTCGGCCAGCAACCGCAACCTGCCGGAGTTGATCCGCAAGGGCGCCTTTCGCGAAGATCTCTTCTTCCGCATCAACGTGATCCCCATTCTGCTGCCGCCCCTGCGCGAGCGCCGGGAAGATATTCCGCTGCTCGCCGAAAGCTTCTTTCATAAAATCGCCCTGAAAAACCGCAAACCGATCCAGGGTATCGGCGACGATGCCATGGCCTGCCTGATGGCCTATGCCTGGCCGGGCAATGTGCGCGAGCTGAAAAGCGCCTTCGAGTATGCCTTCGTCACCTGCCAGGAGAGCATGATCCGGCCCCGGCACCTGCCGCCCAACCTGCAAGGCAGGATCATCGGCACGCCCCGCGGCGCCTTCAACCGCCAGGAGATCCAGCGCATGGAGCTGATCGAAGCCCTGGAGACGGCCGAAGGCAACCAGTCCAAGGCCGCCGAGTTGCTGGGCGTCACCCGCGTGACCATCTGGAACCGCATGCGGCGCTTCGGGGTGCAGTACAAGAAGAAAATGGAGATGGAATCATAATTTTGGATGCACCCTCCCGCCATGCGGCCCTTCTGGCCGGCATGCGCACCCAGGCCGAGGAGATCTTCCGCGCCGGGTTGCGCGCCGCCCAACCGGCGGCCGCCATCCGGCGCTTATGCCGCCTGGAAGACAATCGCTTGCGCATGGCCGATATGTGCTTCGACTTGGCGCTCGTGGAGCGTATCGTCGTGGTCGGCGCCGGCAAAGCCACGGCCGCCATGGCCCAGGCCGTGGAAGAGCTGCTGGGCGAGCGCGTTGCCGCCGGCCTCATCAGCGTCAAATACGGCCACACCCAACCGTTGCGCCGCATCGAAATCGTAGAGGCCGGCCACCCCCTGCCCGATGCCAACGGCCTGGCGGCCAGCCGCAAGATCATGGCGCTGCTGGCTGGGGCCCGACCGGCCGATCTGATCCTGGTCCTGCTTTCGGGGGGCGGTTCGGCCCTAATGCCGCTGCCCGCGCCGGGCCTGACGCTGGCCGACAAGCAGGCGGCCACCGATCTGCTGCTGGCCCGGGAGGCCACCATCCAGGAAATCAACGCCCTGCGCAAACACCTCTCGGCCATCAAGGGGGGCCGCCTGGCCCAGGCCGCCGCGCCGGCCGCCGTGGTGACCCTGGCGCTCTCGGATGTGGTGGGCGACGCCCCGGAGGTGATCGCCTCGGGCCCCACCGTGCCGGACAGCACCACCTTCGCCGATTGCCTGCAGATCGTGCGCCGCCATGCCATCGAAGCGCTTCTGCCGCAGCGGGTGCGGGCCCATCTGGAAGCCGGGGCAGCCGGCCGGCGGGACGAGACCCCCAAGGCCCAATCCCATGGTTGGAATCACACCCGGCACCTCATCGTGGGCAGCAACCGATTGGCCTTGGAAGCCGCGGCCCACCAGGCCCGCGCCCTGGGCTACACCCCCTGGATCTACACCCATCGGCTGGAAGGCGATACGCATGCCGCGGCCCTCGCGCACGCCGCCCTGGCCCGCCAAATCCTGGAGGGCCGCGGGCCGGTGCCGCCGCCGGCCTGCCTCCTGTCGGGCGGCGAGACCACCCTGCGCCTGCAGGGCCACGGCCAGGGCGGGCGCAATCAAGAGTTTGCCTTGACCGCCTGTCCGGCCATCGACGGGGCGCAAGCGGTGGTGCTGCTCAGCGCCGGCACCGACGGCAGCGATGGTCCCACCGACGCGGCCGGCGCCTTTGCCGACCACACCAGCGTGCTGCGTGCAAACCGCGCGGGGCTGGACATTCGGCAACATCTGACCAATAATGATGCCTATCCATTTTTTCAGCGGCTGGGGGACCTGTTGATCACCGGCCCCACAGGCACCAATGTAATGGATATGAATGTGATTCTGATCCACGCAAAAGTAGATGAAGATAAGGATACATCATGCCCTTGAACTTTGAACCCATTGGAATGGAACGCCAGAGCGAGTATCGGGAACGGCTGGCCCGCTGCGGCCAGATCGCTTCGGACTACAGCTTCATCAATATCTGGGGCTGGGCCGAAGAGTACGGCCTGCAATGGGCCTGGCAGGATGGCCTGGTCTGGATTCGTCAAACCAGGCCCAAAGCCGCGCTGTGGGCGCCGGTGGGCGATTGGGGCAGCGTGGATTGGCCCGCGGCCCTCAAGGAGGCCGGCACGGTGGCGGACCGGATCGTACGCGTGCCCGAACCCTTGGCCGTGCCTTTGGCTTCCCTGATCGATGCGGCCCGGCCGCCCGCCGAAAGCCGCGAGCACTGGGATTATCTCTACAAACGCCAGGAACTGGTGGAGCTCAAAGGCAACCGCTTCCACAAGAAGAAGAACCTGCTCAACCAGTTTTTGAGCACCTACACCCACACCTACCTTCCCCTGAGTGACGCCATGATCGAGCAGGCCTTGAACATGCAGGAAGATTGGTGCACCTGGCGCGATTGCGAAAGCAACGACACCCTGGCCGCCGAAAACAAAGCCATCGCCCGCGTGCTCCACCACTGGCGCGATCTGCAGGGCCTCACCGGCGGCGCCATCATGGTCAAGGAAATTCTGGCGGCCTACACCATCGCCGAAAGCATGCCCGACCAGAGCATCGTCATCCATTTCGAAAAAGGGTGCCCGGACTACAAGGGCAGCTACCAGGCCATCAACCAGATGTTCCTGGCCCATGCCCCGGAGGAGTACACCCTGGTCAACCGCGAGCAGGACATCGGCGACGAAGGCCTGCGCAAGGCAAAACTCTCCTACAATCCCGTGGGCTACGTGAAGAAGTACGAAGTCCGGCTGCGTCCCTGATAAGACGCTTGCCCATTTGCTTTGATTTTACCTTGACAGCCATGGCGATGTCTGCCATTTTTGCCAGTCAACTCCATTCTGGTTAGCTGCTCGTCCCTCTCTTTGAATAATTTGAGAATGCCATCGTTTTACTTCCGGCCTCGATCGCCAGAGGCCGGGGCTGTTCACGGACCCATCTCCAAGGAGCAATTCAGATGAGTTTGGAAACCGATCTCAAGAGAGAGCTATTAAAAAATGATCATGAGCTATATATCACGGAGGTCGACGAGCTGATCGCCGCCTGGCGCTATCAAAAAGCCAATCAATTTTCCCGTAGCGCGGATTTCTCCAGGGTCCCGGAGCAGTGGCGCTATGCGGCGCCCCCGACCGCAACCGACAACCTGCTGCCCTGCCATATCTCTTACCGGCTGAAGGGTTGCCACGCCTACAGCCAGGTGCGGCCGGCGCCTGAACTGGCCGGCGCGGCCGCCTGTCACCGGGCTGCGACCCCCGGCGCTGCGGTGGCGGCCCGCGCGATCCCCTCGCTGACCGAGTTGAACGCCGTGGGCTTTGCCAAACGAAACGTCTCCCCGTACATATCCCCGATTCTCGATGTCTACACCCTGGCGCTGGTCTGCAAGGACCTGGGCCTGACCGGAAGGGCCGAAACCAAGATCATCAATGGCCGCCAGTATGTCATCTTCAAAGGCTACCCCGGCTTGAGGAAACTGTTCCCGGGCACCAAGTATCTGGCCGATAACCGCAAGATCATTCACATGGCCATCGGGGGGCTGGGGATCAAGCACATGGTAAAAAGCGGGGCCATGCTGACGATCTTTATAACGGTTCCCCTGACCATCCTCGAATGCTTCCTGAAGGATCAATTTACCATGTCGGCCCTGATCGGAAGGGTGGCCTCGGATCTGATAAAAATAGGGATCGGGTCAATTATGGCCGCGATTGTGGGCTTGGGGATAGGTGCTTTCACAACTTTCGCTGCTGTGCCAATTTTTGTAACTATTGTGATTGGCGTTTTTGCTGGATTGGGGCTGGAATCGCTTGATACAAAATATCAAGTAACGGATAAATTGGTCGCGGCTCTAGAAAAATTTGGCGACCAGATGGCCGAGGTCCAGGCTCAAAACAAATTATTCCAGTACCGAGGGCAAGAGTCGCAGTTTATAGGTCAGGCCAGGCTGCGCGAAATGCAGCTATTTGGCAGGTAGCAAATGGTATAATCAAAAATGAATAAGAAACTGGCTCTCACAATAATTATCCTATTTAACACTCTTTGCTTGTTTGCACTTTGGTATTTCTACCATGATATCAGCCAATTGTTTATAGACATAAACAAACAGGCCGACATGGTAGACTTCAACAGCAAGGAGGGTTTTTTTATTTTTGCATTAGGCCTGCCGATTATGACTCTTGTCATCATCATAGAGCATATTCGGTTCGAATTTATTAAGAAATATAACCGCTTGATCAATTATGGCGTTATCGTATTGCTTGTTTTATTGTTTGTCTCCGCAATTACAATATCGATCATGATCAAAGCCAAAGTAGAAAACGCGGGATATATGAATTGTTCTGAATTGGAATGGTGGGGCACCTATTCCAAATCTTATACGTATACCCGCAACCAGGAGATATGCAGGCAACTGGTGGCGGAGAAGGCCAAAGAGAAATAAGAAAGGCGCTGCGCATGACATTTTCCCTTCTGATCAAGATCGCCATTCCGATAGCCATCGCGATAATCCTTATCGCACGCCGGCGGAACAACCAAAGCACGATCTGCGCGGACATGGAACAGATCCGCACCTCGGATTGGGAGGGCTGGGTCGAGATCGCGAACAGCGACTATGCGCCCCTTTTCCAGGGCCGGATTGTCGCTACGTCCCAGGATCATGCGGGCGCTTTGCTGTTCGGCGTTCTGTTGGAAGAAAACGCGCCCGCGCCGCTGGTGAACGCCATCAAGGCCGGGCCTTGCACCTATCTGACCGAAGGCCGGGTGCTTGTCAGGGGACTCACCGCCCACGACAAAAAGCTCATCATGACCAAACTGGAAGATCCGGACATGATCGATCGTCTTTCCGCTACGATGGATCAAGGCCTCAAGCCGGACACCTGCCTGGTTCTAAACTCCGTCGAGATCCAGCACCTGGACAACCCAGAGGGCATGGCGCAATTCGAGAAGATGTGGGAAGGTGCTCAGCCGAAGTACTTGGGCAGCTCCGTGCCGGCCTGACACCTGCTCGCATTAAAAAAGCCCTTCCCGGACAGGAAGGGCCTTTGCTTCGATTTATACTTGCCGACTATTGCATGGAGGCCCAGGCTTCCGGGTCCCAGTTGTCCGATCCGCGCAGGATATTGCTCACCGTGTAATTGGCGGCCTGGCTGGCGCTGAGCTGCGGTCTCGATGAGTTGACGACCGCGCCGGCGCCGCTGTTTTTGTACTCATACATTCTTTCCGTGGAAGGATAGACGCCCGACATGCTGGTCCAGCCGTTGGTGGCGATGTGCGACCCCAGGTTGCAGTAAATGTAAACTGCCATGGAACGCAGGTTCTGGGTCGAGCTGCTGGGGTGCCACGGACGGCCCAGCCACACGCCGGTGGAGCTGCCGGTAAGATCGCAATCCATGAAGATCAGGCCATAGGCGTTGCCGGCCAAGGTGCTGGGCGCGCTGATACAGCCGCCGTTTTTAGGCCGGGAGTTGATTTCGCACTGGTCGAAGACGGCCGTGGCTTCACCGAAAATAAAGTCGGTGTGACCTTGAATAAAGCAGTTTTTGAAGTAGTTGCGGCCGGTGTGTTTGACGTAGAGCGTGTCCTGATACCCCGTGAAACGGCAGTTGACGTACACCTGGCGGTCGGCCAAAGGTTCGGCGGCCACGGCCTGCTTGTTGGCCGCGCTGGAGTTGGGATAGTCGAACGAGTTTTGAAAAGTGAGGTTCTTGGCAATGAAGTTCTTGGCCTTCAAGAAGGCGCTGGCGCTGCCGGCCGTGCTGCCCACGCCGCTGGCGTAATTGCCGTAGGTCAGGATGGTGCCGCTGGCGCTCTGCCCCACCAGGCGTAGATAGGGTTTCTCCGCCGGGACGGTCACCACCTCGCGATACGTACCGTTCTTGATGTAAATCGTAAACCATTGGTTCCGGTTGCTGGGCGCGGCATTGATAGCGGCCTGAACGGTCGTATAATTGCCGCTGCCGTCCTTGGCCACGACCAGATCGGCTGTGACCGCGCCGCTGCTGCTGGAACTGCTGCTGGAACTGCTGCTACTGCTGCTGGAACCGGTATTGCAGCCGCCCGAGCTGGAGCTCGAACTGGAACTGGAGCTGCTGGAACCGGAGCTGCTGCCCGAGTCGCAACCCAAAAGACTGAGCCCGAAAATGCCGCCCAGGATCAGTATCAGAGACGCAAATAGCGCTTTTCGTGACCGCATGGTGTTATCTCCTCTCATGAATGGACACTAGTTGCAGCCGCCGGAACTGCTGCTACTGCTACTACTACTGCTACTACTACTGCTACTACTACTGCTACTACTACTGCTGCTACCGCCGTCCTTATAGGGCCAGCCATTGGCATCCCAGTAGAGGGTTTTGATCATCAAGGTGGCGGCGCCATTGTTCTGGGCGTCGTAGGCGTGATGGGCGATGGCTTCCGTGCCCCACAGGGATTGGCCGCCCGGCCCTTTCCAGCGCTCGTTGCCGGCGTCGAACAGGGTGCCGCCGCCGTTGAGCATGTTGACGCCGCTCTTGTCGTAGTAAGGCCCGGTGATGGCGCTGGCCCGGCCGTAGATGATCTTGTAGGTGCTGTTTGCGCCCTGGCAGCAGGTGTCGATGGAGGCGAACAGGTAGTAGTATCCGTTGCGGTAGACGATATAGGGCGCCTCGATGGCCGTGCTGCTCCGGGTCGCCAGGGAGTAGATGGTGGCGCCGGACTTGGGCTTCATGGTCGAAGCATCTAACTCGATGAGTTTGAGCCCGCTCCAGAACGAGCCGAAGGAAAGCCAGACCCGGCCCGCTTGATCCACGATCAGGTTGGGATCGATACAGTTGTAGTTGTTTGAGGCAGTGGAGCGGATCACCATACCTTTGTCCGACCAATTGGGCGAAGACAAGCTGGTGGTGGTGGCCAGGCCGATGGCCGACGTATTGCTGCCGAAGGTGGAGATGGAGTAGTAGAGGTAGTAGGTGCCGTTATGGTATTTGATATCCGGCGCCCAGATGTTGCTTTCGTGGTTGGGCACGTAGGTGTTGGCCCAGGAGGGATAAGAGTTGAACACCCGCCCGATGTTGCTCCAGGCGTAGCCGTCGCTGGAGCGTTTGACCTGGATGCCGACGCCGGTGCCGAAAACATACCAGGTGCTGCCCTGCTTGGTGATGGCCGGATCGTGCACATCCAGCGCACCGGTCAGCGGCCAGTTGTCCGGCCGGGTGGCGCCGCTGCTGCTGGAACTGCTCGAGCTGCTTGAACTGCTGGAACTGCTGCCACTATCGCAGCCCATGACCCACAAAATCGCCAAGACGCACAAAATAAGTGCCTTTTTCATCGTCCCCTCCTTTTATCGGCCACGCCGCGAAGCTTGCCTGGTCATCCCCATCGCTGCGCACCAGCCCGCACCCATAGGCGGGTGGCACTTTCCATAACGATCCGGCTTTCAACTTCGAATTAGACCAGAAAAAGGCGACGGGGATAAATCTATTGAACTATGTACCTTATCCAGACACAGGATTCCATTGGGAAAAACCTTAATAATGGGGTTCAAAACCCCTAATGCACGGCCAATGCCGATCAAGCGGAGGCCCACTGTTGACAAATCACCGACATTTTCCTTAGTATCCGCAACTTTAATCAGAGTCGATCAGGATGACACAGGCCATCATGTTGAAGCTTAACTTATTCGACAGATCCGCTCGGCAAAAGCGGAATAGATCCCATGGCAGCCGCATGGCCATTCTGGTCAGGCGCATAGCCATGGCATGTGTCGGCTTGGCGGGGTTTACCCTCGTGCTGATTCTTGTGCTGCGCTGGGTGCCGGTGCCGTTCAGCGCTTTCATGGTGGGCCATTTCATATCAGGAGAAAAGGTGGCCTACGACTGGGTGCCGCTGGACCGGATCTCCCGCAACATGCCCATTGCCGTGGTTGCGGCCGAGGACCAGCGCTTTCCCGATCATTGGGGCTTCGATTTCGAGGCCATCGCCGATGCCTTGGAGCATAACGGCAAGAACAAGCGGCTGCGCGGGGCGAGCACCATCTCCCAGCAGGTGGCCAAGAACCTGTTTCTCTGGCCGGGCCGCAGTTGGCTGCGCAAGGGGCTCGAAGCCGGTTTTACCGTGGGGATCGAGCTGTGCTGGCCCAAACGGCGCATCTTGGAGGTCTATCTGAACATCGCCCAGTTCGGACCCAGCACCTTCGGGGTGGGTGCCGCCAGCAAACGCTTTTTTAACCGCTCGGCGGACAAGCTTAACAGCCATCAGGCCGCCCTGCTGGCGGCCGTGCTGCCCAATCCCGGCCGCTATAAAGTCGCCCCGCCCTCTTCCTACGTCTGGCAGCGAGCCGCGGATATCCGGCAGCAGGTGCGGCGGTTGGGCGGGCCATCCTATCTGAACCGCCTGGAGCGCTGAAGTCCGCTACCCCGAAAACTCCGCAGCGTGCTCCAGAAAAGCCGTCACCCACTCAATGGTATGGATTGCATCGCTCTTGCGGATCATGCCCACCGGCGCATGGATGTAGCGCGCAGGCACCGACAGGGTCCCCACCTTCACGCCGGGACCGCTCACCTGGCCCGCCATGGCGTCGGTGGCGCCGGTGTTCTTGACGATCACCTGGTAAGGGATCTGGGCACGGTCGGCCAACCCCACCAGAAAATCGGCCAGGGGCCGGTCGGCGATCATGCCCCGGTCGGTGAGCCGGATTTCGGCGCCCTTGCCCTGGGCCGTGGCCAGGGTGTTGGGCGGCAGCTTCAGCCCGGGCGTATCCGAGGCCACGGTGCCCTCCAGGGCCAGGGCCACATGGGGCCGGACGGCGAAGATCGCCGGACCCGCGCCGCGCAGGCCGTACTCCTCCTGGGTCGAGGCGATGAGGAAGAGATCGGCGTCGATTTTTTTAGCCTGGCGCGCGGCGCCGAGCATGACCCATAACCCCACCCGGTCGTCCAGGGCCTTGGCGAAAAAGGCATGCGCGTTCTGCCAACTGGGAGTGGCGAAGGTGACCGGATCGCCCACGCGCACCAGGGCGGCCACCTCCTCGGCCGGCAGCCCCAGGTCGATAAAACTCTCCGCGATGGACAAGGCCTCTTTATTTTCCTTACCGTCGGATTTCTTCAGCAGGTGGGGCGGTACGCTGCCCACCATGCCAGGCAGATCGCCCCGGCCGTGCACCATCACTTTCTGGGCCCCGAACACCCGGGGATCGATACCGCCCACGGGCATGACCCGGATGAATCCCTGGGGTTCGATTTTGCTCACCAGAAAGCCGATCTCGTCCATGTGGGCGATGAGGGCAACTTTGGGGCCCTTACCGGGGATATGGCCGATGAGGCTGCCCATGGCATCGACGGTCGTCTGGGCGCCCAGGGCTTTCATCTGTTCTTCGACCAGGGCCCGCACCCGCTCTTCGCGGCCGCTGACGCCGGGGGTGTCGACGAGTTGTTGCAGCAGGGTAAAATCCATAGAAGACTCCGAAGAAAAGGTTGAAAAAGCGAGAAGTCAGGAGTCAGAAGTCAGAAGTAGGATTCGGATAAGGGCCTTCTTATTCCGACTCCTGACTTCTGACTCCTGAATACCTGAATCTTAATGGCATCTAAGATATTCTCAAGCAAGGAATTTGTCACCCGGCCTATTGCCGGCGCCCTAATTTGCCCGGCCGGTCAGCTCGTAGATCTCGAGCTCGCCCAAGCGCGCATCGAGGCCCAGGTAGGTGAAGGGTTTGCGCGCGGCGCGCAGGGTGTTCTCGGAAAAGAAGATCGAATCGGGGTATGGCCCCACCATGTCCTGCAGGCGGAAGACGGCGTTGACGGCGTCGCCGATGACCGTGTAGTCCATCTTCATCTCGAAGCCGATGTTGCCCACGACCACCTCGCCCGTATGGACGCTGATGCCGATCTTGAGGGAGACCCCCATCTCTTTGGCCAGGCCGTTGTTGATCGTATCCAGGCTGGCCAGCATCTCCAGGGAGGCATTCAGGGCGTTGTCGGCATCGGCGATGCTGGAAACCGGCGCGCCGAAGATCGCCAGAAAGCCGTCGCCCAGGTACTTGTCCACGATGCCGTGGTGCTTGAAGACAATGCCGCCCATGACCGAGAAGAAGGCGTTGAGCAGCGACACGGTCTTCTGGGGGCCGAGCACTTTGACCAGCCCCGAAAACCCGCGGATGTCGATGTTGAGCAAGGTCAACGTCTTGAGCTCCTCGGTGGGTTCGAAACCCGTGTCCGAACCCCGCAGAATCTTTTCCAGCACCTCTTTGGGCACGAATTTCTGGAACATGCGCCGGATGCCGCGCTCGTTTTCGGCCATGGTGACCGTGGATTTGTAGAGGTGCGCGTTCTCCACGGCGATGCTCACCGAGGCCGCGATGGATTGCAGCAGATCGCGGTCGTTGGCGTCGAAATCCCCGGCTTGCTTGTTGAGCACTTCGATGACGCCGATGACACGCCCCTGGGAGACCATGGGGACGCACAAGGCGGATTTAACGCTGAAATTCTTGTCGGCATCCATCTGGGGCATGAAGTAGGAGGTCGGCTGGTTCTCGTTGACCATCAGCGATTCGCCCCGGGAGGCCACATAGCCGGGGATGCCCTGGCCCAATTTGAGGCGCACCGGCTTGCGCTGTTCCGGGTCGATGTTGAAGGCCACGGCAAACTCCAGTTCGTTCTCCTTGACCAGGTAGAGCGCCCCGGCCGCCACGCTCATGATCAGGCGGATCATCTCCATGGTGTAATTGAGCACCTGGCGGATATCGAAGGTGGAAGAGGCCAAGGCCCCACCGATCTGCCGGATGGAGTCCAGTTCGCGGTTGCGCCGGGCCACGGCCTCCCGCAGCCGGTTGTGCTCGATGGCCAGGGCCAGACAGCGGGCCGCCCATTCCACGAACGCCTGATCCTGGCCGAGGTGCCCGGCGGGCATCACCAGGGTCAGCACGCCTTCCACCCCCCCCTGGGATCGGAGCGCCGCCAGATGAACCGGGCGTAAAATGCCATCGTCGATCAGTTCCAGTTGATTCTCTTCGATCAAAAGGCTGGTATCGGTGGTGACCAGGTGGGTGTGTTGACGCATCAGCTTGTCCATCAGACTGCCTTCGGCGATGAAGTGGTGCTCGCCTTTGGCCATACGCGCCGGTGCTGCCGCCAAGGCCTCATGGACCACCAATTCTTCAAGGCGCTTGGGGTCCCGCAAAAGCAAAAAAGCGGCCTCGAACGGCACCACGGCCCGCACTTCGTTGAGACAGGCGCGCATCATCTCGTCGCCCTGCATGGTGGAATGGAAAATTTCCAAAATGGCGGCGATGGCACCCAGGTAGCTGTTCTGGCGTGCCTCCTCGATCATCAGGTGCAGGTTTTCGTAAGTGAACGCGGCGTTACTGATCAAAGGTTCCAGCACCCGCACCGCCTCGGGGTTGTAGGGCCGGTCATTGGCTTTGCGCGAAATGGTCAGCACGCCGATGATGGCGCGGCTGGTCTTGATGGGCAGGCAGATAAAGGCCTTGGTGCCGTAGTGGGGGCGATTGGCGCGCCCGAAGCGCGTGTCTTTTTCCACATCGTCCACCACCATGGCCGCCTTGTTCAGGACCGCATATTTGGCGATGCTGCCTTCAAAGGGGACATGGCTGTGGGTTTTGACCCACTGTTCCAGGCCGATGGCCGCGCGCACCTGGAAACGGGCATTGTCCGGCCCCTCCAGCAGCATGATCGAACCCACATCCGAATCGGTCAGCGCCAGGGCGCGCTCCAAGGCCACATACAGAATCTCATCCGGATCGGCGGTGACATAACATAGATCGCTCAGGCCCTTGAGGACGCTGATCTCCTCCGCCCGGTGCTGGAGTTGAGCCTGGGTCTGGCTCAGGCGCTGGTCGATGACGCCGATGGCTTGGGTCAACTGGCCCAGTTCATCGCCCTCCGGCGCCATGCCGCAGGCCTCGGGGAAGGTGCTTTGCACCCGCCGGGAGAGGGTACTTGAAAACTGGCTGATTTGATCGAACACCTTGCGCAGCATGTTCAGGCCGATAAAGGCGAACCCCAGCAGGGCCAGAAAGAAGTGGGGCAGGTAGTCGTCGTTGAGGATGTTGTAATGCAGTCCGAAATAGATGAGGGCGGCCACCGGCACGAAGAAGAAAAAGAAGAATACGAGATTCAGCTTGCCTTTCAGCGACCTGTTTTTAAACAGCAACCGGTTAAACCAAGCAAAGATCTTTTTCATGGAGCCGACTCCCTGGCATATAATGGATCACACCAGGATATCGACCGAATCGGGGTCGAACATTAGCCCCCGCGGAGCGCGGCCGCCAGGCTCTCGATCACCGCGGTGGTCAAGGCCCGCCAGCGGGCACGGTTTTCGATGAAATCGCGCTGGTTCAGCTCCAGTTCGATGCCCAGGTAGGCTTTGGGGAAGAGGCGACGCAGATAAGTGGCCAGGCCGTCGGATGCCCCTTTGTAAGGGGCGTTGCGCCGCACCCGCAGGGCGGGGGTCCGGGCCGCCAGGTCGGTTTTCCACCGGTCGCAGAAACGGCGCTCGGCCTTGCGGGTAGGGTCATACAGCAACCCCACGTCCATGGATCGCACCTGGCCATCAAGTACCGGGGTGAAACTGTGGCAGGCGATATGCAATACCGATTGGCCGGCGGCGAGACTTTCCTGGACGGCGGCTTGCACCGTGCGCCAATGGGGGGTGTGAACTTTTGCCAGTATGGCTCGTTTGGCGGCGCCATCCAAAGATCGGGTGATCTCCGAAAAAATTCGCGGATGGCCCGGCGTGCGGTTCAAATCGACCAGCAGGCGCGAGGTGGTGGCCGAATAAAGCGGGGCATCGAGCCGGGCGGCCAGCTTACGGGCATACCCCAAGGCGCCCAAATCATACCCGCGATGCGTGGCCAAAAGCGCTTCATGCCCCTTGAACAGCTCGCGGTAAGGCGTGGGGATACGATTGCCGCCGTGCTCGCAGGTGACGATCGCTTTCAACTTTCTACTTTCCGCTTTCATCTTACTCAAACATCTTCCCCTCGGCCAGACAGTCGCACAACTGCCCGTAAACCTCGCAGAGCTTTTCCCGGCGCAGGTCCCCATTCACCGCCGCGTCGATGCGGCGGGCGAGACAGCCTTTTTCCAGGAGCGTCCGGCCGGCCCTGGCCAGCAGAGGGTCTTGCCAGTCGGGATTCAAGGTGACGGTGGCCGCGGCCAGGTGTTGCCACACCTCGCCGGCCCGCCGGGACGTGGCGTTCAGGCCCAGGGCTTCGAGGTAAGGGCCGTGGTCGATGAGCGCGGCGTCGCCCTCCTTGATTACCGCCAGAAAAATATCGGCCAGCAGACCGGTATCGAACGCTTCGATCCGCTCCAGACCACACCACTGCCCGGCGCACAGGGCCTTGAGCGTCGCCGTGATCAGGGCCGCGCCGGCCAGGTCGGCCGCGGGGCACTCCTGGACATCCAGCACCCGGATTTCGATGGCCGAGCGCTCGAAGCGCGCGATGGCCCCCCGGGAGTTGAGAAACTCCTCCTGGAGGGTCCCCTCGGGATCGTGGGGCGCGATGTCGGCGTACATGCGCTGAAAAATCTCGCGGTCATAGTCCCCATGGGTGTAAACCGGTTCGGGGATGATGTGCCCGGCCACCGAGGGAATCTTCTTTGAATTGTGGCGGTACACCTCCATGCGGCTGTCCATAAAACCGGTGGCCCGGCCGGCGAGGATCGGCGAACTGGCCGTCAGGGCCGGCATGATCGGCAGCAGCAGGCGGATGGCGGCGTGCAGCCGGCCGAACTCCGCGTCGCCACAAAAGGGCAGATTGATGTGCAGGCTCTGCAGGTTGGACCAGCCGTGGCCGCGGCAGTCGAAAATGCGGTTGTAGGCCTCGTAGACCGGGCTGTACTCGTGGGGCCAGAGCACGGTCTCGGTGGCCGGGTCCATCCAGGGGTGGCAGGCGCCGGGCATCAGCCGGGCCTCCAGGGGCGCCAGCAGGGTGTTGATGCGGCCGATGTGTTCGCTGAAGGTTTGGGCCAGGCCGGCCAGGCGCGGCGCCGGGCCGTTGGTTTTCAGTTCGATGACGTGCAGCACCAGTTCGTTGGACCAGGCGATGGGGCCCAGTTCCACATCCGAAACGATCCTGCCGGCCTGGGCGGCCAGCACCCGGTCGGCCACGGGCCGCACGGCCAGGCTGCAGCGGTCCACGATCATGTATTCCAGTTCGATGCCGGTGGCTGCAAACAGGTGTAGGGGGTCGGCGCTCATGAATTGCGGCTCCCGATGGTCCGGTCTTCGATGCGCTTGAGGAACACGTCCATGATGCGGGTGTAGAGCTCGTCCTGGAGCACGTCGTCTTCGTATCCGGCTTCGATGTTGGGGTTGTCGTTGACTTCGATGACCACCGCCGATTTTTTATCGATCTGCTTGAGGTCCACGCCGTACAGGCCGTCGCCGATGAGGTTGGCCGCCTTCAGGGCGGTCTTGACCACCACCGCCGGCGCCTTGCCCACGGGCAGGGTCTCCACCCGGCCGTAGACATCCCGGCCGCCTTTGTCCTTGCGCACGATCTGCCAGTGGTCGCCGGCCATGTAATATTTGCAGGCGAACAGGGGCTTGCGGTCCAGGATGCCGATGCGCCAGTCGAACTCGGAGGGCATAAACTCCTGGGCGATCACCAGTTCCGATTTCTTGAGCAACTGTTTGGCCAGTTCCAGCGCCTCCTCGGGGGTTTCGGCGCGCACCACGCCCTGGGAAAAGGAGCTGTCGGGCTGTTTGAGAATGCAGGGATAGCTCAGCTCCGGCAGCCGCGATTCCAGGTTTTTGGAGTGCAGGATGCGCGTTTTGGGGATGGGGATGCGCGAGCGGCCCAGCAACTCGGCCAGGTAGACCTTGTTGGAGCAGCGCAGGATCGACTCCGGATCGTCCATCACCACCAGCCCTTCGGCCACGGCCTTGCGCGCCAGGCGGTAGGTGTGGTGATCGACATTGGTGGTCTCGCGGATGAACAGGGCGTCGAATTCCGAAAGGCGGTTGGAGTCTTCCTTGGTGATCATCTCCACGCCGATGCCCAGATCCTCGGCCGCCTTGGTGAACCGCTTGAGGGCCTTGGCGTTCGACGGCGGCCGCTGCTCGGCCGGATCTTGCAAAATGGCCATATCGTAACGCGATACGGCGCGCTTGGGGATGTAGAGTTTCTTGCCGGCGAAGTACTCCGAGGCCACCACCTGGGCAAAGGCGCGCTCCGTTTCGGGGATCTCCTTGACCGTCAGCGGCGACACATTGGTCAACTGCCAGTAATCGGTATAGAAACCGAAATCGGCCCGCAGGAAGGGCGCCGGGAAGAACTTGAAGAGCCGCGAACCGATCTGTTCGAAGCGCTTGTCCAGGCATTTGCCGAAGAAGATGTCCACCGAGACCTTCTGGGGGTCATCGGGTGTGAAAAGCTTTTGCAGCGGCGCCTCCAGCTCTTCGGACACCAGGCGGATGATGCCCACCGATTTCATGTCCTGGATGGTGGTGATGTTGGGCACCGGCTTGTGGTTGCGCGCCTCGGCCAGCAGGCTGACATAGTAGCCGATGCTCTGGTAGCGGTACGACCGGCAGATGTTGAAGACCTTGGCGCCCTTGAGCCCGAGGAACGATTGGTCCGACAGGTAGTTGCGGGCGGCCACCGGCTCGATGTCGGCAAATTGAAGCGGGCACTCTTCCGGGTTTTCAATGACCACGAGAACGGTCAAGAGTTCCTCCTTTAGCAGGCGTTTCAGGTAAGCCCTTCTTGGGCGTGATGATCAGCAAGTTGGCGTCATACGTCAGGCTGCCCAACATAATGGCGCACACCAACCGATTCAAGCGCACCGGGTAAATCGAACTGGCGCTGATGGGGTTGGGCAACAGGGGATCGGCCACCAGGGCGGTGCGCGTCTCGCGGTTGTAGCCGCACAGCACCACGAAATGGCCCGTGGGTTCACCGTGGATGTCGTCGTACACCATGCGCCGGCCCACGCTGATCTCCCGGGCCGTACGGTATAAAAAGGTAGCCGACAGCCCGGTGAGGATGGGGATGGCGCGGCTGAGCAGCCCGCGCACCAGTTGGGCCGACAGATCCTCGAAGCGGATCGTCCCGCCCAGTTTCAGGAATTGCAGGTACGCCTTGCTGGCGGCCCGGATCTTGGGATTGGGCTTGGCCTCGATCTGGCGCTGCAGGCGATTCTGGATCTCGGCTGCGTTCAGATTGAACCAGGTGGGATCGAACACCTGCAAATTGAAGGTGTACAGCTTGGCGCGGTACCCCCGGCGCAGGGCGTGGCACCCCATGAGCACGGCCAGGGTGCCGCCCCCCTTGAGCTGCTTGACCTGGCCGATCACCTTGTCCAGCGCAATCTTGTCGTCGAAGTAGTTGTAGACCGCCTGCAGGCAGGTCGGCCCGCAGGTGGTGTCGTCGGGCTGGGCCTTGATGTGAAACTGAAGTTTGGTGTCCATTCATGATATCCGATTATTATTTTCGCTCTATATCGGCCCCATCGTCGTTTAGCATAATCCATCGGGCGAGTCCAAATTCGTCTATTAGAGCCCGCATCTACCTGTAAATCAAGACGAAAGTATATGCAACCGGTTCATTTCAATGGGTGTGAGGCAAGGCTGTTGATAAATCGGGGTCGGTATCGGGATCGGTATCGTAGGTTTCGACTCCGATACCGATCCCGATACCGACCCCGAAAACCATGCTGTGCTACAGACCTACACACATTTCAATCGACGGTAAAGCCTCGATTGTTGCGTCAAACCGATTCTCTTATGGATTTTTAAGAACGCTTGCGCTACCGTGCCTCCAGCATGCGCAATGAAGGATAATGCTTGCCTGTCAGGATACCGGAAAACGGACCCACCATGGAGGATGCCATGTTCAGCTTGCGCTTTGACGAGAACAAGTGCCTGGCCTGCGACACCCAGGCCTGCCTGACCCGCTGCCAGTATCTGGACATGGACGCGACCGCGGCCAAAGTCGAGATGCAAAAGATCATCGACGGCCGGGATTCCCGTGTGCTCCACGATTGCGTCACGTGTTACGCCTGTGAAGAGTACTGCCCCCTGGGCAATCACCCCTTTTACCTCATCGTCCAGCGCCAGGAGGAGCTGAACATCCTGCCGCTGCCCGATCCCCTCGTTCAGCGGGGCATCCAGGTCGGCATCCCGTTCCGGGGAGAACCGGAAATCACGCCGGTGCACGGGCCGGTCATGAATATGGGGGTCTTCTCGGCCCTGGGCAAGATGGTCCAGGGAAAGCTTTTCGAAGGCCTGACGCCCATCTCCACCGACTCGCGCAAGATGTTCCACTACTTCTGCCAGTTGATGTACCTGCATTTCGGGCGCACCTCCGTGATCAACGACCGCCTGGAAAAAACGATTCGAACCATCGCGGCCCACGAACCCACCGAGGTGGTCCACTTCCACGACGAGTGCTACGGCACCTATACCTCCTATGCCCCTGCCTTCGGCATCGACGTGCCCTTCAAGTCGGTGCACCTGTTCGAATACCTTTATGAGCGACTCGAAGATCTCAAGCAGGCGATCAAGCCCCTGAATTACAAGGTCGCCTACCAGCGCCCCTGCTCTTCCCGGCTCTCGTCGGACAAGCATGCCTTCGTGGCGAAAATCTTCGACCTGATCGGCGTGACCCCCGTCCAACGGGAGTATGTCGATGAGAACGCCCTGTGCTGCGGCAGCACCATCATGGGACAGAAGAAGGAAGACAGCCGCCGCTTCTGCCTGGCATTGCAGCAGAAAAATATCGACGACATGCGCCGGGCCGGCGCCCAACTGTGCGTCTTCAACTGCCCGGCCTGCATGCAGACCATCGGCAAGCAGGTGGCCGAGGCCGGCCTGATGCCCATCTTCATGAGCGACCTGTGCCGCCTGGCCATCGGCGAGCAGCCCGGCAAATGAGCACGGAAACGTTCAGCCAAAAAAAATCTCTGGGATGGATGGAGGAACCGACATGGATAGCGTTTACGCCGCGCTGGCGCAGATCGTAGGCGAAGAGTACGTTTCCAACCGGCCCGAAGAGTTGTTCACCTACTCCAAGGACCTGGGCACGTCCGAACCCCAATTCCCCGACTATGTCGCCGCGCCCAAGACAGCCGAAGAGGTCAGCCGCATCGTGCGCCTGGCCAACGAGGCCAAGGTGCCGGTGGTGCCCCTGGGCGGCGGCATGTCCCTGGCCGGCCTGGCCCTGCCACTGCGCGGCGGCATCGCCCTGGACCTCAAGCGCATGGACGGCATCCTGGAACTCAACGTCAAGGCCCGCTATGTGGTGCTCGAAGCCGGCTGTTCCCACGGCAAACTCACGGCCCACCTGCACCACCACGCGCCGCACCTGATGCACTCCGAGCCGGGCGCGCCGCCGGCCGCCACCATCGGCGGCAACCTGGCCATCCACGGCCAGGGCGATCTGGCCCATCCGTATGGATTCAACTCGGACATGATCAACGGTCTGGAGGTAGTGCTGCCCACCGGCGAGATCTGCACCTTCGGCTCGTGCGCCATCGGTTCGGGCTGGTATACGCTGCACCCCCTACCCGACCTGGGGCTCTTTATGGGCTGGAACGGCAGCACCGGCATCATCACCAAGGTGTCGTTGCGGCTCTTTCCGTACAAAAAGATCCGGGAGATGGATCTGTTCGTGGTCGCCAACGAGGAGTTGGTCCCGGAAGTGTTGTACGATCTGACCCATGTGGGCATGGCCGAGGACCTGGTGGCCTGGAGCAGCGCCATCCCGCCGATGGCCGACCGCTTGCACCACATCAGCATCAACGTCTGCGGCGACTCCAAGGAAGAGGTGGAGTTCAAGCGTCACCTGATGTTCGATGTGCGCCTGGCCAAGTACATCCGCGACGGCGTGGGCGGCATCGGCGGCGCAGGCATGGAGATCGAACGGCCGGCCATCAGCAAATCGGCCGACTGGAAAAAAGGCGGCGGCTTCGAATATGTGGGCGCCATCATGCCGGTGGCGGCCTATCCGCAATGCTACCGACGCGGGGCCCAGATCTCCACGGCCCACGACATCCCCTACACCGTTCTGGGCCGGGTGATCGGCAGTGCCCACAGCATGATGTTCTCCTGGTCCTACGCCTTCAACCGGGCCGACGACACCACGGTGCGCCATGCCCGCCAAGCCCTGCACGAAACCGACGACCTGGTCCTGGAACTGGGCGGCACCATCTGGAAACCGGCGGTCTACGGCCAGCAGCTCACCATGGCGCGCATGGCCCCCGACACCCTGGCCCTGATGAAGCGCGTCAAGACGTTGCTCGACCCCAACGGCATCATGAACCCCGGTAACTGGGAGGTGGCCTGATGGTTGCTCTGGCGAACTACAAATACAAGGATGTCATCCACCGCTGCTTCCGCTGCGGCTACTGCAAATTCCCGGCCGATTGGAGCGACGTCACCAACTGCCCGGCCTACGGCCGTTTTCGCCTGGAGAGCTTTTCTTCCGGCGGCCGCCTCTGGCTCATCCGGGCCTGGGTCAACGGCGAGATCCAGTGGACGCCCCATCTGGCCAAAATCGTCTACGCCTGTGTGGCCTGCAACAACTGTGTGGAGAAATGCCCGCTGCCCTTCCACGACGACATCGTGCACATGATCAATGCCGCCAAAAGCGAGATGGTCGAATTGGGATTGCTGCCCAAGGAGGTCAAGACCTACCTGCACAACGTGCAGCAGCACGGCAATCCCTACGGTCTGCCGGCCAAACGCCGCGGCGCCTGGATGGAAGGCTTGGACCTGGAACCTTACCAGGGGCAGGAATATCTTTACTACGTCGGCTGCGAAGGCAGCTACGACACCCGGGCGCAACTCGCGGCCCGGGCCGTGGCCGCGCAACTTAAAGCGGCCGGCGTGGCCTTCGGCGTGCTGGGCAACGCCGAGACGGCCGACGGCAATGACGTGGAGATGCTGGGCGAAGAGGGGCTGGCGGAACTCGTCGCCACCCGCAACATCGCCACCTTCAACCAGCACGGCGTTCGCAAGATCATCGTGCTGTCGCCCCACAGCTACAATGCCTTCAAGCAGCTCTACCCCCGCTTGGGCGCAAGCTTCGAGGTGTATCACTACACCCAGATCCTGCCGCGCCTGCTGGGCGGAAAAAAGATCCAGGGCGCCCTGCCCGGCGCCACTAAAGTCACCTACCACGATCCGTGCCTGCTGGGCCGCTGGAACCGCGAATACAACGCCCCCCGCAAGCTGCTGACCGCCATCGACGGCGTCGAGCTGGTGGAGATGCCCCGCAACAAGAAGAGCGCCCTGTGCTGCGGCGGCGGGGCCGGCAACTATCTCACCGACTTTCTGGGCGGCAGCGAAGAGAGCCCGGCCCGTATGCGCGTCCGCGAAGCCCACGCCACCGGCGCGGCCGTGCTGGCCGTGGCCTGCCCCAACTGCCTGACCATGCTCGAAGACGCGGTCAAGGTCGAAGGATTGGAAGGGCAACTGGCGGTAAGGGATATCGCTGAGCTGATAGGGCCGGCAGATGGGGCGTAAAGTCGACGGACAATCCTGGAGAAGGCTTCAGTGTTGAGTCAGTCCTTCTTGCGCCTTTCCAATCATTAGCCTTGTGCCTTAAAAACTACGGTACTGTCCCATATGTCCCATAAATGTCCCATATACGATTGAAAAAACATTCACCCTTCTATGCTGGCCATATGTCCCATAAATGGCTCATTTCTTTTTTGCCAGCACATAGTGCGCCCCCCGCTTAACACCTGCGCGATCAAAGATGCCTTTTGCCACAAGATCATCCAGATCGCGAGCTGCCGTTTTCCTGATAATTCCTGATAATGCTTGGTAATCTGCGTTGGCGATACGCCCATGAAGTTTCACGAATGCAACTGCTTTCATCTGCCGGTCGCTCAACCCGAACCCGGCCACCACTTCATCCGTCAACCAATCCCGCCAGATAGTGGTCACGAACTGGCCGGCCCGTTCCTCGAATGCCGGTGGTGGCAAGTTGGCCTGGGCGCAACGCGCGATCATGTCCAACGTGCCGCTGCCGGCCTTCTCGATGTAACGGGTCAGATAGAGCGGCTCGGCAATCAGCGGATTACGGGGGATGGAGGCATGGGGCTCCCGCAGACGTTCCGGCGTGAGGGCAGACGGGAGCTCTCCCGGGTTCCAGACTTCGAGCCGGTCGGCAAAGAGCATCACCTGCACGCTGGCGTTGCTGGCGTAATCGCGGTGGACCACGGCATTGACGATGGCCTCGGTCACGGCCTCCTTGGGCAGTTCGTAGGTGGCCGGCGCCTGTACGCTCTCGGCGCGGGTGCCAATGTGCCGGTTGATCTTGGAAAGCACGAAATCCACCGCCTGGTCCACCAGTTCAAAGGCCGTTCCCTTATAGATCTGGTAGGAAGGAATGGGCTTGCGGACGGCCGTACCGTGAAAGTGCATGCATTTTAGCTCGGAGGTGGGAAGAAATCGTTGCGGCGCCTTGGCGAACAAAAGCACGGCCGCGTGGGTTGGATCGCCTTTGTCCAACAGGTTGAGATGGGCCAGGGCTTTCGCCCGCGTGGTTTTGGCAGACAAAGGATAGTTTCGTTCCCGTCTGGCTAATTCCAAAAAGGTCTGGATCTTCTCCTGTGGCAGGTCATTCAAGGTTGCCCGGGGACAGGCGGAGGCATCGAACGGCAGCGTACGGAGATCCCCGCTCTGTTCCATTTGCTCCACGAGTGCCGCATAGAGGGCTGCGGACAGATCGTTCGGATCGGCAACACGGCGGCGGATGAGCTGGGCGCCCGCCTTGCGGATCAGCTTGAGTATTTTAGGATGCCGCGATTTATCGTCCGCCCCCTTGACGAAAATCAGACGGGGCTTGCCTTTGGCGGTAGCGAGATCGAATTCGCGTTCCGTAGGGGAGAGGCCTTCGGCATCTTCCGAACCATATTCGTTTCCAAACAAGCCGACGTAGAAATCGCACTGTTCTACCTGCTCAAGATAGACCTCGTCCGCCCTGCGGTCGCCGGCCGGCAAGTCTTCGAACAGAAATACGTCGAAGCAAGGGATCATTCTGAACAAAGGTTTTGACTGCTCGGCGTTCAGCTTGCAGTTCCTTTTGCACGCTGCTGATGAATAGGCATTTTTGGCTTTTTTTCGATGCTTTATTCTTCATTGATTTCCAGTGGCGCCCCTTGGTCGATTTTTTAATCAGCAAGTTCGTCACGAACCATATTTATTTAGTGATAGCTCCATTTCAGGGTCATAGTGCACATACAGGCGGGATCAAGCGAAAGAACCATATACCAGATGGGGTCCCCTATCAATGTTTTTGTCTGGTTTTTTGACATGTTAGCACGTCACCAATGCCTCGCAGCCATCGAACCAGTATGTGCCGCACCATCTCACCCTCTCTTTTTCAGCCCCTTTTCACAAACCCTTCATTTTCGCTTCATGTCCGGCTGCCATAAGGGGATCACATCCAATTCGGGCGCCTTTGGGCGCCTTTAACCCAAAAGGAGAAGATCCCATGATGACCCCTGTGTTGCGCGTCTTTTTCATACTTGCGTTCGTTCCCATGCTGGGCCTGGGCCTGGCCGCACCAGCGGCGGCCGCCCTGGCGGAAAAGACCTTGTCACCCTATTTTTTCATCGAAAACGGCGAAGAGGGGGTGGACCGGCTGCCGCTCAAGTCCACCGAGGTGGCGGTGACCATCAACGCCGTCATCGCCCAGGTCAAGGTGACCCAGCACTATGCCAACGAGGGCACGCGGCCGATCCACGCCCGCTATGTCTTCCCGGCCTCCACCGGGGCCGCCGTGCACGGCATGCGCATGCAGGTGGGCGAACAGACGGTGGTGGCGCGCATCCAGGAGCGCCAGGCCGCCACCCGAACCTTCCAGGCCGCCAAGCAGGGCGGCAAAAGCGCCTCCCTGCTCACCGAAGAGCGGCCCAATGTCTTTACCATGCAGGTGGCCAATATTTTACCGGGGGATAGCGTCCGCATCGAGCTTACGTACACCGAACTGCTGGTGCCCACCGACGGCACCTACGAGTTTGTCTACCCCACCGTTGTGGGCCCACGCTACGCCACGGTACCGGAAGCCGGCGCCGAAGATCATCATCAATGGCTGAAAAATCCCTATCTGCCCGAAGGCAGCCCTTCGGTGCCGCGCTTCGACATTCAGGCCCAGGTGGCTGCCGGCCTGCCCATCGCCGAGATGACCTGCGTCTCTCACAGCGCCGAGATCGTCTACGCGGATGCATCCAGCGCCTCGGTGCGCCTTACCGCTCCGGAAGAGAATGCCGGCAACCGCGACTACATCCTGCGCTATCGTCTTACCGGGCAACAGATCCAGACCGGAATTATGCGCTATTCGGGAGAAAAAGAGAACTTCTTCGTGATGATGGTTCAACCGCCCGAGCGGGTGGCCCCTGAAACGATCTTGCCCCGGGAGTACATCTTCGTGGTGGATGTCTCCGGCTCCATGCACGGCTTTCCCCTGGATACGGCCAAGGGGCTGCTGCGACGGTTGATCGGCGGATTGCGCCCCGTGGACCGCTTCAACGTCGTGCTCTTTGCCGGCGCCTCCCAGGTGCTGGCGCCGGCCTCCCTGCCGGCCGATACGGACAACCTGGCCCGGGCCATCGCGCTCATCGACCGCCAGGAAGGGGGCGGCGGCACCGAACTACGGAGGGCCATGGAGAGCGCCCTGGCCCTGCCCGCGAGCGAAAGCATGGCCCGTTGTGTGGTGGTGGTCACCGATGGCTTCATCGGCCTGGAGAAGGAACTCTTCGCCCTCATCGACCGCCACCTGAACCGCACCAACTTCTTTGCCTTCGGCATCGGCAGCAGCGTCAACCGCCACCTCATCGAAGGCCTGGCCCACGTCGGCCAGGGCGAACCCTTCGTGGTCACCGAACCGGACGAGGCCAACGCCGCCGCCGAACGCTTCCGGCAGTACATCGAAGCCCCCGTGCTCAGCCACATCGAGATTCAATATGAGGGCTGGGAAGTGTACGACCTGGAACCGGCCCGGGTGCCCGACCTCTTCGCCCAGCGCCCCCTCGTCGTGAGCGGCAAATGGCGCGGCGACGCCTCCTCGGGGAAGGTGCGTATCACCGGCACCACCGCCCAGGGCGCCTATGATCAGACCTTAATGCTGGCCCCCCTGGAATCCTCTGCAACCGATGCCCTGCCCTACCTGTGGGCCCGTACCCGTCTGAGCCGTTTGAGCGACTTCAATATCAATGGAGAAGATGACGACACCCGGGGCCAGATCACCTCCCTGGGATTGAACTACCACCTGCTCACCCCCCACACCGCCTTCGTGGCCGTGGATGAAACCGTGCGCAACCCCGACGGCGCCGGCGAAGACGTGGACCAACCCCTGCCGCTGCCCAAAGGCGTCTCCAACCTGGCGGTGGGAAATGGACACTCGGTGCCCGAACCCGGCCTGGTCTTCATGGGCGGCCTGCTCGGACTGGGAATGTTGGCCGCCTGGGCCCGGCGCACCGGCCGGCAGCGCTCCAAAGGCAGTGTCCAGAAAAACCGCTGAACGTATCGCATATAAAGGAGGGACTCGACTTGAAGCGCATCGCCCTGATCAGCGGCTATCTGCTGACCATCGCCCTCATGTTCGCCCTGAAAAGCCACTACAGCATGGCCACGGCCGATCAACTGCGCTGGATGCTCGACCCCGTGGCCTGGCTGGTGCGTTTAGCAGATGGCCAGATCTATCAATGGGTGCCGGATGCAGGTTACGTGCGCTGGGACCGGCGCATCACCATCGCCCCCGCTTGTGCCGGCGTGAACTATCTCATCATGGTGTTCGGCCTCACGGTGGCCACCTTCCTCCACCGTTGGCCGAGCACCGCCGGCCGGGCTGCCTGGCTGCTCCTGGCCGGCCTCGGGGCCTACAGCCTGACGGTGGCAGTCAACGCCCTGCGCATCCTGGCAGCCATCGCCCTGTACGACCACGAAGTCGCCTGGGGTTGGCTCACCCCCGAACGGTTGCACCTCCTGGCCGGCACCATCGTCTACTTCACGGCTTTGATCTTGTATTATCGGGGCCTTCACCGCATAATGGGCGCCAAGTGCCGGACAATTAAAAGCCGTTCATGGTCCCCACCGGGTTGGCTGCCATGGGCCTGGTATCTGATAGGAGCCATAGCGGTACCGACGCTGCACCTGCTATTCCAAGGCCGCCCCTGGCCAGGCCTGGAATATGCACTGACATTGGTGGTTAGCAGTGCGGCCATCTGGTTCATAAGTTCGAGTATGGCACGGAGGTAGGCCCATTCGGCAACAGGCCTGGGACACGTCAGACATCGAATCTTAGGGATGCTTAAGCGCAGCGGAGGAAAGCGACCTGGACTGTTTGAGCGAAGCGAGTTTCCAGGTCGCCCGGAGCGCGCTTTAGCATCCCTGATTCGATGGCGCAGTGGCGCAGGCCTGTTGCCGAATGGGCCGGCGAGGATATCCACCTCGACTTAAATTTCCGTCTTACGGGTTATCGGTATTATCATGCACCCCAACATCCTCATCGTAGAAGACGAACCAGCCATCGCCGACACCATCCACTACGCCCTTCAAACCGATGGCTGCAATCCCATCGTGGTGCATGCCGGCGCCCCGGCCCTGGAAATTCTTCAAAAAGAAAAGATCGACCTGATCATTCTCGACGTCGGCCTGCCCGACATCACCGGCTTCGAACTCTGCAAGCAAATCCGACTGACCTCCGCCGTCCCCATCATCTTCCTCACCGCCCGGGGCCAGGAAATCGACCGCGTCGTCGGCCTCGAAATCGGCGGCGACGATTATGTCGTCAAACCCTTCAGCCCCAGGGAACTCAGCGCCCGGGTCAAAGCCGTTCTCCGGCGAGTCAATTCACCCTCAAATCATAACGGCCACCCTCCGGCCTTCGAAGTGCACCCCGACAAACGCCAGATCCGCTACTGCGGTACCCTCCTGGAACTCTCGCGCTACGAATACGATATCCTGGCCACCTTCATCCAGCGCCCCGGCCAGGTCTTCACCCGCGAACGGCTCATGGAACGGGTCTGGGAAGCGCCCGAAGCCAGCATGGACCGCACCGTGGACGCCCACATCAAAAACCTGCGCGCCAAGCTGCGCGCCGTGCGCCCCGAACCCGACCCCATCATCACCCACCGCGGCACGGGCTACGCCCTCAGGGAAAACTTATGAAGCTCGGCCTGCGCATCTTCGGCATCTACCTGGTCATCTTCCTGCTGTGCTTCTCCTACCCCATCGGCTGGGTGCTCGACAACATGCGCACCCGCTACCTGGAAGGCGTGGAAGATCCCCTGGTGGACCAGGCCAACATCCTGGCAGAAATCGTAGGTCACCATATGGCCGCGGATCAATTCAACCCCGAAGCGTTCCAGCAGTACTTCCAGGCGGTCTACAACCGCCGGCTGGAGACGCGCATCTACCATCTCACCAAGGAGCGGGTGGACCTGCGGGTCTACCTCACCGACCGCCAGGGCCGGGTCGTCTTCGACTCGCTTGATCCGGAAAATGTCGGCGCCGACTTCAGCCAGTGGCGCGATGTGGCCCTGACCCTGCAGGGCCGCTACGGTTCGCGCACCACCCTCTCCGATCCCCGCGACCCCACCAGTTCGGTGCTCCACGTGGCCGCACCGGTGTTCGTGAACGGGGAGTTGGCCGGCGTGCTGGCCGTGGCCAAACCCACCACCAACATCAACCGCTTCATCCAGGCCACCAAACCCCGCTTCCTGGGAGTCACCGCCGCCGCCGCCGCAGTGGCCATCATTTTGAGTTACCTCGCCGCCCTGTGGCTCGCCCGGCCCATCCGGCGCCTGACGGCCTATGCCGAAGCCATTCGCGCCGGGCGCCGAGCGGCGTTTCCTATCTTGGATCGCACCGAAATCGGCGATCTGGGTCAGGCCCTGCGTAAGATGCAAGAAACGCTGGAGGGCAAGGATTACGTCGAGCAGTATGTCCAGAAGCTGACCCACGAGGTCAAAAGCCCGCTCTCGGCCATCCGCGGGGCCGCCGAGCTGCTAGGGGAAGAACTGCCGCCTGAAAACCGCCAACGCTTTCTATCCAATATTCGCACCGAGGCCGACCGCATCCAGACCATCGTGGACCGCATGCTCGAACTGGCCGACCTGGAGTTCAAGAAGCAGTTGAACCACCGCCGGCACGTCAACCTGAGCGCCCTGGTGAACACCGTGCTCGAAAGCAAGCACCCGCTGCTCCCGATCAGGCAGATCTCGGTAAAAGCCAACGTCGCCCCCCACCTGGAGATCCAGGGCGACCCTTTTCTGCTGCATCAAGCCCTGGCCAACATAGTGCAAAACGCCATCGACTTCACCCCGGCCCAAGGAACCATCACCCTGCGCGCCGAGGAAAACACCGATCAGATCGCCCTCGTCGTGGAAGACGACGGCGCTCATATCCCCGCCTATGCCCTGGACAAGATCTTCGACAAATTCTTTTCCCTGCAACGCCCCGACAGCGGCCGCAAAAGCACCGGCCTGGGACTGAACCTGGTCAAAGAGGTGGCCGAGCTGCACCAGGGCAGCATCAGGCTCGAGAACATCCTTCCCCAGGGGGTCCGGGCAACGCTGACGCTTTCCAAGTGAAGGCGATTACCTAGTTGCCATCGATGGCTTTAAAAAACTAGCACCTTTTGTTCTCAATGAGATAGGAATTACCCTCATTTCATTTCCACGAACATCTACCCGCACCCGCCGCAAAGCTCGATTCTCGATGTCTTTTTCAGGTCGTCAATAATTTTATACATCCGTTTTTGTTGACTTTTTATGGCCACGCGCCGCATTTCAATCCAACTTGGCCCTAATCGGCATGCCTATTGCTCAAAGCAGGTCAAACAGGCTGAATTCGGCTTCACTGGGAAGCAAGCCTGCGAGCGAACGGAATACACGAATTGAACTCACGTTTATTGAAATGGACATCGACTACCGGAGGAAAAAATGAAGAAGTTACTCTTTTTAACGACATTAGCACTGCTGTTGACACTGCCGATAAGTGCATTGGCTACACCGACGACCTTGAAGGACATCTTAGGGTACACCGGGACCGATGCCTACAAGGATACAGGCTCCGAATACGTCCTGCTAACTGATACGGATAGCGACAAAGATGATGCCACGGCCTTTTTGCTGCTGGAAATCGCCGGCTATGCCAGCAAAAATACGTTGGGCATCTACAGTTTTGCTACCGATGGCACCACGGTGACCTTGGGTAACACCCTTCAGGTGTTTAGCGGGCCTGACGCCCCCTATGATAGTGCCACCTTAGCGTTCGACCTGGCCGCGGGTACGGTCACCAATCAAGCCTCTGGTCTGAGCGCCGCCATTGGGCCAATGTTCGGTTTCTATATCACCACGCCACAAGACAATGGCTACACCTACTATACCCATGCAGCCCTGAATCCGGATGGGGTGGACCATTTCCTGATCTTCGACACTTCCGACAACACCGTCGGTAAACTTCTGGGTTCCGATGTGGTTCTGGCCATTGAAGATTTATACGGTGGCGGAGATTGGGATTACAACGACATGGTGGCCGGCATCAGCGATGTGGCCCCCGCCCCTGTCCCCGAGCCGGCCACCATGCTGCTGCTGGGCACGGGTCTGATCGGCCTGGCCGGCATGGGCCGCAAAAAGTTTTCGAAGCAGAACCCCACAGTATAGTATAGTTCGTATAATTTCAGGACCATTGGGAAAGGAGCCGATTCCTCACGGGAGGCTCCTTTCTTCTTTTATAGCCCGACTCCTCTTGGCCCGCCGTCCGTGACAACGCCCCTCGGAGGCGGCAGCTCTGCACAGCCCCATCCATTGAATTTACGCCAAACGGCATTATATACATCAACGCACCGCCGAACATGAATACGGCGCCTGGGGTTGGACCCGAAAGCCTGACGAAGGAGAGCCATGAACATCATTGAAGCGCACGAGGTGCTCAAACGTTATGGCGCTTTTACGGCCGTCAACGGCATCAGCTTTGAAGTTCACAGCGGAGAGTTTCTCGGCCTGCTGGGCCCCAACGGTGCCGGCAAGACCTCGGCGATCCGCATGATGTATGGCTTTTCGCCGGTCACCAGCGGCCGCATGATGGTTTTCGGGATGGATATCGCCACCGAGTGGCGCGCCATACGCACGCGCCTGGGCGTCTGCCAACAGGAGAACACCCTCGATCCGGACTTGACCGTCGAGCAGAACCTGCTGATCTACGCCCGCTATTTTAATATCAATGGTGACCGGTCGCGCCGGCGCGCCGCGGAGTTGCTCGACTTCTTCGCCATGACCGGCAAGCGCGACGCCAAGGTCGTCTCCCTCTCCGGCGGCTTGGCGCGCCGCCTGCAACTGGCCCGAGCCCTGATGGCCGAGCCCGATCTATTGATCCTGGATGAACCCACCACCGGGCTGGACCCCCAGTCCCGGCACCAGGTATGGGGCCGCCTGGCGGAACTAAAAAAACGCGGTCTGACCATGCTGCTGACCACCCATTACATGGACGAGGCCGAGAGCCTGTGCGACCGGCTGCTGATCATGGACCACGGCCGGATCATCGCCCAGGGAAATCCCCGGGAGCTGATCGCCGAACACGCGGCCGAGAGCGTCATCGAAATCGAGAGCCCGGGCCCCGAATTGCGCGACTACCTCCGGCAACACGCCGTCAAGCACGATGACCTGGGCGAGCGCGTGATCATCTATGCCGAAACCGACGGAGCGCTCGAAAAAGAGGTCCGCGAACGGTTCTGCATGGCCTCCTGCCTCTTTCGCGCCGGAAATCTGGAGGACGTATTCCTGCGCCTGACCGGAAGGGAGCTGCGCGAATGACCCGATTCCAACCCAGCGCGATATCCTTGCGCTTCCGCCATGTCTGGTTGCGCAACCTGATCACCTATCGCCGCATCTGGCGCATCAATTTCCTGGTGCCGCTGCTCGAGCCGGCGTTCTACATCCTGGCCTTCGGCCTGGGATTCTCGGGATTGATCGAAGGCGTGGATTACGCCGGCCAGCGTTTGGAATACACCACCTTCATGGCCCCGGCCCTGGTGGCCACGGCCTGCATGTGGAACGCCTTCTTCGAGACCACCTACACCTCCTTCGTGCGCATGTTCTACCAGAAAACCTTCGATGGCATGCTGGCCACCCCCTTGAGCGTCGAGGAGATCATCGTGGCCGAAATCGTCTGGGCCGCCTCCAAGGCCGCGGCGGCCGTGGCGGTCATGCTGGCGGTGCTGATCCCCATGGGCTACGCGGGTTTTCCGGGCGCCTTGTGGTGCATTCCCCTGGCCTTTCTGGGGGGCCTGGCCTTCGCCGCCATCGGCATGTTCTTTACCGGCGTGATCCCCTCCATCGATATGTTCAACCTGCCGATCTTCCTGTTCATCACCCCGATGTTCCTCTTTTCGGGTACTTTTTTTCCGGTCTCGGGCGTGTCATATTGGGCCGAGATGCTCTCGCTGATCTTTCCGCTCTATCACCTGGTGGAACTCACCCGCTGGTTCTGCATCGGGCTCACGGAATCCAATCCGCTCTACAACCTGGCCTACCTGGTGCTCTTCACTGCGTTCTTTGGCTGGCTGGCGCTGGGGGCCATGAAACAGCGGTTGATCAAATAGTGTCCGGCCCATCCAGCACCTGCCGCACCTTTCGGAGCAACTCGTGCAGCATGAACGGTTTCTGGATGAAGGCGATGCCGGCTTCCAGCACGCCGTGATCGACAATCACATCGTCGGTGTAGCCCGACATGTAGAGCACCCGGATCTCAGGGTAGTGTTGCCGGACGAGATGATAGAGGTCCTTGCCGTTGGTATCTTCCAGGACCACATCCGTCAGGAGCAGATCGAAATGCCGGCCCTGGGTCAAGATCTCCCGGCACTCCCCGCCGCCGGCAGCCGAAAGCGTTCGATACCCGTACTGCTTGAGGACGTCTTCGGCCAGCTTGCGCACCCCTGGGTTGTCCTCGACGACGAGAATGCTTTCGGTGCCACGCGGCTGCACGGCCTGGGCAGGCCCCAGGCACTCAAGCGCCGTCATGGCCGGCGCGGCGGGAAAATAGATCTTGAACACGGCCCCCATTCCCGGTTCGCTCTCGACCCGGATGCCGCCGTTGTGCTGTCTGACGATGCCGTAGACGGTGGCCAATCCCAGGCCGGTGCCTTTGCCCTGGACTTTGGTGGTGAAGAAAGGATCGAAGATGCGCGCCTTGGTTTGGGCGTCCATGCCCTGACCGGTATCGCCGAAAGCCAGCACCACATAAGGACCGGGCGCGGAGAGTTGAAGCGCCGGGGTCTCTTCCGCCGTCAGCGCCACGGCGCCCACCTCGATGGTGATCTTGCCGCCGTCGGGCATGGCATCCTGGGCATTGACCGCCAGGTTCATCACCACCTGTTCGATCTGCCCGGCATCGGCCAGGATGTTGGGCACGCCCCTGGAAAGGGTCAGCTCCAGTTGCACATTGTCCCGCAGGATGCGGTCCAGCAGGCTTTCGAATCCGGCCAGGATCTGATTGAGGCTGACCGGCTTGATTTCCAGGGTTTGCTTGCGGCTGAAGGCCAGCAGCTGCCGCACCATGTCCTTGGCGCGCAAGGCGGCGGACAGTATCTGGTCGACCATTTCGTGGTCAGGCGCATCGGCGGGCATGGCACCCAGCAGCACCTCGCTGTAGCCCACGATGGGCGTCAGCATGTTGTTCAGGTCGTGGGCCACGCCGCCGGCCAGGCGCCCCACGGCCTCCATCTTCTGGGACTGGATATACTGCTCTTCGAGCCGGCCTTTCTCCTCGAGGAGCTTTTCCTGCTGCGAGATATCCACGATGATGCCGCGCAACCCCTTGGGGCCCCCTTCTTCGGTGATGACGGTGGAGTAAATGAGCACCGGGAAATTGCCGCCGTCTTTGCGCCTGGCGGTAAAACGCCATCCCTGGCGGCCGACACCGCCCTCCAGGAGCGCCGCCACGGCCGATAGAACGCGCTCCTGCTCTGCGGGCACGACCATATCGAGGGCGCTTAAGCCTGCTTTGAATTCCTGGGCGGTATAACCGAACATTTTGAAGGCGTTGTTGTTTACGAAGGTCAACCGGCCGTCCAGGGTCATCTCGAATACCGTTTGGGGCAGCAATTCGGCCAAAGCCCGGAAGCGCTGCTCCGAACGCTGCAATTCGCCTTCGAAGCGTTTGCGGGCAGTGATATCCAGCACGGTAAACGTGACCCCCTCCGACCAATTTGCAGGGTTCACGGGCGTCGAACTGAGCAGCACATCCAACAGGGTGCCATCCTTGCGCTGCCAGCGGGTCTCCACGGTGCCGCTGCCCCGTTCCCGAACCTGGCGGTATTTTTCCTGACCCACATAGTCATAATCGGCGTCGGAGGGGTAGAATATCCGCGCGCTTTGGCCGATCAGCTCATCCTGGCGATAGCCGGTCATCTCGCAGAGCAGGTCGTTGGCCTGGGTAATGACCCGATTGACTACCATCCCGATGCCCGTAGGCACTGCCTTAAAAATGCTTTTGAGGGTGTTTTCCCCCCTTTTGACGGATTCCAGTGCGGCTTTGTGGGCCGAAATATCGGTGATGATATGCACGATGCCTTTAAGGTTCCCGGAGGCGTCCAGAATGGGGTCCACCGCCACTTCGACCCACTGCTCGCCGATCCGCAGGATCTCGACCGCTCGTTGCCGGGTCCGGATCAGTTGCGCGATGGGACACATCTCGTGGGGGCGATCGGCGCCATGCACCACCTCGAAGCACTTGCGCCCAATGATCTCATCGTTCGATTTCCCCAAGATGCCCGCCGTTGCCCGATTGCACTGCAACACATTCCAGTCTGTGTCCAAAACGCAGATGGAGGCCCCCACGGCATCGAAGGTGGTCTGCCACTGCCATTTAAGCTCGCCGATGGCCTGCTCGCGCGCCTGGCGCTGGGCCTTCTCGAGATCGACCGCCAGACGTTTCAATTTGCGCGCCAGCTCGGCATAGGTGGGTTTGGGCATGGTTTCTCCTTTCAGCTGGTTCGAGCATAAAGCCACTGCCAAACCAGGGTCAACAAGATCATCGCCCCCTTGACAAGCGGCCTGCCCAGCGCATATAGCTCGGTCCACTTTTCGCCCTGAAGGAGCGTTCGAACCATCGCCGCAGCCATTCCCCCAAAAAACCGCCCCTTTTATATTCAATGCACTGAAATCAAGGAGAATATCCGATGAATACCCAGCACGTCACCGCCATCAGTTCCGAATTGGGTATTTCGCCCCGCCAGATCGAAGCCGTGGCCGTTTTGCTGGATGAAGGCGCCACCGTACCCTTCATCTCCCGTTACCGCAAAGAGGTCACCGGCAGCCTGGACGAGGTACAGATCACCTCGGTCCGCGACCGCCTGGCCCAAATGGCCGAACTGGACAGCCGCAAGGAGGCCGTCCTGTCCAGCCTGGAAAAACATGGCCACCTCAACGACGAACTCAAGGCCAAGGTCCTGGGCGCCGACACCATGGCCGTGCTGGAGGATATTTATCTGCCCTACCGGCCCAAGCGCCGCACCAAGGCCACCATCGCCCGGGAAAAGGGCCTGGAGCCCCTGGCGCTGCTGCTCATGGCCCAGGAGGCAGACGACCTGCAGGCGGCGGCCCAGGCCTTCGTGGATGCCGAAAAAGGGGTGGCCGATGTTGAAGAGGCCCTGGAAGGCGCCCGCCACATCATCGCCGAAACCATCAACGAGGATGAAACCGCCCGCTCGCGCCTGCGCGCCCTGTTCGCCCACAAGGCGCTGGTCGTCAGCGCGGTGGTGCCCGGCAAGGAGACCGAGGGGGCCAAGTTCAAAGACTATTTCGACTGGCGCGAGCCGGTGGCCACGGTGCCTTCCCATCGCATGCTGGCCATGCGCCGCGGCGAGCGCGAAGAGGTGCTTTCCTTGACCATGCTGCCCGAGGAGCCCGAAGCCCTGGAAATCCTGGAATCCCTGTTCGTCAAAGCGGTCGGCCCGGCCGGCGAGCAGGTGCGCCTGGCGGCCCACGACAGTTACAAACGACTGCTCTCCCGTTCGCTGGAGACCGAACTGCGCGTCAGCCTGAAAGAGCGCGCCGATGCCGAAGCCATCCGGGTCTTTGCCGACAATCTGCGCGAGTTGATGCTGGCCCCGCCCCTGGGCGCCAAGCGCGTCATGGGCGTCGATCCCGGCTTTCGCACCGGTTGCAAGGTGGTCTGCCTGGACCGCCAGGGCAAGCTGCTGCACCACACCGCCATCTTCCCGCATACCGGCGAGGGTCAGGCCCACAAGGCCGCCGAAACCGTGCGCCAGCTGGTCGAGCAGCACCAGATCGAAGCCATCGCCATCGGCAACGGCACCGCCGGCCGCGAAACGGAGACGTTCATTCGGGGCCTGGGGCTGCCCGGCGAGGTGGTGGTGCTGATGGTCAACGAAAGCGGCGCCTCGATCTATTCGGCTTCCGAAGTGGCCCGGGAAGAGTTTCCCGACCACGACGTCACCGTGCGCGGTTCGGTCTCCATCGGCCGGCGCCTCATGGACCCCCTGGCCGAACTGGTCAAGATCGACGCCAAATCCATCGGCGTGGGCCAATACCAGCATGACGTGGACCAGACCGCCCTTAAAGGCTCCCTGGACGACGTGGTGGTGAGCTGCGTGAACGCCGTGGGGGTGGATCTCAACCGGGCCAGCGCCCAGTTGCTCACCTATGTCTCGGGTCTGGGCCCCCAACTGGCCAAGAACATCGTGGCCCACCGCGATGCCAACGGACCGTTCCCCGACCGCGCCCATCTGCGCGAGGTGCCGCGCCTGGGACCCAAGGCCTTCGAACAGGCCGCCGGCTTTTTGCGCGTGGCCAACAGCCCCAACCCCCTGGACGCCAGCGCCGTGCATCCCGAAAGCTATGCCATCGTGGATGCCATGGCGGCCGATCTGGGCTGCACCGTGCAGGATCTGATGCAGGACGCCGGCCTGCGCGCGCGCATCGATATCAAAAAATATGTCACCGACAAAGTGGGGCTGCCCACCCTGAACGACATCATGGCCGAACTGGCCAAGCCGGGCCGCGACCCGCGCAAGAGCTTCGAAGCCTTCTCTTTCGGCCTGGCCACCGAGATGAAGGACCTGCAACCGGGCATGCAGCTGCCGGGCATCGTCACCAACGTCACCAAGTTCGGCGCCTTCGTGGACATCGGCGTGCACCAGGACGGCCTGGTGCATGTAAGCGAACTGGCCGACCGCTTCGTCAAGGACCCGGCCGACGTGGTCAAGGTGCAGCAGAAAGTCAACGTCACGGTGCTCGAAGTGGATCTGGCGCGCAAGCGCATCAGCCTCTCCATGCGCAGCGGCGCCCGCAACGGGGCCGCCGACCGACCGACCGAGGTCAAGCGCACGCCCCAGCAGAAGCCTGCGTCGCCGGCGGGCAAGCCCCAAGGCAAAAAGCCGCAGGGCCAGGGGCAGGCCAAACAACCGTTTCACAACCCCCTGGCCGAAGCCTTGGGCCAGTGGAGCGGCAAGAAAAATAAGTAAGAAAGCCACGCATGCGCGCCGTCGTTCAGCGGGTAACAAAGAGTTCGGTGACTGTGGCCGACCGGGTGGTGGGCGCCATCGGCCCGGGGTTGCTGGTGTTGTTGGGGGTGGCCCAGGGCGACACCGCGCAGGATGCCGACTACCTGGCCGACAAGATCGTCCAACTGCGGATTTTCGAGGACCAGGCCGGCAAAATGAACCTGTCGCTGCTGGAAAGCGGCGGCGCGCTGCTGGTGGTCTCCCAGTTCACCCTGCTGGGCGACTGCCGCAAGGGCCGCCGGCCCTCTTTTGCCGGCGCCGCGCCGCCCGAAACGGCCGAAGCCCTCTACCAGCGCTTCGCCGCCCAGGTGGCCGCCAAAGGGGTCGCGGTGGCCACGGGACAATTCCGGGCGATGATGGAAGTGGCGTTGATTAACGATGGGCCGGTGACGTTGATTGTGGAAAGCAGATAGGCGCGGTATTCATAGATTATACTTCTTCAACTTCCGATACAGCGTCGCCTCGCCGATCCCCAGCATCTGCGCCGCCTTCTTGCGATTCTCGTCATTCTTGCGCAATGCATTGCGGATGGCCGCCAGTTCATAAGCTTCCAGGGAATCTTCGGACACGCCCGGCAAAGCACCTTCGACCGGCGGGTGGGCACTTGCCGCGCTGAAGATGCTTTCAGGCAGATCGTGGGGCTGGATGGCTTCCGTCTGGCACATGGCTGCCGACCGGTGCATGACATTCTCCAACTCGCGCACATTGCCCGGCCAATCGTAGGTCATCAGACAGGCCAACGTCTCCTTGGCCAGGGTGCGGCCCGCCTTGGGATTGTTGCCATTGATGAAATGGCGGATCAGCAGGGGCACATCCTCCAACCGGGTGCGCAGCGGCGGCACGGTCATCACCACCACATTGAGGCGGTAGAACAAATCCTGACGGAAGCGTCCCTGGGCCACTTCCTCTTCCAGATTGCGGTTGGTGGCCGCCAGAAAACGCACATCCACGGGGAAGCTGCGGCTGGCGCCCACGGGCCGCACCTCTTTCTCCTGGATGGCGCGCAGCAGTTTGACCTGCATGGCCGGAGAAAGTTCGCCCACCTCGTCCAGAAACACAGTGCCCTTGTCGCCGGAACGGATCAGGCCCGAGGTGTTCTCGATCGCTCCGGTAAAGGCGCCCTTGACATGGCCGAAGAGCTCGCTGCCCATGACGGTTTCGTTAATGCTGGCACAATCCACGGGAACGAAGGGCTGGGCTGCCCGCGGGCTGTGGTGGTGAATGGCCCGCGCCACCAGCTCCTTGCCGGTGCCGGTTTCGCCCTGGATCAGGATCGAGGCGTCGGAATGGGCCACCTGCAAAATCATCTTCTTGAGGCTGAGGATGGCCAGGGAGGTGCCGATGAGCTGCTCGAATCCGAAATTGAACTGCACCTGCTCCTTGAGCTGGCGGTTCTCCCGCTCCAGCAGCCACATCTGGTAAAATTGATCCACGCGGCTGCGCAGGCTTTCGTCCTCGAAGGGTTTTTCCAGGAAATCCACGGCCCCCAACTGGATGGCCGCCACGGCCTCCTTGACGCCGCCGTAGCCGGTGAGCATCAGCACCCGCACATGGGGCCACTTGGCGCGCATTTCGGCCAGCAGGCTCATGCCGTCCATGTGCGGCATCATCAGATCCACAAAGGCCACGTCGATGGGGGTCTGCTTTAAAACCTCCAAAGCCGCCAAGCCGTGCTCGGCCGTAAAGAGGTCATAGGGCAGCCGGTGGAACACCCGCTTCAACGAGGACAAGATGTTGGGCTCGTCATCCACAAGCAAAACTGCGAATCGGCGCTGCTGCTGGATCTCCATGCAATCAATTTCCTTGGCGATAAATCACGGCGCGCTGGTACACGCCGCCCTCCGGCCTTTGCCGGGCTGCTCTTATTATCGGTGCCTGGCGCCCTTAGCTTGAAAAATATTCCTGGCCATGGCACAACCCCACCATGGCCAGTGGCCCGGAAGGAAACACGAAGGACTCGAAATCAATCGATTAAATCAATACATGGACGCCCATCGTATGTCAGAAAGCGCCGAAACCATGCCCCGCTTTTTTCGCCTTTATATCGCCATCGCCATCACCTGCATCTGCCTTGCCGCCGCAGATAACGTCCTGGCGACCGCCGCTACCCCGGCCCAACGCCTGGAACGGCAACTGAAACCGCTGGTGGGGCCCAAGGATGCGGTGCTGGTAGCCGCCCCCGACGGCCGCATCCTGACGGCCATCCATGCCGACACGCCCCTGGTGCCGGCCTCCATCCTCAAGGTGCTCACCAGCCTGGCGGCGATCCACCACCTGGGGGCGGATTACCGTTTCACCACCGAGTTCTACACCAACGCCCGAAACGACCTGAGCATCAAAGGCTACGGCGACCCGTTGCTGCTCTCGGAAAACCTGGAGGCCATTGCCCGCGAACTGGCCCCCATGATCCCGTCGGTCGGCGCCCTGGTGCTCGACGACAGCTACTTTGCCTATCCCATCCGGATCCCGGGCCGCGGCCGCTCGACCAATCCCTACGATGCGCCCAACGGCGCCTTGTGTGTCAATTTCAATACCGTCTGCTTCCAGCAGCAAAACGGCCGCTTCGTCAGCGCCGAACCCCAGACCCCGCTGCTGCCCTACCTCCTGCCCCAGATCAAGGCCTGCGGTCTCAAAAGCGGACGCATCAAACTGGCCGACGACCGCGAGCAGGGCCTGCGCTACGCCGGCGAGCTGTTCACGCACTTCTTCAAACAGGCCGGCATGGCCGTCCAGGGCCCGATCACTTTCGCGGCCATCGATCCCGGGAAAGACAAACTGCGCCACACGTATCGATCGGCGCGCCCCGTGACCGAAGCCGTGTCCAACCTGCTCGCTTTCTCCAACAACTTCATCGCCAACCAACTGCTGCTCACCATGGGCGCCCGGGTCCACGGCGCGCCGGCCACGGTGGAGAAAGGCTTGGAAGTACTGCGCGCATACTATGGCAATGAACTCGGATTGAAGACCGGCTATGTGGATGAAGGCTCCGGCCTCTCGCGCCGCAACCAGGTCACGGCCCGGGCCATGCTGCGCATCCTTGCGCAGTTCGCCCCGCACTATGCGCTGATGCGCCGGGAAGGGCGCCAGTGGTACAAGACCGGCACCTTAAAAGATGTCAGCACCCGGGTGGGTTATATTGAGGCGGCCGACGGCGGCCGGTACAGGTTCGTGGTGATGCGCAACACCCCCGGAAAAACCACGGATGGGATCATGCGCATTCTGGAGCGGGAGTTGAAGTAGCGTGGGTCGTTGCTTTCTTGGCATGATCCCCCTTGAGTTGGCTAAGCAATGCACGTGGTCTAAGGTTCCATCAATGCGCACATTTACCGCCATCGGGCATAAAGAAGAGGACCTTTATGTGGCGCAGTGCCCTGAGATCGGCACGGTCAGCCAAGGCGAGAGCATCGAAGAGGCTGTAAAAAATCTTCAGGAAGCCACAGAGCTATATCTGGAAGAGTTTCCCATCAAGACTGATGTTGTCGAGGATTGACTATCACTCTTAAATGCTAAATAATGGCTTAAATTTAATAAGAAGCCTGATTGGAGAAAAGACTATGCAAGCCCAGAGCATTAAACAACAAGCCAAAGAACTCTTGGACAATCTGCCCAACGATGCCACCTGGGAAGATGTGATGTACCGGATCTATGTCCGCCAAGCCATCGATGCCGGCGTACAAGACAGTGATGCCGGCCGAACCATGGATGTCAAAGAAGTGCGCAAAAGGTTTGGACTGCCGGCATGAGAGTTCACTGGACGAACAATGCCGTTGACCATCTGGTCAACATCTACGAATACATTTCTTTAAACTCGCCCACCTATGCCAAGAGGATGGTCGACAGGATCACTCGTCGATCATCCCAAATTGCCGGCAACCCGTTATCGGGCCGCATGGTGTCGGAGTACCAGACTAAAGACATTCGCGAGTTGATCGAAAACCCCTACCGTATCATCTACCGCATCAAACAGGATCAGATCGATATACTGGCCGTAATCCACGGCGCTCGGTTGTTGCCAGAGGAACTTTAACGAAAAGGTATTTGCCTGAAGGGCTTTTAGTAGTAGAGTTTTGTCCTAGTAGTCAACAACGTCCCGCACTTCTTCCCGCACTTCTTCCGACGTCGGGCAGGTCGCCGTAGCCGGCCACGATCACCGGGATGACGCTGCTCTGGTTGGCGGAAAGGGAGAACGGTTCGCTGGGATGGTCGCTGCCGTGCAGGCTGAGGATCAGGCGCAGGTCGTTGACCGTCTGGCCGGAAAGGTTGGTGACGGTATACGCCAACTGGTTCATGATGCCCCGGCGCAGCAGCTTGGCGTCGGTGCGTTCGGCGCGGATGGCCGGCAGGCGGATGGCCCGGGCCTGGCTTTCCACATCCTTGGCATCCACGGCGATGACGCGGTACTCGCGCGGATCGCCGGCAAAACCGGTGTCGGTCATCGGGGTGGCGCTGACCAGGTCGGTGTTGACTTTGACGGCCTGACCCACCGGGCCCATGTAAACATCGAAACCTGCCAGGCTGCCGCCCGGATGGGTCCAGGAGAGTACCGGCTGGGCGTCGTCGGCCTGTTCCACGGTGATGGTGGCGGCCGGCAGCAGATCGAAATTGAGGTAGACCGAATTGGAGGGCGCCGATTCGTTGCCGGCGGGGTCCACGGCCGTGACCACGTAGGTGTGGGCCGTGGGCGAGGGGTTGCGATCGAGCGCCTTGGCGCCGTTGAAAGTGGCCTCGACGGGTGGCAGTCCCTGCACGCTGGTGATCTGCAGGGCATCGGAGCGGTAGAGCCGATAGACCACCGCTTCGCCGGTCACGGCCTGCCACTGGGCTTCGATGCCCAGGGGGATCAGCAGCAGGGTCAGCTCCTGGGGAGCGACCGGGGCCTGGGCGTCGGCTTCGACGCTGACCGGGGCGCTGGGGCTGCTCTCGGCCTCCTGGCCGTTTTCGCTGCGCAGGCTGCTGACGCTATACAAATAGGTGCCGTCCATGGGGGTGGCGTCCTGGAAGACGAGGGTCTGGCCCTCAAGACGCGTCAGGACGGTGAGCTCAGATTCGTTGGGCGCCTGGCGGTAGAGCTGGTAGCCAATGGCTTCATCCACGGCCTGCCAGGCGAGATCGATGCGTCCGCTGGAAAGGGCCTTGGCCGTGAGGCTGCCAGGGGCGGCAGGTCGCCCTGGTAGACCTGGAAGTGGTTGGAAGCCAGGACGCAGTCGCCGGCGTTGCCCAGGTTGTCTTCCGAGCTTTGGACAAATTGCAGGGTCTCCACCTGGAGCTGGCCGGCGTCGGCCGGCAGTTGGAACGCGGCCTGCCAGGTCTGGGCGTCGCCCGCTTCGGCGGTGATTTGGGTCAGCACGGGAATGCTGACGGCGGTGAGACCCGGGCCGGAGAGCAGGTAATCCAGGAGCGGCGCGCTGCCATCGGCCACCGCTTCGTTGAGACCGATGGTGACAGTGAGGGTGACCGGGGATTGGAGAGCGTTCTTTATGGGCGAGGCCGGATCGATAACGATGCGCCGGATGGCCGGCCCGTCGGTGTCCATGAGGCTCAAGCCGCTATCGATTTCGGTGCCGCGCCCACCCGGTCGCGGCCGGAGAAGACCGCGTAGGCCGTGCCGCTGGGCCCTACGTTCCTTTGCTGCTCAGTCAACAATCCATCGCGTTCCTAAAGGGCATTTTTTAAGGGCATTTTTTATGATACGTACTATGCAACTCAGTCATGACCGTTCTTCAAAGTGAAGCCATAACCCCTTTGATAGAGCGCCGGCTAACGATCTTGGAAGGGATTTACAATGCCCGCTGTTTTGCGATCCGGTCCATATCGCTTATATTTTTACAGTCACGAACCCAATGAAGCGCCGCACGTTCATATTGACCGGGATGACCAGTCGTGCAAATTTTGGCTTAAGCCCGTGGCGCTTGCCAGTAACCTTGGTTTTAACGCCAGGCAGTTGCGGGAGCTGGAAAAGCTGGTCATCGATAACCAACAACGGCTTTTGGAGGCTTGGAATGAGTATTTCGGCGATTAAACCCGGTGAGCGGGTCAAGGATGTGCATTTTACCGAGGATAGTTTAAGCGTGGACCTGATGGACGGCCGCACGATCAGCGTGCCGCTGGCGTGGTATCCGCGCCTATTGCATGCCGATGCCCAGCAGCGCAAAAACTGGAAGATAAGTGGCGGCGGCTTCGGCATCCACTGGCCGGATATCGACGAAGACCTGAGCACCGAGGGCTTGCTTCGCGGCTCCCCCGCGCCGCGTCGCACCATGTCAAACGTTGCTTAGCCGATGGTGTTCCGCCTGATTTGATAATAACAAAGACGGCGGTTTAAGAAGAAGTTGATCTTCCAAACCGCCGTCTATCAATGCAAAGCGCTTCCCGCTCCTGCCCCCCCTTGTTTATTGAAACATCGCATACCCATTCTTTTCGGCGAGCGCCTTTCCCCGACGAACCGCATAGCTGATGGCTGGCTGGGTTAAGTTGAATATCTGCGCCAATCGGCTTTGGGACATTCCTAGTCGATCCACTGCCCAGTAGCATAAGATACCGCGGGCGTGGGTTCTGGCCGCGTCCCGCTGGGTATCCAATAGCTGCTGGGGGCTGATGCCTGTGATTTCGGAGACGCGCCGCAAAAGCTTTTCAAAATCGAAACCTTCGGCCCGCATGCGGTACTTGGCTTTCAGCTGTTCTTCGGCTTCACCCAAGACTGCTTTGACGAAATCGCCATCTCCCAGGATGCGCTCGTCGCCCTTTTGGTAGTCGCCCGCTTTTCTTTTCGCCTTCAGTCCGGCCCATCCGCCCTGGCTGCGCAAAAGCCCTCCGCCGGTGAGTTCCGGCCGCTGGCCGATTTCAATCCCCTGGCGGACAAAGGCGCGGTATTTCCTTTTGGCTTCCGCTTCTTTTGGGCTGAACCATCGCAGGACATAGTAGCGGTCCTGCCAATCGTGTTTCATGCGTCCCAGAATAACACCATGCCCGCAATAGGGATGCGCGGCTAAATTGGGGAGATCCGAAACAAGCTTGGCGCGCAAGGGATTCAGATGAATGTAGCGAACCAGCTCGAGCAGGTAGGAATCTTCCTGGCATAGAATCGATTTGTAGCGGTTCTGGAATAAATGTCCGACCCGGCGATGGCGGCGGTTGTAGTTGACGGCATAGCCGGTGAGCAGCCTTTTCATTAAATTCGAGATCGAAGCGGTTCCGGTTCTAAGCAGCAGGTGAAAATGGTTTGGGATCAGCGCCCAGGCAAAGCAGCGCGTGCCCGATGCTGTCAGAAGGTCACCCAGGCGCTCCAGAAAGTTATGGTAATCGGTATCGTCCGAAAAGATCTTCTGCCGGTCGATGCCACGTCCGATGATATGATGCAGCGCACCTGGGGCATCTATGCGGGATTGCCTTGGCATGGGCGAGAAGTATCAAAACTTGGCGGGGAAATCAATTTATATTTTTATGTACGTCCCCTACTGCCTCGTCCCCTACTGCCTCTTACTCCCCGGCCCTTGATTCAGGGCGCCCCCATCGATCCGTGATTAAATGAGGGGAAGTAATATTTAATCAATAAAAGCAATATAGCCCAAATGAAAAAAGCACCCAAGAAAGATAGCCGTTGATCAATATAGTTTAAAAAAATTGTCAGAACAAAGGTTACAGCATAAATCGCGGGAAGATAAACAGTGAGGTTTTTATCTCGTAAACACCAATACATTAATGGCGATAAAATTATTCCACATACGAATGCAAAAATTAATGCTACTTGTATAACGCCTGGTAAAAATATTGTGTCTAATTGTATTTTGCCGCTAGCTGAAACAGAATAGGCAAATGCCGTCAAAAAGCTTCCCACCAGACTAAACCCGAGCATAATTAAGTAACTATTACTTCTCATTTTATTTCCTTTACTTTTATTGCGCGGTTTATTTAGTCGTAAACAAGCATTTTGTATAGCAGTAACCTAAAGTAATTTCTGGCCGATCATGGCCGCCATCACTTGCCGCCTTGTAGCACTTCATGTGTGCCTCCCCCGTTGGTGCTCCCTTATCATCCATACACCTTAAACAACCACGCACTTTTTTGGACCAAGCACTATTACCAGCGCATTTACAAAAACACCGAAGGCTTGTACCTAAATACCTTCTATCTCCATATTTGTCGCAGTCTGGCGAATCGTCAGGCAAGCCAGGTGCTTTTAGGCATGGATCTTCGCATTCACTCTCTGTTTTTTCCCCTGTTGGGTCTGTCCACCGTATTGGGTTGTTTTTTGAATAGGAATAAAGGTTGAACTCTTTACTTTTAAACCCAATCGGATCAGCTCGAAGATATCTTCCTAGCGAAGGGTCGTAATATCGATTCCAATTATAATGCAGCCCTGTTTCACTATCGTAATATTGGCCCGCAAACCGAAGCAGATTGACCACGGTAGAGCCAGGATCAACAGTAGCCTTCCCAAAACTCGTATACGTTGCCTTCCAAACCACCGCCCCAGAGGAACTCGTCATCATCTGCGGAGTCCCCAAATGATCGTTGTGGTACCAGTAGTACTGCGATCCCACCTTCATAAACAGCGCGTTGGTGCTCCAAGTTGAACCTGGCTTCCATCCGTAAGTCTTGATTTCTGAGCCGATGGCACTGTACTCGCCAGCCAATCCTTCATCGTTGTAATTGAAGTAGGTTCGAGCACCGCCGACCTCCTTCCACAACCGGCGCCCGAACGGGTCGTAGTAGTAGGTGGCGATTACAGTACCACTACCATCCTCCACCCTCTCCAACCGATCTTCCAGATTGTAAAAGAACCGTGTAATCGCCCCACCAACGTTCTTTTCGATCATGTTCCCATTGGCGTCGTACTGGAACGTGGTGTTGCCGTAGGCGGCAAGCTCGTTGTTGGCGTTGTGGGTCCAGGGCCCAGCGGTGTCGGCCGAACCGATGCGGTTGCCGACGCGGTCGTAGTCGAAGGCTTCGTCGGGCTGGTCGGGGTTATCCGCGTCGGTCAAGCGGTAGAGACTGTCGTACTGGTACCCGTAGTCGCCATGCTCGGTCTGCTTGGCCGTGATGTTGTCCACCTTATCGTAGGTGTAGCCGTAGTTCAACTGCTGGTTGTCGCCGGGGTCCTGGGAGACGATGTCGGCCACGCGCATGAGCGGGTCGTACTGGTAGAGGCGCTTGGCGCCGCCAGGCAGGGTCTCTTCGGCCGGGCGGTTCCAGGCGTATTTGTTGACCGTGAACATGCCCACGTTGGGGATCTGCACGCCAGTGAGCTGGTTGTTGCTGTCGTAGAGGTAGCCGATGGGGATGTTGTCCGGGCCGGTGAAGCTGGCCTTGAGGCCGTTCTTGTAATAGGTATAGCGGTTGGTTTTGGTAAAGCCCGGGTAATTCACGGTCTCGGTGGTCTTGCGGTCGGCGTCGTCGTAGGCATATGTGGCCGAGGTGGTGCCGTCGTTGTAGCCGGTGAGGTTGCCGGCATCGTCATAGGTGAAGGTGACGGTCTTGACGGCCGTGGTCTGGCCGGGGGCGTAGTAGCGGATCTCTTCCAGGCGGCCGGCATCGTCGTAGCGGTATTCGCTGCGCTGATTCTTGGCGTCGATCTTTTCGGTCAGGCTGCCGGCATCGTCATAGGCGTAATGAGTCTCTTCGCCCATGGGCCGGGTCTCTTTTACCAGGCGGTTGTTGCGGTCGTAGGCAAAGCGCGTGGTGTGGTTCTCGGCGTCGGTGAGGCTGATCAGGTTGTCGCGCTTGTCGTAGGCGTAGGTGGTCCAGCCGTTGTCGGCGTCGATGACTTTGGTCAGGCGGTTGAGCAGGTCATATTCGTAGGTGGTGACTTTGTCTTCGGGGTCGGTCTTGGCCGTGAGGTTACCGGCGGCATCGTAAGTGTAGCGGGTCAGGTGCACGGTGTCGTTGTCAAGCAGGTCGCGCTCGGCGTACTTTCTTCCGCGGCCGTCGTACTTGATCTCGCGGGTGAAGGTGGGGAACTGGATCACGGTGGGCTGATTGCCGGCGCCAGCGCCGCTGCCGCAACTGCTGCAGCCGGTGGTGTCGCCGCTATAAGATAGATCGATTACGTTGCCGTTGCCGTCGATGTTCCGGGCGAGCCTTTCGTCGGCGTCGTATTCGTAGCCCACCTTGCGGCCTTCGGCGTCGGTCTGGGTGAGCACACGGCCGTCGAAGGTGTTTTCGATCTGGGTCGCTTCCAGGGCCGGGTTGATGCTCTTTTTCAGGTTGTCGCGGATGTCGTACTCGTAGAGAGTCTCTTTGCCGGTGGGATCTTTTTCTCGGACCTTGTTACCGACTTCATCGTAGATGTACTCGGTGACGAGGTTGAGCGGGTCGGTAACCGTGCGCAGGCGCCCGGTGCCGTCGTAGGTGTAGGTCCAGGTCTTGCTGCGAGGGTCGGTCTTGGTGAGCACGTTACCGGCGGCATCGTAGGTAAAGCTGGTCAGGCCGCCTTCGGGGTCGGTGAGGCTGAGCATGTTGCCGTCGCCGTCATAGGTCATGGTGGTCAGGGTCTCGGCAGTGGCCGTGTCGCCCGGACGGCGGATGTCGGTCAGGTTGCCGGCGGTATCGTAGGAAAACTCGGTGGTGCGCTGCAGATCGGTGCCAAAGGCTTCCACCCGGCGTTCGAGGCGGCCTTCGGTGTCATAGTAGTAGCGCGTGACCACCAGGTTTTCGTCGATCTTTTGGGTCACCTTGTGCAGGGTCGGATCGTATTCGTACTTTACTTCGGCGCCGTCGGGGTAGACCGCCTTGACCAGGTTGTCCCACTGGTCGTAAGTCTTTTGGGTCTGGTTGCCGTTTTCGTCGGTGATGGTGTAGGTGTTGCCGTCCTTGGCAAAGGTCTTGACCGTGCGGCCGTTGAGATCCAGGCGCGTGGCCTCGCCGGCGGTGTCGATCCACACCTCTTTGACCAGGCCGTTGGTGTCGCGCGCCTGGGCGTAGTACTCTCTTGCCTTCGGATCGTAGGAGAACTGGAAGTAATAGCCCTTGCCCTCGTCATCCAAGACGGATTCAACCGCTCCTTCGCTGCCATATTTAATGGTCTTTATTCGGCCGAGGGCGTCGGTGACATTTGTCAAACCAAGGCGCGGCAAAGGCGTGCACGCACTTTGGGCGCTCCCGCCGCCGCCTCCGCCGCCTCCGTTGCTGGAGATGGCTACTGGCTGGCTTATGCCGGAAAGGCTGCTCCTGCCGCTCCATTTAAAGGCACTTATTTCCCCATAGGTGTAGTTGGTATCGTTGCCGGCCGCATCGGTGAACCGGTGGATCAGGGTTTGGGCGACCGCGTCGCAGTAACGGGGGAGACCGCCGTGGCCATAACTGACTTCGTATTCGATGCGCCGATTGTCCAAATCCCTGATGGCAACAATCTCGCGTGAAGTAGCAGAGGTGCCGTATTCTAACCAAAATACCTGCCGGTCGTTGCGGTCCGTGATGCCGGTGAGTCTGTCCGCCGTGTATACCAGCTTTGCCAGAACCCCTTGGCGGTCGCCATAAGAAACCAGCTTGCCTTGGGTCGCATGGATGCCGGAAATGGCATAGCACAGGCTTCCAAGGTCGCAGTAGCCATCCGCTAAGATCCCCTTGAGGCTCGAGGCGGGGAAGTCATATTCTTCCCAGTCGCCGTTGGCGCTCTCCCAGCGCCACCGGTTGTAGCCCTTATAGACGATCCGATCCGTACCCTCTTTGGGCCGCAGGATGGCCTCCTGCCCAGCGGCAAGATCGATGCTCGTTTTATTGGTGTCAGGCAGATACCATATCCCCTCGCGCCGGACGGGTTTGAGGATCGCGCTCGTTCCATCCGGTGAAATGATGGTGGTATCGATGGGGCTGGTGCCGACACTAACGCTGCCGGAAGAAGATCCGCCACCCGAGGCCGTACTATTGCTTTTGGAATTTACCTCTATATCAAAATCCAGCTTACGGCTGTGCCGCCAGTGCCACGCGTCGCGGTAGTATTTGTAGCCGTCATTGTAAAAGCCGCGGGTGATGTCGATGGTGCCGCCGGGCACCTTGACCGATAGATCGGTGATCTCATCGTTAAAGGCGCGTGAGAAAAGGTGCACTGCTGAGCCCACGGTCTCACAAATCGGCTGCTCGCAATCCTTTTTGCACTGGCCGCCCCCGCCGCCGCAATTGGGGATGGTTGCATCCGGCGCCGGAGTGCAGGTGTCGCCGGCACTGCTGATGCTCGTGTAATGCGGCACGATACCGCCACCGCTGCCGGTGTTCGAGGGGCCGGTGGGATACCAGTGCCAGCCCCAGCCGGTGGGGCCGCTACCGCCGCCACCACCTCCGCCGCATGGATGATCGAAACAGTGCACGGCGCCACCCGAGTAGGGGCAGCCGTTGGAGCTGATGCCGCTGTAGCTGGTGCTAAAGCAGGCTCGATAGCAGCCGTTGCCAGCGCCGCCGGTTTCTACTTCGTCTGGCACCAGGTTCTGGATGCAGGTCATGCGGTAGGGCACGGTGATGCGCTCCTTGGCGCCCAGGCTGGTGGGGATGGGCGCGAGCAGTTCGTATTGGATGTACTGGTCGTCGGCCGGGATGTTGACTTTCAGGTTGTCGGCGCGCACCAGGCCGTGGTTGGTCAGGGTGAACTCGCCGTTGAGCACGTCGCCGGCTTTAAGGTCGGGCAGGCGCACCGAGGAGGGTTCGCAGACCACCACCGGCGCAGGCACGTCGGTTTCGTAAGTGATGTTGAGCACGATCTCGTACTTGTCCTGGATCGTGGTCTCGACCACCGACCACTCCACGGTGACGAAGTTGTACTCCAAAAACATCTCTTCGCTGGCGGTGATGCCGGGCTTGATCCACAGGCGGCCGATCTTCTCCTGATGGCCGGGGGCTTGGACGCGGTATTTATAGATGCCGGCCGGAAGGTTTTGGAACAGATGCTCGCCGTAGGCATCGGTGGGCTCATCATAAACGATGACCAGATTCTTTTCGTTCTGCATGGTGATGCGCGCGCCGGCAAGGCCCTGGATCACTTCGTTGCGCTCGTTGAGCGTGCCGGTGAAGATGTTCTTGATCTTGAACAGGGCGTTGCCGAACCCCGAGGGGGTAGCCGAGACATACAAGCCGATGTCGGTGACCGGGTAGTCGGCGGCTTGAACGCGCAGGTAATAAGTGTAGAGCCCTTCGGGGGTGCTGCTGGTCGGGGCGAAGGTGACCGAGACCGGGCGCTTTTCACCGACTTTAAGGGTGGTGGGTTCGGCGGTGGCGTTGAGCACCACCCAGTTGGGCACGGGCTGATAGTTCTCGCCGATGAGTTGGAGGGTCACCTCTTCCAGGTCGGCCAACCCCTTGTTCTCCAGGGTGATGGTCTCGGTGACGCTTTCGCCGAGCAGCACGCCTGTTTCAACAAAGTGCGGCGTGTGGGTAAGGAACGGCTGGGCTTCGGTCAGTTGGGCGTCGATGCGTACGTGGCCCCAGGGCTTAACGCCGGATTCGTCACTAACCAGGCGGAAGACAAAGCTGCCGCTGTCCGGGGCGCTGTTGTCCGAGGTGATGGTGACGTTGATCGTGGCCTTTTCTCCGGCGGAGAGCAGCGGGATGGTCGCTCCCAGGTCGTAGGTCACCCCCTGGGCAAAGGCGTTGGCCGGCTGGTCCCAATCGTCAAAGGCCAGGCGCAGGTTGGTCACCTGGGTGTCCACGCCGGCCGTGACCTGGACGGGGATGGTCTGCTGGTAGTTCTTGGGCATGTTGAGCCGGATGTTGGCCGGCTGTATGGCCACCTTGGTGACCGTGAAGGTGGCCATGACGGGCCGTTCGAGCAGGTCGGGGTGCAGGGCTGCCACTTTGTAGGTGCCGGTTTCGCTCGCAAGGGGCGTGAAGGTGTGGGTGAAGTTGCCGGCGTTGTCGGTGGTCAGGCTGACCTTGCGCTCGAAGCCGTTGAGGCTGATGATCAGGTTCAAGGGCGCGTTGGGCACGCTCTGCTGAGTGTCGCGCAGCACGGCCCGGCCGTTGATCGTCACATCTTGAATACCGCTGGTGACCGGCGGGCTGATGCCGGTGATGGCGCCGGTGTAGTCGGTCTCGACGATGCTCACGGCCTTGGTGGAAGCAAAGCCGCGCATGACGAGCTGATCGTCGCCGCCGCAGTGGTGGTAGATGTTGGCCAGCGACATGGAGAGGGTCAGCGCGTCCGGCGCGCCGGCCGGCACCGGGATCTGCACCGGGGCCGACTCAAAGATGGCGCCGGCCGCGATGCGGGCCACCGTCTTTCCGTTGCTCAGGTTGATGACGCTGGCCCCCAGCCCCTGCTGCATGGGCAGGGTGGAGAGCACGTTGCCGTCGGCGTCGAGCAGGCTGAAGATGGCTTCGTCCGAGGCCTTGTTGCCGTGGTTAAGGGCCGTGACGATCTCAATCTCGGCTTCGCCGGTGTTCTGCAACGTGAACCACACCTTGCCGCTGCCGCCGCGGATCAGTTCCTCGTTGTAGAGCTGCAGGGCCAGCATGCCTTCGCCCACCTGGATCTCGCCATGGCGCACGATGCGGGCGGTTTCGCCGGGGTTGGGGGTCATCTGCACGGTGACGGCCAGGGGCGCGACGTCGGGCAGGTCGCCGTAGCCGGCCACGATCACCGGGATGACGCTGCTCTGGTTAGCGGTCAGGGAGAAGGGTTCGCTGGGATGGTCGCTGCCGTGCAGGCTGAGGATCAGGCGCAGGTTGTTGACCGTCTGGCCGGAGAGGTTGGTGACGGTGTACGCCACTTGATTCATGATGCCCCGGCGCAGCAGTTTGGCGTCGGTGCGCTCGGCGCGGATGGCCGGCAGGCGGATGGTCCGGGCCTGGCTTTCCACATCGTTGGCGTCCACGGCGATGACACGGTACTCGCGCGGATCGCCGGCATAACCGGTGTCGGTCATCTGGGTGGCGCTGACCAGATCGGTGTTGACCTTCACGCTCTGGCCCACCGGGCCCATGTAAACATCGAAACCTGCCAGGCTGCCGCCCGGATGGGTCCAGGAGAGTACCGGCTGGGCGTCGTCGGCCTGTTCCACGGTGATGGTGGCGGCCGGCAGCAGATCGAAATTGA